>Ga0268262_10004832_pt1 | contig 13679 bp, 17 predicted proteins | sample TergutNc150P3_FD_190354 | JGI IMG/M metagenome (GOLD analysis project Ga0268262, IMG submission 190354) | Nasutitermes corniger P3 segment gut microbial community from laboratory colony in Florida, USA - Nc150 P3 (SPAdes) (version 2) | ecosystem: Host-associated > Arthropoda: Insects >... | reverse complement strand
TATTCACGTACCGCTACACCCAAAGATGCCGCAGGGTTAAATTCACTTTTGTAATCCTGAAGCGTCCATCCTGATTCGGCGAGTTTTTTATCAATTATAAGTCTTGCTTTTTCTTCGGGATGCATACCTCACCACCTAACGCAAACACCCTTAGCCTCAGCGCGTTTTTTAATCTCCCCAATCGTGGTGTGCCCGAAGTGTAAAAGCGACGCGACAAGAGCGGCGTCCGCTCCGGGCGTTTCGTCGGACGAGAGTCCCTGCGGCGCTTCCGCGGACGCTGTGCTAAGCAAAACTTCGGCTATTTGATCAAGATTTCCCGCGCCGCCTGAGGCGATTACGGGGACAGGCACTGCGTTAAGGATTCGGCGGTTTAATTCCAAATCGTAGCCGCCGCCGGTACCGTCTGCGTCGATTGAGTTTAGAAGGATTTCGCCTGCGCCGAGTTCTACGGCGCGGATTGCCCATTCGATAGCATCAATGCCTGTGTCGGTTCTGCCGCCGTGTGAATAGGCGTGCCAGCGCAAGCTGCCGCTTCCCTCAACACGTTTTGCGTCTATTGAGAGCACGACACACTGACTGCCGTAGGCGTTTGCCATTTCGCGTAACAGGTCGGGGCGGCTTAAGGCGGAGGTGCAGACTGAAACTTTGTCCGCCCCGGCGTTCATAGCGTCGCGCATGTCGTCAATTACGCGGATGCCGCCGCCTACGCATAGCGGAATAAAAACTTCTGCGGCGATTTTACGCACCACGTCCAATAATGTCGCGCGGCTTTTGTAGGACGCGCCTATGTCAAGGAAGGTAAGTTCGTCGGCGCCTTCGTCGTTGTAGCGGCGGGCAAGTTCTCTTGGGTCCCCTGCATCTTGAATGCCTTTGAATTTTACGCCCTTCACTACTCTGCCGTCGTCAACATCAAGGCATGGAATTATACGCTTTGCTTGCATTTATCCCTCCACCCAATTTTTTAAAAGTGCAAGCCCTGCGGCTCCTGATTTTTCAGGGTGAAATTGCACAGCGGCTAACGCTCCGCGCTCGATAGCGCAGCAATAGCGAAGATAGTATTCGGTTTGAGCGGCAGTTACAGAATCGTCAGAAGGATCGGCGTAGTAAGAATGTATGTAATAAAAAAAACTGTTGTCTGTTAAGCCCCGGAAGATTTTCGATTCTTTTTTGGCGGCAGTTTGGTTCCAGCCAATCTGCGGAACTTTACGCCCGGGGAAACGCCGCACTGTTCCGTTAATTACGGAAAGCCCCTGTGTACCGGAGGCTTCTTCGGAAGTGTCAAATAACAGTTGTAAGCCGATGCAGATTCCCAAAAAAGGCTTGTCCGCTTTTATCCATTCCTTTATCGCTTGCGCGTACCCCGACTTGTTTATCGACGCCATTGCCGTAGCGAAATGTCCGTCTCCGGGAAAAATAATTTTTTCAAACGGCGAAGACGAGGGCGAAAGCTCCTGCGGCCCTTCGGCAAAACGCGCGGGGACGGAAAGCCGCTTTAAGGCGTTCATAACAGAGCCGAGGTTTCCCGCGCCGTAATCAATTACGCCTATCACACAAGAACTCCCGGGGAATCGATTCCCGGCAGAGAACCTTTGGTTGAGGGTATTATATCTTTTACACGCTCATCAATTTCGCAGGCGATGCGAATAGCGCGGGCGGACGATTTGAACAGCGCCTCAATCTTATGATGATCGCTTCTTCCGCGTAGAATCTCCAAGTGCATGTTAAAACCTGCGGCATTTACAAAGCCCTGCCAGAAATCTTCCACTAAACCTGTTTGAAACTTGTATTCTTTTCCTTCCTCGCTTATTGAAATTATATGAGAATCGGGAAGCTGTCCGTCATAGTACAAAAAAGGGCGGCCTGAAATATCAACGGCGGCACGGGCAAGTGATTCGTCCATCGGGAAAAGGCAGTCCCCGGTGCGCTTTATGCCCCTCTTTTCGACAAGCGCTTTTGCGAAACACTGTCCAAGCACAATGCCGGTATCTTCGACAAGGTGGTGTTGATCAACTTCAATGTCTCCTCTAGCGGTTACCTCAATATCAAACAAACCGTGACGCGCAAATGTGTTTAGCATATGGGACATAAATCCTACGGGATACTTAAGTTTAGCATCCCCCTTGCCGTCAATGTTCAGCTTAATAAATACTTCAGTCTCATTTGTTTTTCTTCCTATCTCCGCCGTTCTGTCCATACTTCCCCCCTCTTTACTGCACTACTTTGCGCAGATCGTATTCCACAATATCAAGAGCGCCGAGTTTTTTCAGTTTCGGAATAATATCTGGAACTTCATGTTTCTTAACGGCGATTTTTACGGCATAACCGGCATCCCCGAAAAGAGACGCTACAGTCGGGCTTCGCATAGCGGGAAGGCTGGACAAAGATTCAAATTGTTCTTTTGGGATATTCATTTCAAGCATTACGCGCTCACGCCCGTCAAGAACAGCGCGGAAAAGCATTTCAAGCTCCTCAATGCGCCGTTTTTTCTCGGGATTGGCAAGGGCGGTTTTTGAAGCGACAAAGCGAGTGGAAGACTCAAGCAAGGTAGCGATTATTTTAAGGCCGTTGTCTTTTAGCGTCTGCCCCGAAGAAGTGTTGTCAATAATCATATCGGCGTCATCGGGAGGAAAAACTTCCGTTGCGCCGTATGTACGCAAGATCTGATACTGATATCCCGATGATTTAAGCCATGTTTCCGCGATTTTTACATACTCCGTGGCAACTACAAGTTTTTTGGAACGCAGTTTTGCCTCGTCATAATCCTGAGGAACCGCCGCAATAATCCGCACCTTGTCAAAACCAAGATCAAGAACTTCCTGCACGTCCGCACCGCTTTCGCGTATCCAGTCAATTCCCGTAAAGCCTGCGTCATGGCTTCCCAATTCCAGCAATTCCCCGACATTTTGAGGTTTCATGATCTTGGCGTCAAGCCAATCCGCACCAAGCGCAGGGCGGTATGTGCGGTCGCTCAAAGAAATGGGAAAACCCGCCTCCGAAAAAAGGCGGCTTACATTGTCAAAAATTCTTCCTTTCGGAATCAAAATCCTAAGTTTTTCCATATTGATAGTTTAACAGAAATAATTAAGAAATTCTACTCTTGAATTCCTGACAAAAGCGAGTGATTTTTGTTCCATTTGGCAAGATCGTCGGGTGCACTGCGTCTTTCTTTAACGGATTTATCGGAGACCAGTTCTCCGTCTCGCAGAGTGATAATACGCTTTGTAAAGGCTGCAAGTTCAGGTTCGTGCGTTACCATGATTATTGTTTTCCCCCGATCGTTTAACTGTTGGAAAAGCCCCATTATTTCAAGCGACATTCCCGTATCAAGATTTCCCGTCGGCTCATCGGCGAGAATAAACGCGGGATCGTTTACCATTGCGCGCGCTATCGCGACTCTTTGCTGCTGCCCGCCTGAAAGTTGAGAAGGGAAGTGATCCATGCGGTCGGCCAATCCTACTTCTCCAAGCGCGGAAATTGCCTGTTCTTTGCGGCCGTAATTATTTTGTTTAGCTTCATTTTTTTCTTTTCTGCGGTAAAACAGGGGCAGTTCCACATTTTCAAGAGCGGTAGTTCTGGAAAGCAAATTAAAAGATTGAAATACAAAGCCTATTTTGCGGTTACGAATATATGCAAAGGTATCGGCGTCGGACGATGAAGTTTCAATACCGTCCAATATGTAGGTTCCCGCGTCCGGCTTGTCCAGACAGCCGAGTATATTCATCAATGTGGATTTGCCGGAACCGGAAGGCCCCATAACGGAAATAAACTCGCCTTCTTCGGCGAAAAAATCAATACCGCGAAGAGCGCGAACCACAACGGCTTGCGCGTCTTCTATTTTTTTCCCTCGGGGAGGAACCATGCGGTATTCCCTCTTTATGCCCTTCATCTCTATAACAGGCACTAAACCTTCTCCCTAAGAATTACCTGACGCCCCTCGAAGTTTTCTTCCGAAATTATTTCGGTAAGCGAGCCGTCGCTGATACCGGTGCGCACTTGAAAACAGCCGATTTTTCCTTCGTTGTTTATAAACCACAAATTTCGCATAACAACTCCTGCGGATTGTCCCATACCTGTTTCTTGTCCCTGTCTGCCCTGCCCCAACGACTGCCGTCTCTGCCTGTTTCCGCCCGTCATTCTTAACTGATTGGACTGCCCCATCATTAATCCTGTAATGCCGCTTTTTGAATTTTGCGCCGCCTGTTTGTTCTGTTCCTGCAACTGCGCTCTCGCCTTTGTTGCTTCCTCCCGCTGTTCGTCGCTCATATTCGCAAGGCTTGCGTTGTAAATCATTTCTGAAATTTGCTCTTCCGTCAAATTAGTCGGCTTGTAACGAAGGGCGGCATTTGAAACAACAAGAACATTTTCCGCCCGTTCCACGATAAAATCCACGGCGCACGTCATGCCTGGCATTAACGAGCCGTCATGATTTTCCACATTGATAATTACCGTATAACTGACCACGTTACCTGAAACAACAGGAATCAATCTTAGATTCTCGACAATTCCCGAAAATGTGCGCTTCGGAAAACTTTCCAGCGAAAAACGCACTTGCTGACCTTTATATATAGAAGCGACGTCAAGTTCGCCTACAGCCGCTTCAATCTGCATCTCTCTGAGATTTTCCGCAATGGTAAAAATACTGCTTGACGAGTTGCCGCTTGAGCTGTCTACAACCGTATCGCCGATATTTATTCTGCGATCAAGCACAATACCGTCTATCGGGGATTTTATATACGCGTACTGGTTAATTTCAGTTTCTATCGTTTTCAAATTTGCCTCGGCTGCGGCAAGATCCGCCGCAAGACCGTCAAGATTATTCTTGCTTGTTTTTAACTCGTATTCGGAAATAAATTCTTTTTCCGCAAGCGCCTGCTGGCTCTTGAAATTAATTAACTGAAGTTCATAGTTAGCCCGCGCTTTATTAACAGTAGCGGCTTGCTGTTCCCGTTTGAGTTTAAGCATATCGGTATTAAGCACAGCAAGAACATCTCCCTTGCGCACCGTATCGTTATAATCTACATTGATCTTTTCAACCTTGCCGCTCATCTGGGGCAGTACCTTGACCGTAGCAACGGGGTTTATAGTACCGCTTGATGTAACAGTACGTTCCAAGGTTCCGCGCATTATACCTGTAAATTCATATGAAGCGGGGCCGTTTTTTTTGGAAGAACATGAAGTTAATCCCGCGATAAAAAACAACAAAAAAAATATTTTTATCGGAAAAATTTTTATTTTCATCGTTTATATATTAACAAATCTTACTATAAAAAGTAACCAATACACAGTCTGCCGATCTATTGTAAAATTATCAATTCATTGGTATATTAATTCAAAGAGGTAATTATGAATAAAACTAATCTAAATAAAAGATGCTGTTTTTTCCCGCAGGCGGCAAGTCTTTTGCTTGTTCTCATGTGCGCGGGTTCACTTTGGGCCGAAACTAAAGAATCTCCGTTCGGAGCGGATGCTGTTCCGAATCTTTACGCTCCTTTTCTGGCGGGCTCGGGCGCTTTTACAACCACAACAGGCGGAGCGCCGGCAAGCGCTATTAACCCTGCCCAAGCGGGAAGCGCACAGCGGATGATCTTTGACGCCGGTTATCTGGCAATTCCCTCTTTCTCGGGCAAGCCTTACGACAAAAGCAAATTTATGCAGGCGCTTGAAGCGGGCGCGCTGTTTCCGACAAGGTACGGCGTTTTCGGAGCGTCATTGCGTTATATCGGCGGCTTTTCAAGTGAAGTCCAATATCCGTATTTCCCGATAAAACCTACTTTCGGAGGCAATGTTTTCGCCGCAAAAGAAGTATACCCCGGAATGTCGCTTGGCGTCGGACTTAACTTCGGCGTCGGCTCGGAAATGACGGTTTCAGGAGATTTGGGAATTCATTACAACATAGGCAAACTCGGCCCTTTTAACAATTTTACATGGGCTTTTATGTTCAGGAGCATGGGGTTGAGTTATTTCCCAACATGGCTTACACCCGCAGGCGGCGTTTCATTTGACGTATTCAGCATCGAGGGAAAAGACGGCAAACCTGATCCTTTTGTGTTGGGGTTGGCGGCGGATTTAAGCATTCCCTCTCTTTTCTATCCTGAATATTTAAGTGTAATTTTCAAGACTGGCGTTAACATGAAAATAGCGGAAATTTTTACTGTTTCGGCATCATGGCCCGGCGGCTCGGGATTTAACTACCGTGAAATGGATCACTATAAAACGGATTTACAGATGCTTCCCTCTGTCGGGCTAAGCGTCAACATTAACCTTCCGTCGGGAGGAGACAGAATTGCAGGCGGACGCCTGCCTTCTGACGGCGACCTTAAAGTCTCAGGCGCGTTCAAGCCTCTATATGAGGGAGTAACAGCCGTCGGCGGCGGCGTAAGCTGGTATGTCGGACAGAAAGACACAACCCCTCCCGTTATAGCTCCCGCATACTCTGATCCGGTTTACTTTTCTCCCAACAACGACGGCAAAGCGGACTATTTGGAATTCCATAACAGCATTACAGATAATAAATATATCGTAAGCTGGAAGATGGAAATAAAAGACGATAAAGGAAATGTTGTCCGCGTTATCGAAAACAAAGAACAGCGTTTTACAAGTTTCAGTTTCAAAGATTTCTTTAAACGGCTTTTCTCGAAAAAACAGCAAATTGATATTCCAGACACATTGCGGTGGGACGGCATACGCAGCACGGGAGAATTGGCTCCTGACGGAAAATATTTCTTTACAATTACCTCTACGGACGACTCAGGCAATACCTCAACATCAAAAGTTTACGAAGTTGTTATCAAAAATACCGCGCCTGTAATTTCGGTTAACGCGCTTACCGACGCTCAAAGAATATTTGATCCGAAAGCTCAAGGCGGAAACAGCTCTGTTACGTTCACGCATAAAGGTTCCAGAGAAGACGCGTGGCAGAGGGTTATATTGAATTCATCGGGCGACGTGGTGCGTACTTTCAAGGAACCCATGTCGGGCGAACCCGGTCCGCAGGTGTGGGACGGCAGAGACGACAACGGCAGAATCGCTCCCGACGGAGTATACAGCTACCGCATAAGCGTTACGGACAAAGCGCAAAACTCGGCGAGCGCGTCACTGGCCAATATCATTCTTGACTCGCGCGAAGCCGGCGCGTTCCTTCTCAGCTCTGTTTCCGGCATAGCGCCAAAACCGAATCAAAACACAGACCTTGTAACATTTACAATCCGCCTTCTTTTGAACGACGGAATCGACAACTGGAAACTGGAATTAAAAGACGAAAAAGGAACAGCGCAGAGGACATTCTCCGGTACGTCAAGAGTCCCGGCAACGCAGGGCTGGAACGGCCTTGATAACTCGGGCGCTATCCGCGAAGGCGTTTATACCCCTGAGCTTACCGTAACTTACACAAGAGGCGACGTTATCAAAACTTCCGCCACAACCGTTATTGTAGACGTGACAGGCCCGGTTCTTACGTTTACCTCAACTCCCGAATACTTCAGCCCCGACAACGACGGCGACGATGATGAATTGACCATCGCTCTTTCGGCAACGGACGTATCGCCTGTCGCAAGCTGGCAGTTGGAAATCCGCGAACCTGAGCCGCCGTATCAATTGTTCCGCCGCTACACCGGAACCGGAGCTCCCGGCGGACGCATCGTATGGGACGGAAGAAGCGACAAGAGCGAACTGGTTCAATCCGCTACGGATTACCCCTACACATATACGGCTGTTGACGTTCTGGGCAACTCAAGTAAAACCGAAGGGAAAATAGGCGTTGACGTTCTTGTTATCCGCGACGGAGACCGTTTGAAAATACAGATACCGTCAATCGTGTTCAGAGCGAATTTCGCGGACTTTGAAGGGTTAGGCAAAGATGTCGTTGACAACAACAACCGTATCCTCAGGCGCATTGCTCAAATACTCAACAAGTTCCGCGATTACAAAGTATTGGTAGAAGGACACGCCAACACGACACAGCCCGCCGGAGCCGCGCGAGACCGCGAGGAGACCGAGCTTAAGCGCATAAGCGAAGCGAGAGCAAAAGCGGTCGTGGACATCTTGGTACGCAACGGCGTTGCGCGAAACAGGCTGTCATCAACAGGCGCCGGCGGTTCAAGCCCGATTGTTAAATTTGAAGACCGCGACAACTGGTGGAAAAACCGCCGCGTAGAGTTTATTTTAATAAAATAAAGAGTTTTAACATAAAAATGAAAAAAGCAGGGAGGAAACTCCCTGCTTTTTTTTACTGCCGCTGATAGCGCCGTTATCAGCGAGGAGTTTAATCCCCGCAAGCAATGCGCGTCATTCTTTGCCTTTCTTCTTGGCTTTTTTTTGCTCGCGCTTTTCTTTGAGCGTCTTTTGAGGCGCTTTTTTCGTCTCTTTTTTATGCATTATATGTTCGGCCATATTATCCCCCCTTGGGCTTTACATTATATATAAAATAGTATATTAATTATCTTATGTCTAGGCTTTTTGGTTAAAAATGGGGGAAATATGAAAGTAGCGGAAGCGGTTGAATTGCTGGAAGGGCAGTTTTTTTCGGGGAAAGAAAAAGCGGAATACGAGGTAGCTTCAGCATGCGGGGCCGACCTTATGAGCGACGTTATGGCCTTTGTAAAAGACAAAGTTCTTCTGCTGACAGGACTGGTTAATCCTCAGGTAATACGCACAGCCGAACTTTTGGATATTCACGCGGTAATTTTTGTCCGAGGTAAAATACCCGGCAGGGACATGATAGACATGGCGGAAGAATCCGATATTATTCTTGCAGGAACCAAATTGCCGATGTTTTTAGCCTGCGGGAAACTTTATGAAGCCGGCCTTAGAACCGGCGGAACTAGGGCTATCTAGCCATAAAAAAGAAACATGAAAGATAATGTTGATTTTAATTTTATAATACGGCTTGATTCAGAACTAAACCAAATCCATGACCTTGATTTACTCCTTGAAAGAATACTGTTCGAAGCAAGAAGAGTCGTACAGGCGGACGCAGGCTCTATTTATGTTACCATCCCCGACGAAGAAGGCAATAAAGGAGACGAAAAACTTTCGTTTAAGTACTCACAAAATGATACATTACAGGAAGTTATTCCAATCGGGCAAAAGATGATCTATTCGATCTTCACTCTTCCGATTGATGAAAAGTCGATTTCAGGTTATTGCGCGTTAAACAGGATTTTAATTAATGTTCCCAATATGTACAACATTCCGAAAGAAATGCCGTATTCTTTCAACGCGACATTTGACAGGCTTACAGGTTATAAATCCGTTTCCACTATGGTAATTCCGCTTATTTCAACCGACAACCGGCTGATGGGCGTTATACAGGTATTAAACGCGAAAGATAAAAACGGCAATATCGTTCCATTTTCCAAAGACGATGAAATCCTTCTTACGCATTTTGCCAACAACGCTTCCATTGTTCTTCAACGGGCAAATATGACAAGGACGATGATTCTGCGCATGATAAAAATGTCGGAACTGCGCGATCCGAAAGAAACCGGCACGCATGTAAACCGTGTAGCCGGATACGCAGTGGATATTTACGACCGTTGGGCGTATCATCACAATATCTCCGAAATCGAAAGGTCAAAATTCCGCGATATGTTAAGGGTAAGCTCTATGCTTCATGATGTCGGTAAAGTCGCTATTTCAGACACAATCCTTAAAAAACCCGCGCGCTTTACGCCGGAAGAATACAAGATAATGCAGACTCACACGGTCTACGGAGCAAGTCTTTTTACATCTACAAATTCGCAAATGGATGATCTTGCCTTGGAAATCGCCCTTACCCATCACGAAAACTGGGACGGAACAGGCTACCCCGGTTGGATAGATCCGATTAGCGGCGTAATTCAAAAAGCCGACAGTGAAGGCAACCCGCTCGGAAAGAAAGGAGAAGAAATTCCTCTTGGCGGAAGAATTGTCGCCGTTGCCGACGTATTCGACGCTCTTTGCTCAAAGCGCGTATACAAAGAACCGTGGGGCGAAGACGATGTTCTAAGAGAAATGCGAAAACTTTCCGGGACTAAATTTGATCCTGAGCTTGTAGAAATATTTTTTGAAATACTGCCCAACATAAGGCAGACGCAGAATCATTTCCCTGACGTACCGGAAGCGCCTGAAGCTTAGAACAAAGCAAGAAGAATTTTTATTTCTTTTTTCGTGTTGGTTCGTGTGCGTACCAAAGGTACGATTCGTGGTTAATTATTTTGGTTATAATTCTATCCAAGCTGTCGGCGAAGGTTTTAAGTTCCTTCTTTCCGTAGTTAGCGGTTCTTACGATTTCCATTCCGTTTTCGGCAAGCCCTACAGTAAAATTTCTCAATGACAGTAATTCGTTAATGTTGTTTTTTGTAAAGATTCGTCCGCGATCGTCAAGGACATTTATATTTTTCTCCACAAGCCGTTTTGCCAGGGGTACGTCCCTTGTAAGAGCTATGTCGCCGCTTTCGGATAATTCTACGATACGGTCGTCTGCGGCGTTATCGCTTGCGGGGCAGATTTCCATTTGAGCGCCGGCCGCGTCGGGGATTGGACGGTTTGCGGCAAATATTACGGGAATACCTAATTTCCCCGCCCTGCGAAGAACAAGATCCCTTGCCTGTTTTGGGCAGGAGTCTGCATCTACAAGAATTTTCATACCGATTGTAATGATTTTTCTTTTTCCGCCGCGGCAAAAACGGAATAATTCCCGCTTAAAACAATGTCTTCGTCAGAAGAAATAAAAAACGATTCGCCTTTTTTAAAGCTTGCTCCCGCAATATCAAGTTTTCCTTCCGTAACAAGGCAGATATAGTTTGTGTCTTTGGGAAGGATATTCTTGCCTCCGTCGTCTTCACCGCCGTTATCGCCTTCATCGCCCAAAAAAGAAAGGGTAAAGTCATCACAGGGAGAAGGATAGGAAAAAGCCCTTGAACCGGGAAAAAGAATCTTCGGAGTATATGCGGAAAATTTCAGGATTTTCATCAATTCGACAATGTTTATATGCTTTGGCGTAAGTCCGCCGCGCAGAACATTGTCCGAGCTTGCCATAAGTTCAATTCCAAAGCCGCGTACATAAGAATGAAGGATCCCTGCCGGAATATAAACCGCCTGCCCTTTTTTTAACGTAATAATATTAAGGTAAAGAGGAGACAAAACAGCCGCATCCGAAGGGTATTCTTCTGTAAATTCCTTCATAAGCCTTACCTGTTCGGACGAAAGGTTTTCCGCTTCGTTTATTTCATTTTTATTGATAAAAGCGCCGAGGTATTCTTTTTCCGATTTTGTAATATGAAAAAGGACGTTAAAAAAAAATCGCCAATGAATCCGATTCAAGAGCGCGCATTAAAGGGGTAATTATATCTTTTAACTGGGGAACAGCGGACACAAACGCTTTAAGGGAAAGATAAATATTTCCGGGATCCCTAAAGCCCGCCATCATCGTAAACGGGGAGAGGGCGCAGATAATTTCCGGCTTGTGATTTGTATCTTTATAATTGCGCCCGGGCGCTTCTACGGGAATACCCGCCTTGTTTTCCGTATCAAACCCTTCCCGCGCCTGTTCTTTGTTCGGATGGGCCTGAATGGAAAGCGGCTTTTCTACGGCAAGCACCTTAAAAAGAAACGGAAGTTCCCTTCCTGCGATCTGCGTAAGGCTTGTCATTTTACCGTCAATGAGAACCTGCGAAGGGGAAAGATGCGTACCCATCCACATTTCCGCGCATGGGCGCATATCCTTGTTATCCATGCCTACAAATTGAGGAATTAATTTCATCGATCCCCATTCATAGTGTTTTATCGGATTGTAAAGCTTATATAGTTTAGTTCCCATCGCAGGCCTTTAAAGCCTGATCCAGCTTTGCTATTAAATTACCGGTCCGCTGTTGTAATTCGGCGGACTGTCCTTCCACTTGTTGTTTTATTTTATTTATTTCATCGCATAGCATAAAGCCCGTTAAAATAGCAACATTTAGGGGAGCGGTAATTCCAGATATACTTTGAGTGTTCTCAACAGCCGCACGGTACTGTTCAAGCACCTTCTGCAGGTACATCTCATCCTCATCGGCGTCAATTGTAAAAGAAGTGCCCAGAATGTCCAGACATATTTCATTGGCCATAAAAACCCCTAAAAAATGTCCAGTTCACCTTTTGAAGATAGTTCCTCTTCCAGTGAAGCGGAAACCTCGTTTGATTCTTTCTCGGGAATTTCAAAAAATACGCCCGGTGAAACCGATGGCGCAGCCGAAGCAGACGCGGCCGATTCTTCCTGTTTCGCACGTTTTGAGGCGGATTTCTTTACTGTTTTATCTTTAAGGCTTGTTTCAAACGCTTCTTCAAACTGGCTTAAGCGGTCGAGGGCGGCGACAATACCGTCTTCAATGCGCCCTTGATCTTTCTTAAATCGCATAACCAATACTTCAAGCTCTTCTATTCTTTTTTGATTGGCGTCCAGTTTCGCCTGTAATTCTTCTTTTTGCGAAACCAGCGCCGCGTTTTCTACGTTTACCTTTTGCACATACTCAAGCGCCTTGGCGACTCTTGATTCCAGAAGTTGGACTTGCTCAAGGCTTATCATCTTTTTACGCTCCCAATGCGGCTTTAACTTTTTCTACAACCGCGTTAAAAGCGGCGGTGTCTTCGGTTGCAAGCCATGCCAGCGCCTTGCGGTCGATTTTAATACCCGCCTTGTCAAGCCCGGCTATAAGACGCGAATAGGTAAGACCTTTTTCGCGGCACGCCGCGTTGATTCTTATGATCCAAAGACGGCGGAAATCGCCCTTTCTGTCTTTTCTGTCGCGGTACGCGTAAACCAAAGATTTGGCAACCGCGTCTTTCGCGGTTTTAAAGTTTGTGCTTCTGCGTCCCCAGTAACCTTTCGCAAGTTTTAGTATTTTTTTTCTGTGGTTTTTTCTTTTTGAACCGTCTATCGCTCTTGACATAATTTCCCTCTCAAGTTTTCCTTGTGATTCTTCTTACCCGTACGGCAAGAGTTTTTTCCTGATTACGGGCACATTTTCCTTTGACAGAATACCCGCGTGGCGCAGTCCCCGTTTCCTCTTGGACGACTTCTTTGTCAGGATATGGCGCAGGTTTTGTTTTTTGTATTTTACTTTTCCTGTGCCTGTAAAAGAATAACGCTTTGCGGCGCTCTTTTTTGTTTTCATCTTCGGCATATACTTCCTCTCTTTCCTACTTTTTGGGTTTAGGTCCCAGAACCATGGACATAAACCTTCCTTCCATTGCAGGCGGTTTGTCCATAACGTACTCGCCCTCAATGCGGGAAAGCACGTCTTTCATCACGTCGAAACCCAGTTCCGTATGGGCAAGCTCGCGTCCGCGGAAACGGATCGTAACTTTAACCTTGTTTCCCTCGGATAAAAATTCCTTTATATGTTTAGATTTGAAATCCAGATCGTGATCGTCGATCTTCGGCTGCATTCGGATTTCTTTAAGCTTCAAAAGCTTTTGCTTTTTCTTTGAATCCCGAAGCTTCTTTTCGTTTTCAAACCTGAACTTTCCAAAATTTAAAATCTTCACCACCGGCGGAACCGCCTGCGGCGCAACTTCAACAAGATCAAGCCCGGCTTCTTTTGCAAGCTCAAGCGCTTGCGCAACGGACATTATCCCCTGAGGTTCTTCTCCCTCATCACGGATTAAACGTACTTCGCGCGAGCGAATCTGCTCATTTATGCGTAAATCTTTCTCCGCCAACT
>Ga0268262_10004831_pt1 | contig 13679 bp, 16 predicted proteins | sample TergutNc150P3_FD_190354 | JGI IMG/M metagenome (GOLD analysis project Ga0268262, IMG submission 190354) | Nasutitermes corniger P3 segment gut microbial community from laboratory colony in Florida, USA - Nc150 P3 (SPAdes) (version 2) | ecosystem: Host-associated > Arthropoda: Insects >... | reverse complement strand
CTCTGCAAGGTTTGGTAGGTAAAAAAATGTCTAGAATAGGAAAAAAAATAATTACCATTCCAGAAAAGGTGGAGGTTTCCATCGATGGCAAGCGTGTGAGCGTTAAAGGACCAAAAGGAACGCTTTCGCATATTTTGCACGAGATTGTAACCATTGAAAAAACCGCTGGAGGTCTGGAAGTGAAAAGACCCGACGACCAAAAATTTTCCCGCGCAATTCACGGCACAAGCCGCGCTTTGATTGCGAATATGGTGGAAGGCGTTAGCAAGGGCTTCCAAAAAACCCTTGAAATTACGGGCGTAGGTTATCGTGCAGAGCAAAAGGGCAAAGATTTGAATCTTGTGCTTGGTTTTTCTCACCCTGTGGAATACAAGGCACCAGAAGGCATAACGCTCACTGCAAGTGATGATAAACTCAAAATAGTGATCAGTGGAATAGATAAGCAAAAAGTTGGGCAGGTTGCAGCAGAAATACGCAAGTACCGCGAGCCAGAACCTTATAAAGGCAAAGGCATTCGCTATTCCGGCGAGCGCATTCTCCGCAAGCAAGGCAAAAAGACAGGAAAGTAGGTAAAATATGTTTGATGTAGCTAAAAAAAGATTGGACTCAAGGATTGCGCGTCACGCTAGAGTGCGCAAAAAAATAATTGGCACAGCACAGCGCCCGCGCCTTGCCGTACGCCGCTCGCTAAAAAATATGATTGCGCAAATCATAGACGATGCAAAGCATATTTCTATATTGCAGCTCTCCACTGGCTCAAAAGAATTCCAGAGCGAGTTTGGAAAATTAACAAAAGTGGAGCAAAGCCGCAAATTAGGGGCAAAAGTTGCAGAGGCTGCAAAAGCAAAAGGCATTGAAAATGTTGTTTTTGACCGAGGTGGCTATATTTATCATGGTCGCGTGCAAGCTCTCGCAGAGGGTGTGCGCGAAGGCGGAGTTAAATTTTAATAAGAGGTATGGTTTTGGCAAACGAAACACAATATTCGGAATTTGAAGAGAAAACGGTGGCAGTTAACCGCTGCGCAAAGGTGGTTAAGGGCGGTCGTCGCTTTTCTTTGAGCGCGCTTGTGGTTGTTGGCAACCGCAACGGAAAAATAGGCGTTGGCATTGGCAAGGCAAAAGAGAGTGCAGAAGCTGTTCGCAAAGCGAGCGAGAGTGCGCGCCGCAACCTTGTGGAAGTTAGCCTTCACGAAGGCACCATTCCTCACGAAGTTATGGTTAAATTCGGAGCAACCCGCATGTTGCTTATGCCTGCTGCACCCGGTACTGGAGTTATAGCTGGCGCGGCTGCCCGTGCAGTTTTGGAGCTTGCTGGCGTTCACAATATTTTAACGAAGGCTTTTGGTTCTTCCAATCCGCACACCGTTGTTCGTGCTTGCATAGAGGGTTTAACGGTTCAAAGAGGCAAAAAACAGTTCGCCGCGTTGCGTGGCGGGGTAGGTGCCTAATGTCTAAGCAAGCCGTTAATCAAAAAATTGTTACCGAGCAACTCAATGCTTTGAATGCTTTGCGTGGCAAAAAAATTGTCGTTACGCAAGTGGTTGGCACAGTTCGCTCATTGCCTGTTCACAAAGAGAATTTAATATCTTTGGGATTAAGGGGCATTGGCAAAAAAAAGGAGCATCTTTTAAATCCTCAAATAGAGGGAATGCTTCGCAAGGTTATTCACATGGTTAAAATTTCAGAGGTGTCTTGATGTTGTCTTTGAATAATATAAATCCGGGAAAGTCCAAAGTTAAGGGCAGAAAGAGAATTGGCAGAGGTCCAGGCTCCGGCTGGGGAACAACCGCTGGCAGAGGGCAAAAGGGCGCAGGAGCGCGCAAAAGCGCAAAAGCTGGGAGAGTTGCCTTTGAGGGCGGTCAAATGCCCATTCATCGCCGCTTGCCCAAGCGCGGCTTTAAAAGCAAATTCCCCAAAGATACCCAAATTGTGAATTTGGCAAAATTGGAAAAGGCGACTGAAGCTAAATTTGATGCCGTTGTTCTTTTTGACCTCGGCTTTGTTCGCTCTGTGGAAAAACCAATTAAAATTTTGGGCACAGGCAAAATAACAAGAGCCATAGAAATTAAAGTTAATGCCGTGAGCGAAACAGCAAAAAAAGCTATTGAAGCTGCCGGCGGAAAAATAGAGATAATAGTAGAGTAAAAAATGGAAGCACTGAAAAAAGCCATAGATGCCTTTGCGAATGCCTTTAGGGTAGAAGACCTGCGTAAAAAGCTGCTCTTCACACTTGGCGTTTTGATAATTTATCGCATTGGTTCTCACATAAGCATACCGGGCGTGGATCCTTCCCGCTTGGCAAGTTTTTTCTCGCAAAGCTCAAATAATCTTTTTGGTCTCTACGATAGCTTTACCGGTGGTGCCTTTGCAAAAGCAACCATATTTGCGCTAGGCATAATGCCCTATATCAGCGCAAGCATCATAATTCAAATTATGGGTGCGGTTATACCTCAAATTCGCCTTTTGCAAAAAGAAGGCGCAGAGGGCAGGGCAAAACTGAACCAATGGACAAGATATTTCACCGTTTTGCTCGCAACCGTTCAGGGCTGGGGCATTGCAATTTGGCTCTCCAGCGTTAGGGTTAATGTTGGCGGTGCCCAGGGCGTTTCTGTTTTGCTAGATGATTTTGCAAGCGGTGCAGGAAACTGGGGTTTTAGATTGCTCGCCACGCTCACAATGACAACAGGCACAATATTCGTTATGTATCTTGGAGAGCAAATAACCAGCCGAGGCGTTGGTAATGGAATTTCTTTGATTATTTTTGCAGGTATTGTTGGCGGTCTTCCACGTGCTATGATTATGGAATACGAGCAATTCGCGGCAGGCAACCAAAAATTGATGATAGAGGTGATGATAATTGCAATGGTGATAGCAATTATAGGCTTTATTGTGTTCATTGAGCAGGCAAATAGACGAATTCCGCTTCAAAGCCCTAAGAGGGTTGTTGGGCGCAAGGTTATGGGCGGTCAGTCCAGCTATTTGCCATTCAAGGTCAATACCGCAGGCGTTATTCCAGTTATATTTGCATCTTCCATTATGTTTGTTCCGGCTATGATAGCTTCTTGGTTCCCAAATACTGGCTGGGTAGAAGCATTTGCCGGAGCCTTTTTGCCGGGCCACATAACATATAGCGTTATATTTGCCCTGCTGATTATATTCTTCACCTATTTCTACACAGCAATTCAATATAACCCAAGCGATATAGCAGACAATTTAAAAAAGTCTGGCGGCTTTATCCCCGGCATTCGCCCAGGGCGCAAAACCGCAGAATACATAGACAACATTTTAACCCGCATAACACTTCCTGGCGCAATATTCCTCGCGACAATAAGCGTTGGTCCATTGCACCTTAAAGATGCTTTGAATATGTCTTTTTATATGGGTGGAACATCGGTTTTGATTGTGGTTGGCGTAGCATTGGATACTTTAAGGCAAATAGAAGCTCAATTGCATACTAAGAACTATGAAGGTTTCTTGAAGCACGGTCGCATTCGCGGCAGGATGGCGTCTTAGTGGCAAAAGAGGCAGGCATAAAGGTGGATGGAACCGTTGTTGAAGTGCTTGGAAACGATTTGTTCAGGGTGTCTTTGGAGAATGGGCATGAGGTTTTGGCGCACCTTTCGGGAAAAATGCGCAAGAACTTTATACGTATTCTGCTGTCGGATAAAATAACGGTTGAACTAACGCCTTACGATTTAACCCGTGGGCGTATAACATATAGGTATAAATAACTATTTTCACGAGGAAACATTATGAAAGTAAAAGCATCACTTAAAGCCCGCTGCGAATCTTGCAAGATAGTTCGCCGCAAGGGTATTTTACGAATTATTTGCGATAAAAACCCCCGTCACAAGCAAAAGCAGGGGTAAGGGAGAATTATGGCTAGAATTGCTGGTATAGATTTGCCCAAGAATAAGAGCGTTGAATATGGCTTAACCGCTATTTTTGGCGTGGGCTTGCACACTTCCCGCGAAGTTTGCGGCAAACTTGGGATAGACAAAAACAAAAAGGTGGAAACCCTCACAGAAGAGGAACAGGGCAAAATACGCCGTATGCTCGAAGAGGAGTATAAGGTGGAAGGCCAGTTGAGGGCAGAGATAACCCTGAACATCAAGCGTTTGCAAGATATTGGTTGCTACCGTGGCTCAAGGCACCGCAAAGGTTTGCCTGCAAGGGGTCAGCGCACACGCACCAATGCTCGTACTCGCAAGGGTCCAAAGAAAACCGTGGCTAACAAGAAGAAGTAAGGAGTAGGCAAGTGTCAGAAGAAACCAAAGAAGAAAAAGCAGCTCCGGCAACTGAAGCCGCAGCTCCCGAAGAGGTTAAGGTTAAAAAAAGCAAAAAGCGCATAGATGTGCAAGGAATTGCTCACATTTACGCTTCTTTTAACAATACCATAATTTCCATAACAGATTCCAAAGGTAATTTGGTTTCTGGCAATTCCCCTGGGCGTTCTGGCTACAAAGGCAGCAAAAAAAGCACGCCTTATGCAGCGCAGGTTGCCGCAGAGGCGGCTGCTTTGCAGGCATTTGCCCTTGGAATGCGCAAGGTTCTGGTTCGCATAAAAGGTGCGGGTCCGGCTAGGGAATCGGCAGTTCGCGCCATAAAAAACGCGGGCTTGGAAGTGTTGCAGATATTGGACGTAACGGGCATTCCTCACAATGGATGTCGCCCAAAGAAGAGAAGAAGAATTTAATAGGAGACTTGTATGGTGTGGAAATCTTTAAAAATGCCTCGGAATTTTCAGAAAACGGAAGTTTTGGAAAATGGACGTCGTGCAAAATTTGAAATAGAGGCTTTGGAACGCGGTTGGGGAACAACCATTGGAAACGCTCTTCGCCGTGCTTTGCTGTCTTCAATTCAAGGCGCAGCCATTGTTTCGGTGAAGATAGACAAGGTGGTAAAGGAATATGCCAATATTCCGGGCGTTAGAGAAGATGTGACAGACATCATCTTGAACTTAAAGTCAATTCGCGTTAAGCTTTTAAGCGATAAAGACGAAACTTTGCGCCTAGATGTTTCTGGCAACGGAGATGTTTCGGCAAAAGACATAGATGCAAATCCGGCTGTTGTTATTCTCAACCCCGATGTGCATATAGCAACCCTAAGCGGAAACAACGCCTCTCTTTGCATAGAGATGAAAGTTGCTTCTGGTCGCGGCTATGTTCCTGCAGACGATCCGGATCGCAGAAGGGCTGCCGAAAATGCTCCGGTTGGCGAAATTTTAATAGATGCCAACTACAACCCCGTTTTGAACGTGGCTATGTATGTTTCCGATACCAGAGTTGAGGAACGCACAGATTTTAATCGCTTGGAACTAGACATAACCACAGATGGAAGCATAGATCCAGAAGATGCTCTGGCTTATGCTGCCAAGCTTTTGATAGACCATTTGGAAATATTCATAAACTTTGAAGGCGATTTGGATGATGGCGGTGGTTCCGAGCCTGATGGCGACAAGGATGCCATTGTTCAAAAACTATTGCTCAATGTGGATGATTTGGAGCTTTCCGTGCGTTCCAGCAATTGCTTGAGGCAGGCAGGAATTCGCACAATAGCGGAACTCGTTCGCCACAAAGAGAGCGATATGCTAAAGCACAAAAACTTTGGCAGAAAATCTTTGATAGAGCTAAACGAATTGTTATCTTCAATGGGACTTAGCTTTGGCATGGATGTGGATGCCTATTTAAAAGAGGGTAATGCAGAATGAGACACGGCGTAAAAGTAAAAAAATGGGGCGCAAATGCCGCCCACAGGCACGCAATGTTGCGCAGCCTTTCAACCTCTATATTGCTAAGAGGCTTGGAATCGGATCCTCAAGACAGAGTTGTTCGCACCACATTGCTAAAAGCCAAAATGGTTCGTAGCATGGTGGACAGGCTAATAACCTACGCAAAAAAAGGCGATTTGTCAGCTCGCAGGCAAGCAGCGCGTTTTGTTAGGGATCCTGCTGTTTTGAAAGGTCTTTTTGATGTTATTGGTCCTCGCTACGCAAACCGCAAGGGTGGCTACACCAGAGTTTTGAAACTCAGCGACTATCGCCCAGGCGATGCCGCAGAGATGGCGCTGGTTAGCTTGGTGGAAGACCAGATTGTTTAGCAAGTTTCATCATCTAGGAGCTTGATAATCTGATTGCTTCATCGCAGTAAGCGTATGTATATAGCGGTAGCCTGCTGGCAAAATTCTGAACCAATGGGAATCTGCTCCGCCAAAATATATGAAGACTACTACCATGCCGTAGTTCACGTCTGCAAGATATGATATAGGCGTAAGGGCAGTGCCATCGGGAATTCCTACATTGCAACCGCCGTTTCCTGTGTACATACCGCCCTCAAGCCTTGCGCACGGTACTGCCCACGGTGCGGGTGCATTCTTATCGGTAAAATACTGAAAGTAGGCATATCCATCCGATTTCAATTGCTCTCTGCTTCTACGGTCAGCAACAGGCAACTCAGACCAATCTTCACCCTTGGAATATCTTAAATAATTTGGAGCATTGAACCCCCAATCTCCTTCCTGAGTGACCAAAAGGGTGATCTTGGATATTTCACCGTCCTTAACATCAAGGCGGGCACCAAGAAGATACTCTTTTTTCTTGCTACTACTGCTACTTGAATTCGCAATGATAATCTCAGTAAACGTAGCACAAGAGTCCACGTCTATGAGGTTGCGGTGGAAATCAACTGCAAGAGGCGTTTTCCAAAGACCTTCACCCCAAGCAACCGCCTTGTCATAAGAGGCTGCTGTTGGCTTGCCGCCAGACATGGAATATGTCGGTTTGGCATCATGGTCGTTTTCAAAATATTTAGCACCTGCGGCTAGAGGCAGCTTTGTATAGTCGCCTGCGGCAATGGCTTCTAAATAGCTATTCACGGCAGATTCCAAGCCTGCACGGGTGCAAGAAATTGGACCTATCGGCAATGGCAGCGGCACCGCAGTCACAGAACTGCTGCTAGCCGTTGTTGCAGAGTTGCTTGACCTAACAGAGCTACTTGACCTAGCAGAACTACTGCTTGACCTTATAGAACTGCTACTGGATATTGCTGTGGAATTGCTTGAATTAACGGAACTGCTGCTAGCCGTTGTTGCAGAGCTGCTTAAACCAACGGTGCCACTGCTAGAGGCAACTGTGCCGCTACTAGAGACAATTGCAGAACTGCTAGACGGATCATTGTCTGGCGGATTGGAGCTGCTTGAGTCTAAAATTTCTTGCCCGTTTCCTATTTCTGGATCGGAAATAGCACTTAGTCTGGAACTACAAGCGAAAAATAGGAAAATAGATGCAATAGCAATGAAGAAAAGCAACAATTTTGATGAATGTGTACGCATTTTCATACCTCCGGAGTAGTTTTATCCAGAATAATATAGAAAATGCGTAACTGCTTGTTTGCCTTTTACTTATCCTTTATAACAAGCTCAACCCTGCGGTTTTTGGCTTTGCCTTCATCGGTAGCGTTGTCTGCCACAGGCTTTGTCATGCCATAGCCAACGGATTTTAAGCGTTTTTTGTCAACGCCTCTGCCTGTCAAGTATTTCACAACCTCGCCTGCCCTTTGCTGGCTCAATTTTAGGTTGGCATCTGCCTTGCCCACGTTGTCGGTATGACCCTCAACAATAACGGTGGCATCGGTTAGCAAATTTTTGAGGATTCCGGCAATTTCCGCAAGGTTCTCTTTCAATTCCTGCTTCAATTCTGCTTTTCCTGTTTCAAACAGAATATCGCTCATAGAAAGGATTGTGCCTCTGGCATCTTTGTAAACGCTGATGGTTTTGCTGCGCAATGCTTCTAGCTTTTTATCTGCCTCTTCCTTTATCTTGTTTAGCTGATAATCTTTCTCGGCAAGGGCTTTTTTGCTGTCAAGGTTCATGCGTTCCATACGCTCGCGCTCGCTTCCGAGCTGTGAGTCGAGGGCATTTATCAAGGAATCTTTCACCTGAGCTACTTCCCTTTGAGCCTCTATGTACTTTTGTATCAAGGCTGCGTGTTCAAGCTGCATTCTGTAAAGTTTCACAGACAAATCGCACAACTTCTTGTCGTCTTCGTATTGCTTCCCTTGGCGTTCTTTTTTGGGCACTTCTTCCAGGGCACGAATTCTAGTATCCACAATTGCGTATAGGCGGGCTGTGGCTGCATCACGCTGGACGTTTGCTACTTCGTTAAAAGATTCACGGCAAGAAATTTTGACATCTAAGGAAGAGACTACTGTTTGCGCAAACGACATGCTTGCAGCGCAGGCTAAAATGGCTAATACTTGTTTTTTCATAAAACCTCCTATTTTGAACCTTTGCGTTCTGAAAGCAAAGCACGGTTAATTCTTAAAGTTTCAGTTGCTCTAAACAAACTGTCTTCTATGTTTTTCTTTTCCTTCTCCAACAAAGATATCTGCAAAAGCAAAATGGCTTCATTTGCCTTGAGCAGAGCCTCGTCTATATTTTTTTCTTCGTCTTTTTGCTTTTGTGCATCGGCAACCAAATTGCTTGTTGAAACCGAAACTTCTGCACCATGGGCTTTTGCCACGTCTTGCAGAACTATAGCTTCTGTTATGGTAGAATCTACCATAGCATCAACCCTTTTGGATGCAGCGCACGAGGCAAGCAATGCTGCACTCATGGCTATAAATAAGATTTTTTTCACAAAACCTCCGTGGTTATTTAGGGATAATATAGTAAATTAAACATCTCCACCGCGCTTTCTGGAGAGTCTTCACCGCTGGCATTCTTAATTGGGGCAAATTCCTCTTCCCGCAGAACCCCAGTTAAATACATTGTTCCCAGTTTTGGAAAGGCATCAAATAAAAGCTGCTCAAACTTAAAAGCCTTCTCTATGCCGCAAACACGCTTAACCGCCAAATGCCAGGGCAAAGATTCTTTTTCGAGTTTCTTTAAAGATTCCATTGTGAATAAATGCGCGAGAACATTGCCACCATCTAGTTTTTTTGCCAGTTCGGGCGAAATTTCGCTATATTCAATAACTCCCGGCAAACCGTCTTTGAATGCAAACACACCCATTCTTTCTTCGGGGTATTTCTTTTTCACAACCTTGGATGCTGCAGCCATCTTTGAATCTAAAAAAGCACCTATGAAAGGCGGGTCGCAAGGCTTTGCAAGAATATTATCCACTCCGTAGAGAAAAACAATCTCTATATCCTGTTCCTCAAGCCATTTCAAACCGCCACTTGCGCAAAGTGCCCTGAAACAGCCGCCATTGCCATCGGGTGCTAAAAATAAATCTCCGTTGTTTTCAAAAATAAGTTCCCTGTTGGGAGTCATCGCAAAGACAGTGCCTTGCTCAATGAATTTAATTAGAGACTTGTCCAAGCCAAAATAATTATTCTGCTCAAAATGTTCAATAGTTTCTCTATTGTTCAGCGGGCTTGTCATTATAACCCAGGGAATGTTCTTCCCCAGCTTCAGCAAATTTTCCGCGTGTATTTGGAAAATGGATTTACCAAGCGACTCTAGCCTAAAGGCTCCTTTTGGTCCTTCAAAACCCAGCCTTGAACCCTGACCGCCAGCAATCAAAAAAGCCGCAGCCTTTCCACGCCTTAAAATTTCCTTGCCAACTTTTTCAAATTCATCGTATTTTGAATTATCTCGCAACATTTCAAAATTCATCGGGACAATGTTTTCTTCTATATGCTTTATCTCTTTTGTTGTCAATTCTTTTAATTCGTCATATAGCTTTGAGCCCATAACTTTCCAAAGCTCAAAAGCCTTTATGCACTTATCGCTCAAAAGCTCTGCCTGTTCCGGCGTTTTGCTTTCCGTGTAGCAACGGAATTCTGGGGCATTGCCGCTTTTGCGCAAATGAATAATATCTCCGTTCTCAAATTCAATTCTGTAGCCGTCTGTGGCATCCACAGAAAAGCCTCTGGTTAAACCGCTTGAAGCGTATCTTGCCGGCAATTTTGCGAGAAGCTCCGATATTTTCAGTCCCTGTTTTTTGCTTTCTATAATGGTTGCAATAATGGGTGTTAGCGCATCCCTTGTTGTTAAACCCACGGTTAAAAAACCACCGTTTGCTTCAAAGCCTGCAACACTCCTGTTATATTTGCACATCAATTTTGATATCCCTTCAATAACAAAAGGGCTTCCAATTTTTGTTCGCAAAACTTCTTTGAAAAATCCACTCTTTTCAGCAGCGGTATTGCAACTAACAGGAATGGCAACCGCCTCAATTCCAAGTGCTTTTGCCGCCAAAATTCCAAGCGAATCGCCCCTGAGCCAATTTCCATTTTCATCAGACAAAAGCGGTCTGTCGGAATCTCCGTCTGTGCTTGCCATGCAAAAAAACTCGCCGCTCGCACAAATATGTTTTGCAAAAGCCACGTCTTCTTTGCGAATGGCTTCTGTATCCACAGGCACAAATTTTTCGCTTCGCCCCATAGCTTTTACATTTGCTCCAAGTTCGGTTAAAATTTCCACCGCAATATCCCTGCCAACCGCAGAGTGCTGGAAAAATGCAATGTTTGTGCCTTGCAGGGAATTTTTTGGGAATAGGGTTAAAATATAATCCTTGTAAATTTTTAATGCTTCGCCATTTGAATTCGGCAAGTCACAGGTGCTTGGGCAAATATCAACCGTTTGCGCACGGATGCTTTGTTCGTCTGCTTTTGTTATTTCGCCGTAATAATCGCAAAACTTTATGCCATTTCTGTTGTCTGGTATGTGGCTTCCGGTTACCATTATGCTTGGGATTCCTTTTTTTATGCTGTAAAGAGCAAGGGCTGGGCTTGGCAAAAATCCTTGATAATCACATTCAAAATTCAAACTTTTTGCCGCTGCCATGCAAGCCGCCATTATGCGTGGAGTACTTGGGCGCAAATCGCCGCCTATTGCCACTTTCTTTTTTGCATTTTTGTTCGCCAAGGTATGCTGCAAAAAGCCAAGAGTGTATGCATAGCACACTTCATTCGTCATATCGCTAACAAGCCCGCGCGCCCCGCTCGTTCCAAAAACAACACCACTGCTTTCCATTAAAGAAGATATTGAAATCTGCATAGGAACGAATTTAGAAAAACAAAAGTTATAGAAATGTCACTACTATATTTTAAGTGTGTATTTAATATGTATTTCTTTTGTAAAAAATTATTTTTTTTGCGAAAATTTCCCATTTTTGGCAAATTCTTTCTTATATTAATTAATATATGCGGGCAACGACCCTTGAAAAACTATTGCTCATTATTTTTGACTGCGCGGCAAGCAGCTTGTGCTTTGCCATATTTTTGCAAAAATACATTGAATTCATATCACTTGCAGTTTTGCTTTGGTTTTTGATATTTTTATGCGCTGGAGCATATCGCAGGTGGCTCCTGGAATCTCGCACGGCTCATGTTCTGTATATGCTAAAAATTGTCGGAGCTGTATATTGCTTAGCCATAGCCGCCTTGTTTGGCAGAAATGCACTGAACATAAACGCCTTAAATATAGACGAATTCCTAAACGATGTTAAGCTCGCTTCAGATTATTTTCTTTCGGTTTGGTTTTCTGTTAGCTTTTTCAGGCTTTTGATATGCAAAATTTTGCGGCATTTCTTAAGCAAAGGCTGGGGCGCAGATTGCATTCTCTTGCTCGGCTGCACAAACGAGGCACGGGAATATTCGCAACTGTTTAAAAATAATCCACAGCTAGGGAAAAAAATAATAGGCATCGTTGAAGAAAACCAAGGACCTATAAAAACTTTTGAAGGCTTGCAAATTCTGGGAACATATTCCGATTTGCCAAACTTAATCAAGAAAAACAATGTGCAGGCAATCATCATAGCTCACCGTAGCAATTCCGAGAAAAAAATCAACGAAATTTTATATTGGGTAGCCTACCTTCCCGTGAAAGTCTATTTGGTGCCAAGCTTGTGGGAATGCGCAAAGAATTTTAAAACCTCCAGCCAGCCAATGCTTGTGCGCTCCAAAGAACTGCAAGAGCTTTTTGTGATGAATTTACTCCCCTGGCAAGCCACCATAAAAAGAATTATGGATATCGCAATAGCCTTGTGTTTGCTAGTGCTAACATTTCCTCTGCTTTTGATAACCGCTATTGCAATTAAGTTGGATTCCAAAGGTCCCATTTTTTACAAGCAGCAAAGAGTGGGCTTATATTCAAGAACATTTACCATCTACAAATTTCGCTCCATGCGCCTAGATGCCGAAAAAGACGGTCCTCAGTGGGCAAGAAAAAACGACAGCCGCATAACAAGAGTTGGGAAAATAATCCGCAGATTCCGCATAGACGAAATTCCTCAATTGATTTGTGTTTTGAAGGGCGATATGAGCATGGTAGGACCGCGCCCGGAACGTTCCGTATTCATAGAAAAGCTCCGCAAAACCATTCCATTTTACGTAAGTCGTTTAAAAATGAAACCCGGCTTAACCGGCTGGGCTCAAGTTCGCCACCATTATGATAACGATATTGAAGATGTAAAGATAAAACTGGGCTACGATATTTACTATTTGTCAAACGCTTCTATTTTGCTTGATGTACAGATTTTGATAAGGACTATTTATGTGGTGCTGGCGGGGAAGGGGGCGCAGTAGGGTTTTCTTAAATTTAGTCCTGAACGCAACGAACGCCGAATAAGGATTTCTTAATGGCGTTGTTCCAGCCTGTATCCTCGTAATCGAAATTCACGCCCGGGAAGTAAGCTTCGGAATCAGTGTACTCGCTAGCGCTCCATCTGTAGTCGTATCTGCCGACACCACCGAAGCCACCAGACAAACCATAACTGCCGATGCCGCCCGGCAAGGTGGAAAAGCCGTAATCGTCCGTGCCTTTGCCATTGTTATTCCACAAAGGAGAGTCTGCTTTCAATTTGGTTGCTGCGCCTTCGCAACGGCTATTGTCTGTACAGCTCGGATTGACGAACTTCATCAAAACAAACCATTCAGCATTGCTAGGGATATGCCAGCCAGCAGGGCAAACCCCTCTATGCTTCGCCGCCGCTGGATATGAAGAGGAATTGTACGCAGGGTCAATAGCCATTGCCGTTGCCCAGTCATATAGCCTGCCGTATGTATTGCAGTTGGCAGGGTCATCGCCATAGCATCTGCTGCCTGTAGCATTGTAATTCAAATTCTCCGCCATCCACACTTGCGTGCCTATCAACACCGCATTGTAAGTCTTGTCGTATGCAACTCCGCCTTTCAAATATATGCCATTGGAGCCTGTCTTGCATTCGTATAAATCTGGATTGTAGGATTTCTGCGGATTGATGCCGCATAAATTGCCTATTTTGCTGTTGTTGTAGCAAAATTGAGTTGATGTGGCAAATTTATTGCTGCCGCAGCACAATTCAGTCGAAGGATCGTATTCCAAGAGGCCGCCGCATTTGTTATAAGCATTGCCGCCGGAGCAGAATTGCAGCGAATAGTTAAATTTATTGCTACCGCAACACCTCTCGGTTGCAGGGTTGTAGTCTATGACACCGCCGCATTTTCCAGGAACACCGCTTCCATCGCTAGAAGACAAAGCAACAGAAGACGAACTGCTTACGCTTATATTCATGTTTATGCTACTGCTGCTTTCCTCACTGAAAGACGAGCTGCTCAGCAAAGAACCGGACTGCCCAGCCGAGGAAGAACTCCGCCTGCTGGACGAGCTGCGAACGACAGAGGAGCTGGAAACATCGCAGGTGCCGGAATTCATGCCCCCATAAGTGTCGCACCATTCTGGGGCGTCTGGCAGGT
>Ga0268262_10004830_pt1 | contig 13681 bp, 11 predicted proteins | sample TergutNc150P3_FD_190354 | JGI IMG/M metagenome (GOLD analysis project Ga0268262, IMG submission 190354) | Nasutitermes corniger P3 segment gut microbial community from laboratory colony in Florida, USA - Nc150 P3 (SPAdes) (version 2) | ecosystem: Host-associated > Arthropoda: Insects >... | reverse complement strand
GGGGGGGGGGGGGGGGGGGGGGGGGGGCAACGAAAAACAATGAATTTATTTGACTTCTTTGGCTAGTAGTTAGTGTTGAAAGGTTTGCCAAAAAAACATTCAAGGAGCTTGCACCGCAAGCTCTAGCGTTAAATGTTGTTTTATTGCCAAAAACCATATTTGTGGTAATATAGAAAAAACGCCTATATATAAATGCTCTTCCAAGTGTATGTTATAGACTTATTTTTCAAAATTTGCAGGATTAAGAGAATAAAACCCTCAAAAATAGCCAAAAATGAGGTTCATTCTGAAAAATTCCTAAATTCTGTGAATTCTGGTTCAGACAATAAGAAATTTTCTATATTAACCACAAATGAAAAAAATACCCCTGCTCCTGCTAGCTCTAGCCTGCCTTGCAAGCGCGCAGAGCGTTATTTCCTTTAATACGGTTTATTTGGATTCCGCAGGGAAGTTTTCTTTCACTTATCCGGTTGCCTTGCCTAACCCGGCGGCTTTAAAGGAATTGCAGAAAAACTTTGTAAAGCAAAAGTTTGGCGAGAAATTTTCGGAACAGGAGCTTGCGCCAGCTCCTGCACCTGTGCCTGTCCGTCAGGAACCAGCAAAAGCATCTAACCAAAAAGAACCAGCAAAAGGGGCTGTTCGCAAGGAACCGGTGGTAGCAGTGCCTAGTTGCCCAGAACCAGTGCCTTGCTACCAAGAGCCAGCGACTATCCTTGGTCTTTACAAAAGCCAAAACAAAGAAGTGGAAACTTTGTCTGATGTAGTGTCTTTTCCCTTGCCGGGCATTGTACAATACACAACCGCTGCATATATTTATTACGCTGATGCAGCTCATGGGCAAAACAAGTTCAGCGTTGGCGTTTATACGCTTGCAAATGGGAAAAAAATAGATATTGGCAGTTTATTCAACAAGGGATGGGAAAAAAGCGTGGTAAAGCTGATAATAAGAGAATTTTTGCTTGCTCAAAACCTGCAATCGCTAGGGGATTATAGCTACACGCAAAAGGAAAGCGATTTTGTGCCGGAAAATATGAGAATAACTCCTGCCGGAATGGAATTTGTGTATCCTACTTACAAAATTGCACCGCATTCCGTTGGCGAGCAAAGCGTGTTTTTGTCTTGGAGCACCTTAAATCCTTATCTAAACAAAAAGTCCGTAATCTACCCAAAGTTGGAATTTTAGCGTAATTAGTATTTTTTTATGCAAGAAAAAGTTCAAAAATTTTTAGAACGCTATGAGGAGCTTGAGCAGGAACTTTCACGTCCAGACGTGGCGGCAAACCCGGAAAAATTCACAAAGCTGCATAAGAGCTTTAAGGCTTTGGAAAAAACTTATGCCGTTGGCTCCGAATATATGCGGCTTTGCGGAGATTTAAAGGAATGGAAGGTTGCTCTTGGTGGTGGCGATGCAGAGCTTGCTCAGGCGGCTAAGGCAGAAATAGGTCATTTGGAAAAGCAAATTGAGGGTATGGAAGATCGGCTGCAAATTCTGCTTGTTCCGCCAGATCCATTTGATAATCGCAATGCCATTTTGGAAATAAGAGCCGGCACAGGCGGCGATGAATCGTCTCTTTTTGCTGGCGATTTGTTTAAGATGTACAGAACTTATTTGGAAAATAAGGGGTTCAAGGTAGAGGTCACTGATATTAGCGAAGGAACGGTTGGAGGCTTCAAAGAGATTTGCCTTTTTATAATTGGCGATGGAGCCTACGGAGTTTTGAAATTTGAGAGCGGTGCCCACAGGGTTCAGCGCGTTCCAGAAACCGAGTCTCAGGGGCGTGTGCATACATCGGCGGCAACGGTTGCGGTTATGCCCGAAGCCGAGGAAGTTGATGTTGAAGTTAGGACTGAAGATTTAAAAGTTGATGTTTACAGAGCGAGTGGAGCGGGCGGTCAATACATAAACAAAACAGATTCTGCGGTTCGCATAACGCACATTCCAAGCGGCGTTGTTGTGGCTTGCCAAACCGAGCGCAGCCAAATTCAAAACCGCTCAAAAGCTATGGAACTTTTGCGTTCCCGTTTGCTAGACCACGCTATTTCCGAAAAGCAAAAAAAAGAATCTGCCGCAAGAAAAAGCCTTGTGGGAACAGGAGACCGCAGCGACAAAATTCGCACATACAATTTCCCCCAAAACAGAGTAACCGATCACCGCATAAACCTAACTCTTTATAACCTAGACAACATAATAACAGGCGATTTGCAAGAGATAATAGACGCTCTGCACTTGGCAGATGCCCAGAGCAAATTGGCAAATGGCTGATTTTTAGCAAAAAATGCACAAAAATGTAAACTTTTGTTTGCAAAATTCATTTTTTTGAATTTTTTTTCCCTTTTTTTACGTCTAACTATATATGAAGAGATATATAGCTGTTTTTTTATTCCTAGCCTGTTCTTTTTGCTTTGCGCAGCAAAATGGGTTTTCTTATTGGTGGCAAAGCGATGGGTTGATAGATTATGCGCAGATGACGGAGTTAAATGCGCTTGAGGGCGACCAGGAGCTGTGGTGCGCTCTTTCGGAGCTTTATGTTGGCAGGGAGGCGGCAGAGGAGGCTGGGTGCGAGTTTGAGGCTGAGAAAGCGGAGAAGGGTGCAAAGCAGAAGAAAAGCAAAAAAATGTGGAAAGTGAATTTGAGCAGTGGTGCTAATTTAGATACTAATGGAAATTTGAAAAAGAAGTTTGCAAAAATAGCTGGCAGTGTATGGAATTTTTCTGGCGAGGCTAGGATAAGGGAAGATAAAGATACAAAGGGAACAGTGGCTTTTAAACGCGGGATTTTCTATGCAAAGGGATGGGATTTAACCGAGAAGCATAGGGGAGTGCTATCCGAATTTAATTTAAGCGAACTGAAACTTGGCGCAGAATGGCTGCACAGGGAAAATAACAATGACTCTTCTTGGATTTTTGGAAAATTCAGCAAAAGTTTTTGGGAAAAGCGCGTTTATGCAGGCGGGAATATGCGCATTGTTGCTCCGTATTTTGGCGGAAACCGGATTTGGAGCAGAACTTGGCAGGGATTTAGATTCTGGAACTGGAATTTGAGGATAACAGAAGTTGCCGTTGCAAAAGAAAACGAAAATACCCTTGATTTTGCATATATTGCGGAGAGAAAAAATCCCGGTGCCCGCCTTGCCTTTGAGCACGATAAAAATAAAAGCGCAATTTCTGCTGGATTCAAACCTGTACTCAAAGGTACAGATAGTTTATGGGCAAAAGCCGAACATCCTTTGCGCCTTAGGCTTGGTTGGAACAAAAAAATTCAATATGTGCAGGTATCAAATTCACTTTTGCTGAAAGAAACGTGGAAGCAGGGCAAGCCTCTGGAGTTCAGGAGCGAAAGCAAAATAAAAATCCCGATTGCAATGCAGCCTCTGCTCACTTTGCGCTGGACTGCGAATTTCAGCAAAAACAAAAATATTGATTTAAAGCAGTTATATGTGGGAGGAGCTGTTGGGTTTTGATTTAGTGATGCTGATTAACTTGCTAGGCTAGTGGGGAATGGCTAGTGGCTAGTGGGAAAACCACAAAAACCAGTATTTTTTGGACGACTACTAGCTACTTACCACTAGCTACTCCCAAACATTAAGTTAATCGGTGCTTACTTTACTTCAACGCAGGAGCAAATATAAACGCTTTTCCCTCTTTTTTCACATTTACGGATTGTTCTGCCAAAGAGTCGGTTACTCTGCCGTATCTGTCCAAGATGTTTATCTTTACCGAATATGTTCCTGGCTCCACTGGAATTCGCATAATTTGAACCGTTTGGGGTAGTGCGGAGCCTAGCCGCAAATCTGCGTTTTCCATTGCGTAGGTGGCAAAATCCGTGCCTATATTCAAAGCCAAATCTGCCAAGCCGTTTCCGGTTCTTATTTTTGATTTTGCCTTGCTTGCCGCTATGGTGCGCAAAATTACCCTGCCAGCGGTTCTAATTAACATTGTTGTTTGGGAGTTTTCTAAATCTTTTTGAATGGAATTTTTTGTGTCTGAGAAAATTTCTGTTTTTTTTGTTTCCCCATTTACATTTACGGAAAAAGCGGAATTTTGAGACTGCCTTTCTATCATTTTAGGAATGGCAAACTGAATGGTCATCGTTTGTCCGCTAAAACCCGGTCCGCCCAAATTCACAGCAGCTAGCAATATCGTTTGGCTTTGCCCGTTTGCATCTTTATAGTTCAAAAACAGAGCACCGTCTGGAGCATAAGTTCCCCAAAATTTATTTTCCCCTAAAATAGGGCTTAAACCAGCATAGCCAACAATTATGATTTCCTGCTCGTTCTGGGGAATTTGACTTGCGAGCTTTGGGGTTAAGCCCGAATTTTCAAAACTTTTTTTTGCATTGTCGTAGGCAATGCGAGCATCGTCTTCGGATTTTTGCCATTCGTAAGCTAAGGCTATTAAGTATTGCAAGGTACCGCTTTCGTTGAACTTGTCTTCTTCTTTTTCTTGCAGGCTTTGAATTGCCAAAAGAGCGCGGCGAGCCTCAACAACGGCTTCGTCTATTTCGCCAAGAGCCAGATAGTTTAAAATTTGCGTTTGGTAAAGCCATTGTATTTCAAAGGGGTAGGAGCGGTAAGGGCGAACATTGTCGTTGGTAAGGAGCGCGGTTGCTTCGTTGGTAACCGAGACTGAATACAAATCCTCCAAAATCTGCTCTGCATTTGCAAAGTGTTTTATGCTCTCCTTGTAGTTTTTGTTATAATGATACAAAACGCCCAAATCAAACTCTAACAAAAAAGAATCTTCAGAATTGTAATATTTTTTTTTATCTTTTTCAATGTTCTCTATGGCGGCTCCATAGTCTCCTGTGCTGACTGTTTTGGAAACATTATCAGCCCTGAGCTTTGCAGGGCTTGCACAGGAAGCCAGAAATATGGCAAATGATAGTATTAATATCAGAGATTGCACAGCCGTTAGCCATTTACAGTTTCAAAGCACTTTTTTCAATATATTTTTTGATTTTCTCGTTGCCAACCCACAATATTTTATGGGTTTGGAGATCTGTTAGCTCAAGATCTATATGATAAGATTTTGTCTGTTCTCCGCCGCTTTGGTCTATGAAGGAGTTTATTGTACCTGTGAGCATTATGTCTGCGCCTGTTTCTTGCCCGCGTTCTTTGGCGGTTTCGTCTGAGGAATTGGCTTTTTGGTCGTCAATTTCGCTGCGAAGTTGTTTGCGTTCTTCGGCGTTTGCCACAAAATCCACCTTGCCTGAGTTGATTAAAACTCGCTTAATATCGTTTATGAATGTGTTAGGGTTAATGTGTTCTGTGCTGAGATTGCGAATTTGCCCTATTACAATGGTGGGAACTTCGCCATTTTTGGCATTCAAAGAGTTTTGATACCAAGGTCTGGTTAAGCAATCGTTTAACATTTTTTCTGCCGTTAGGCGAGAATCGGTATCGTTCCAGTTGCCAGAAAGGTCTGTTGTGGTGTCTGAGCCAATGCGGCTCACTTTTTTGCCACAGCCAGTCATTATAACAAGAGCCGTTGCAATTATTGCCAGTGCGCTCAGCAACCTGAGCCTTGGGAGCAGGGTAGAGTTGAATATTGTCATAATGGGTAATTTAGCAAATTTTTCTACCTTAATCCAAAATGCCCAGTCAATACGTGGATGAACTTGCGGAGTTGAAGCGGAAATTGGAGAAATATGGGGGATAAACCAGCTATTTTTACCGATTTTTAACTTTTTTTTACCTTTTTTCAAAAAAAGTGTTTATAATATATCAATATGGCAAAAAATATGAGTTCTTTCACCGACCCAAGAGACGGCCGGTTCAACAAGAACAAAAAAGGGCATAGCGGAAACGGCATAGACGATTTGGGCTTTAAGGCTTTGCCGGGGGGCTATGGGTATCGCGGCGGCACTTTTGACGATATTGGCAACTATGCCCATTGGTGGAGCACTTCGGAAAGCAGTCGCTGCTTTGCCTATTACAGGGGTTTAGACTATGAAAATGACGAAGCCTATTGGGATATTTATCGCAAGTATTATTTTTTTAGTGTTCGTTGCGTGAAAGATGATGTCTAAAAAGGAGATTTAGAATGAATAGGACCTGTCCAAGACGATATATTGACTGGAGATACAAAGTGCAATTTTTACACCTACTTGCAGAACTGCATGACCCTGCCGATAAGATGCAACTTTGCCTTTCTGCGGTTGGACATTGGGTGCAGTGGATTAGATATGTTCCAAAAAACATAAAGACTGTAGAATTCTTTTTTGAAGCGGCTAAGGAGAATTGCATGGTGCTTGAATATATGCCAGAAAACTTAAAGACAGAGCAGTTCTGTGTTGAAGCAGTTAAACAGAACGATGATGTGCTTTTTCACGTGCCAGAAAAATTTTTTGAAATTTGCCGTGAAGCTAGTAAAACAGTTGAAAAACCAGCCGAGACTACACTCTGCGAGAAAACGGTTAAGAATGGTGGATTGGCACTTGAATATGTGCCAGGAAAGTTCAAAACTTATGAAGTATGCCTTGAAGCGGTTAAAAAGAGTGGCTGGGCACTTCAATATGTACCAGAGAAGTTCAAAACTGTAGAACTTTGCTTTGAAGCAGTTAAGGAAACTTTTTGGGCACTTAAATATGTGCCAGAAAACCTTAAAAAGGGTGTCGCAACCAGTTTAGCACAAAAGGGAGAACAAAAATGACAAAAAACTATGCAGAGCAGCTCTATCTAAGGGCAATAGAAACAGAAGGCTGGGCACTTGCTTATGTTCCAGAAAAACTGAGAACACCAGAGCTTTGCCTTTTGGCGGTAAAGAACAACTCGGCTTATTCCCAGATAGCACTTGAATATGTGCCTGAGAAATACAAAACTCCAGAGCTATGCCTTGCGGCTGTGAAAAAAAATGGAGGCGCGCTTAAATATGTGCCCGAAAAACTTAAAACGCGAAAACTCTGCCTTATAGCAGTGGAAAATCGCTGCAATATGCTTGATCATGTTCCTGAAAAATTCAAAAACAAGGAACTCTTTTTTGCAGCAGTAAATTCCAAATCTAATAATTCGTATGATTTTTTTGAAAATGTGCCATTGAAATTCAAAACTCTAGAGATGTGCCTTGCTGCTGTGAAAAAACATGGAAGTGCGCTTCAATTTGTACCCAGTAAATTCAAAACTCCAAAATTATGCCTTGAAGCTGTGAAGAAAAATGGAAATGCGATTTACTATGTACCAGAGGAACTAAAAACTTTGGAGATATGCCGTATAGCGGTAAAGAATGGAGATGTAATTAGATATGTGCCTATAGAACTTAGAACTCCAAAATTATGCCTTGAAGCGGCAAAGCAAGATGGCTATGCGTTGAGCTATATTCCTGAAAAACTCAAAACCCGGAAAATATGCCTTATAGCGGCGCAAAGCATGAATGGTTTGATAAATATTTTGATTCCAGAAAAATTCAAAACTCCTGATTTTTGGCTTGAAGTGGCAAAGGTCAATGGTGAAGCACTCCGATATGTGCCTAAAGAACTTTTAACTCCAAAAATATGTCTTTGGGCAGTAAAAAATACTAAAAGAAATTCTAAATCGGCATTAAAGTATATTCCAGAGAAACTAAAAACATTAAAAATGTGCCTTGCAGCATTAGAAAGTAAACATTTTTCTATAGAGCGTTTTTCTCTTGACGATGTACCTGAAAAATTCAAAACTTCAAAATTTTTTCTCGCAATGGTACAAAATAAATCTTCGTGGGAGTTTGAGCTTAAAGATGTGCCTAAAAAGTTCAAAACGCCAAAGCTTTGTCTTGCGGCTGTAAAGAGAGATATATTCCAAGTTGAATACATACCCGATAAATTCAAAACCCCAAAATTTTGCAAAGCTCTAGTGCAGATTGACGGCTATGCGCTTAAATATGTTCCAGAGAAATTAAAAACACCGGAGCTTTGCCTTATGGCGGTAAAAACTTGTGCAAGTGCGCTTGAGTTTGTGCCGAAAAACTTTCTTTTTAAGGAAACTTTTTTGGCGCTTCAATATGTACCAACTGCCACAAAAAAAGTAAGGAGGGCAAAATGAAAAACGCCAATGAAAAGTTAGATGCAAATATGCATCGTATTTGGGAAATTGCAACCAAATATAAAAAAGAGAAAAAATATAAAAACATACCTACGTCCATATTTGTGGAAGTAGGAACAAATGCTTTAATGAAATCCATAGAAGACGGTCCTGACTGCACGACTGTTGAAGATTATATGGGCATTGTAGAGAAAACTATGATAGATGTTGCTCCCTTTCTGTACCGACTCACAAAATTGAATGAGCCTGCCAAAAAAGAGCTGCTATGCCTTAAAGCGGTTAAGAAAGATGCTGGTATGATTAAATATGTGCCAGAAAAATTAAAGACAGCGAAAGTCTGCCTAGAAGCGGTTAAGAATGATGGCTTTGCACTTGAATATGTGCCAGAAAAATTAAAGACAGCGAAAGTCTGCCTAGAAGCGGTTAAGAAGAGCGGCGGCGCACTTGAATATGTGCCAAAAAAATTAAAGACAGCGAAAGTCTGCCTAGAAGCGGTTAAGCAGTTTGGCAATGCACTTGGATATGTGCCAGAAAAATTAAAGACAGCGAAAGTCTGCCTTGAAGCAGTTAAGCAGTTTGGCGATGCAATTAAATTTGTGCCAAAAAAATTCCAGACTTATGAAATGTGGCTTATAGCGGTTAAGGAGCGTGGTTATCTGCTTAGGCATACGCCAGAAAACTTAAAAATTAAGGAAATCTGTCTTGCAGCGGTTAAAAGTAAAAGCGCTGGCTATGCGCTTATATATGTGCCAGAAAAATTAAAAACAGCGGATCTCTGCCTTGCAGCGGTTAAAAGCAATTGCGATTCGCTTTTCTATGTGCCAGAAAAATTAAAGACGGCGGAACTCTATCTTGAAGCGGTTAAGCAGAGTATGCTTGTGCTTCGAGATGTGCCGGAAAACATAAAGACAGCGAAATTTTACCTTGAAGCATTTAAGCAGAATGTTCGTTCGCTTTTCTATGTGCCAGAAAAGTTCAAAACTTATGGAATGTGCCTTGAAGCAGTTAAGCAAAACGGTCGTTTGTTTTTCTCTGTGCCAGAAAAGTTCCAAACTTATGAAATGTGCTTTGAAGCGGTTAAACAGAATAGCGAGATGCTCGAATATATGCGTACAACAGTCAAGACAGCGGAACTTTGCCTTGATGCGGTTAAGCGGGATAGCTTATTGCTTCAATATGTGCCAGAAAAATTAAAGACAGCGGAACTTTGCCTTGAGGCGGTTAAACAGAACGGCTTTGCGCTTCAATATGTGCCAGAAGAATTAAAGACAGCGGATATCTACCTTGCAGCGGTTAAACGGAACAGCGCTGAGATTATATATGTGCCAGAATCTATCAAAACAGCGAGTTTCTGGCTTGAGCTAGTTAAGGCGAATTCGTCTTGGTTTTGGGATACACCAGAAAAATTCAAAACCCTAGAAATGTGCATTGCAGCGGTTAAACAGGCATATTGGTTGTTTATGCTGGTGCCAGAATCCCTTAAAGGGCAAGTTATAGAAGCAACAGGAATACAAGGAGGAACAAAGGAGAATATATCTGCTCAGGAAAAAGAAATTTTAAAAAAAGAAGCCGAGAGAACAATTATTAAGTTAACTGGATTTTGTGAAACGGGCCGAAGAGAAGGCTTACTTGCTTTGAAAAAATATATAGATAAAGAACAACTTTCAAAAAAAGCTCTTTTGGAAACGAGCGTAAAGATGTCGGTGGATGGGAAAAAACGCGAAATCATAGAAAAATATATAGATTCTTGGATAGAAGCAAATTGCGTTGCAAATTATGAAAAAATTCTCGCATCAATAATAAAAACTGGTGTTTTATGTATTCAGGCAGGAGTACATCCCAAAGTAACCGAATGTAAAATGTCAATCCTAATCCCCAGAGATTTAATCCCGGATACTCTTTTGCCAGAAAGTGAAAAATATTTTAGAAAACTCATAAAAGAGCAAGGAGAACAAAAATGACAAAAAACTATGCAGAACAGCTCTATCTAAGGGCAATAGAAACAGAAGGCTGGGTGCTTGCTTATGTTCCAGAGGAACTGAAAACGCCAGAGCTTTGCCTTATGGCGGTAAAGAACAACGCGGCTTATGCCCAGATAGCACTTGAATATGTGCCGGAAAAATTCAAAACTCCAGAGCTGTGCCTTGCGGCTGTGAAAAAAAATGGAGGTGCGCTTAAATATGTGCCCGAAAAACTTAAAACGAAAAAACTCTGCCTTATCGCAGTGGAAAATCGCTGCAATATGCTTGATCATGTTCCTGAAAAATTCAAAAACAAGGAACTCTTTTTTGCAGCAGTAAATTCCAAATCTAATAATTCGTATGATTTTTTTGAAAATGTGCCATTGAAATTCAAAACTCTAGAGATGTGCCTTGCGGCTGTGAAAAAACATGGAAGTGCGCTTCAATTTGTACCCAGTAAATTCAAAACTCCAAAATTATGCCTTGAAGCTGTGAAGAAAAATGGAAATGCGATTTACTATGTGCCAGAGGAACTAAAAACTTTGGAGATATGCCTTATAGCGGTAAAGAATGAAGATGTAATTAGATATGTGCCTATAGAACTTAGAACTCCAAAATTATGCCTTGTAGCGGCAAAGAAAGATGGCTATGCGTTGAGCCATATTCCTGAAAAACTCAAAACCAGGGAAATATGCCTTGCAGCGGCACAAAGCATGAATGGTTTGATAAATATTTTGATTCCAGAAAAGTTCAGAACTCCTGATTTTTGGCTTGAAGTGGCAAAGGTCAATGGTGAAGCACTTGAATATGTGCCTAAAGAACTTTTAACTCCAAAACTATGTCTTTGGGCAGTAAAAAATACTAAAAGAAATTCTAAATCGGCATTAAAATATATTCCAGAGAAACTAAAAACATTAAAAATATACCTTGCAGCATTAGAAAATAAACATTTTTCTATAGACCGTTTTTCTCTTGACGATGTACCTGAAAAATTCAAAACTTCAAAATTTTATCTCGCAATGGTACAAAATAAATCTTCGTGGGAGTTTGAGCTTAAAGATGTGCCTAAAAAGTTCAAAACCCAAAAACTTTGCCTTGCGGCTGCAAAGAATGATATAAACCAAGTTGAATACATACCCGATAAATTCAAAACGCCGAAATTTTGCAAAGCTCTAGTGCAAATTCACGGCTATGCGCTTAAATATGTTCCAGAGAAATTAAAAACACCGGAGCTTTGCCTTATGGCGGTAAAAACTCATGCAAGTGCTATTGAGTTTGTGCCGAAAAACTTTCTTTTTAAGTAAATTTTGGGTTAAAATCAGCTATTTTTGCTGATTTTTGAGATTTTTTTGCCTTTTTTCAAAAAAGTGTATATATTCATATAAAAATATGGCTTTTTGCCATTCAACCCTAACAAGGAGAACACACAATGAGAATCCAACTCACCAAAATCGTAATCACGGCAGCTCTCTCGCTTGCCTTGGCATTCACATTTGGCTGCTCAAAAGACACCGTAAAAAGTTCGGAAGCTACTGGCACCAAGCGCATAGTAGATGCCCCTGAATTGGAACTGGAAAAGAAACTTTCCGAAAAACAGAGGGAATCCATTCCTTGGGGGATTGGGACCGGCATTTCCACAGATAGGCAAATGGCAAGAACAGAATCCATCGCTTATGGTCAGGCGGCGGTAGCAAGAAGTGCTAAAGCCCAACTCAACGGGCTTTTGAAAACCTATCAAAAAAACGTAAATGAACAACCAAATAAAATGACGGAAGAGCTAATGAACAACTATGTGGATACCCAGTTAGAAGGTAGCTATGTATTTGAAACCATAATGGAATTTGATGAGAATAGCAAAAAATACAGCGTTTATACCCTTGTTCTGCTCAATCCAGAAAAAATAGAATCTGGTTTGTCAACCGTTAGCAAGGAAGAACTGGAACTCAGGTATGATCGCCAAAAAATGCAGGAAGAAATAGACAGACGTAAAGCTGAGTATAGAAATTTGGTAAAATGATTTTTTTATTAGCGTTTTTTTTATGCTTGCTTTCCTGTGCAAAGCAACCGAATCAGGATTTATACAAGGCTTTGGAAGAAGTTTCCTGCCCGAATGAATACGATTTTGGCGGCATAGGGATTGGAGAAAACGAAACAGCGGCTTTGGTACAAGCTCGCTCAAATATGGCACAGGAACATTTCGCCGAGAAATTGAAATCCAGTGTTGATATTGACGGGCGAAATATAAATGGAGTGGCAAGCACAAGCACTCACACAGCCATAAACCAAAATGTAAAACTCATAAACTCAAGCGATGCCAAGCTCCATTACTCAAAAAGGCAGGGCGGGCAAATAGGCGTTGTAGCCTGCATGAGCCGTGCCGATGCAGCCAAAGGCTTTTTGGAGCAGCAGCGGCTTGTGACAGATTCCCTAGAAATGCTTTCTGGCACTACTATAAATACAGAACACCCCAAGCATAAAAACGAGGCTTGGCAGAAAACTCAAATGTATTACAACAATATTGTTGCAATACAGAATTTACTGAATGGCTGGGGAGTTGCAAAGGCAGATTATTTTGATAAAGCTAGTGAAATTTATTCCAAAACAAGGGAAGATTACAAAAATTATTGCCAAACCTTCAAGATGCACTGGAACCCAGAACAAAGGAACTCTTATTCCGAAATAGCCTTTTCCAAACTCTCCGGCAGCATAAAAATGGAAAATACCTCTTGCACGGGCAGGGGCATATCACTTGTTTACAAGGAAGCAAAACCCGAATGTGAATCTCATGGCGGTCTCTATGGCTGCTCATACCAGCCATTTTTGGCGATAACTTCTTGCAATGGGGCAGAGCTTCGGCTTTTGCAAAGCCCAGCACCAATAAAAGGTTTTGGTCAAAAAGAGGAAATTGCGGTGGAAAAACTGCAAGATAAATTGAAAAAAGAAAACTTTTGGAAAGAATGGGAACAGGAAATTAAACAATGGAGTCCGCAGTGCGAACAATAATAAAGGCTTTGATTTTATGTTTGTTTGCTTTTTGCTTTGCCTCTGCTGCAAAGAAAAGCCTTGCTGTGATGCCCTGCGTAGGCGATTTGGATCACAAAGGATTGGAACGTTTAAGGAATAAGGTAGAAGAAGTTGCAAGGGCTGCTTTGCCATTAGATGATTTTAGGCTGATACCTTTTAAAGATGTGCGTGAAGAGATAGGCGATTCAGTCCTTTTCGATGCGTGCAAGGAAGGCGGGATATGCTTTGGGAAACTGACGGGGCAGGCAAATGCGGATTATGGAGCGTGGTGCATAGTAAATAAATATGGCAACAAATTAGCGTTGACGTTTCAACTATATAGCGTAGGGGAAAAGGATCTTATACATACCAAAGAATATGATTCCTATAATCCCCAAAACATTGACGATATAATTGAGATAATAAAGAAAGAAGTTCCAATTGCTATCAAAGAAAAAATACTTGGCATAAAAATATCAAAAACCGCTTCCCCTGCTATTGTCGGTGGCATAAGCGGTGAAACAACAAGCACTGAATCTCAGGGAGGGAAATTTTTAACAGACACGAGGGATGGAAAGAAATATAAAATAGTTAAGATAGGAACGCAAACTTGGATGGCGGAGAATTTGAACTACGCAGGTCAAAATGACGATATAGGCTATTGTTTAGGCAAAGACCCAAAAAACTGCAAAAAATACGGGG
>Ga0268262_10004829_pt1 | contig 13684 bp, 16 predicted proteins | sample TergutNc150P3_FD_190354 | JGI IMG/M metagenome (GOLD analysis project Ga0268262, IMG submission 190354) | Nasutitermes corniger P3 segment gut microbial community from laboratory colony in Florida, USA - Nc150 P3 (SPAdes) (version 2) | ecosystem: Host-associated > Arthropoda: Insects >... | reverse complement strand
AACCAATGCGAATTTCAATATAACTGGAATTTCTCCAATGAACTCAAATAACTGGAGAAACAGCAGCGGTAATAATGCCGCATTAGAAACATATACAACATATTATACTTCAGTGGGAACAAGCACCGTAAAAGTATCAAATATCAAGTGTGATAATCAAGTTGTCAACGGTGAGGTATCATGTGGGGATATTACTATAGTAGCGGCACCATCGAGTTCTAGCGGAGGTGGTGGAACCACTATTGCATTGCCTAGTAGTGGCTATACTTCAGCTTTAATTGGAAGTGTTACTCTTACTTGTAGTTCTCAAATGGGTTTTGCTTGTTATGCTGATCCAGCAGAAAGTTTGAATATAGGATGTGGTAGTATTAGTGGTTCTAATTCGACTTCAGGTAATCCAACTTATATAGCTCAGTGTGGTTCCAGCGGACAAGGAGGAAGCATAAATTGTACAATACCAGCAGGAAAAACAGTTTACTGCAAGAAAAATTAGAGTTAGTTTGCAAGTAAATGTGAAATAGGGAAAATTTTTCTATATTTAACCTATGAACAAAACAAAAATTCTCGCTATTATAGCCCTTGCGGCAATACTTTTGGCCTGTGGTGACGAAGAGGGTGGCGGTGCGCCGCCTTCTTTAAAAAAAGACCATCTTGGATTTATTTCGCCATTTGATATCCTTGAAGCGGAATTTGATTCCAAAATAGTGAACGTAAATGAGCTAAAACTAACAGATATATCGTACAGTACCAAAATGGAATTGTTAAATATTTTCGATTCTTTTGATGATACATTAAAGCAATTAGGCATAAAAAAATCCGACAATATATTATATTTTCGTGGTGATTCTTCTTCCAAAACGCCTGGAGGTTTGCATCATTTTGCTGGCGGTATAAATGCGTTCATAACATTCAAAAATTTGAAAAATTCCGATGGTTACAGAAGGGATAGCACAACTCTCTATTTTTCAACATACCAAATATTAGATAATTTAGCGGGCAATAATGATACGCTAACAAGAGCAGTGGACTTAGAAACTCTTTTTTCCAACTCAACCCAAGTTTCATTTGCTGGGGTTTTAGACCATAAAATTGGTGCAAGCAAATTTAATATGGAAGACTATTACAAAATCAGTCTGCGAATGAATGACGTTCTTAAAATTCTAGCAAAATCTAACGATTCGCTTACCATTAATATCACAGAACCTGGTAGAAACAGCGTGAATAAAACTTGTGGAGTAAGTTCAAAAAAAGAAACTATATGCGAATTAACTGTCGGAAGCGGGCACCTTAATTTAGACGACCCAAATGAGCCAGCAAATAAACTTGCTGATTTTTATATAAAAATTTATGATAATAAGTCATCTGCTCCTCCTAACCCTTATACAATGCAAATTTCGCGATTGAGATAAAAACAGGAGATATTATTATGATGGTTGACATTCTCACTGAGTTCTACACGGTTCACTATAATTTTGGCCTAATAGCAGCTTTTATGTTGCTGTTTGCCTTGTATCTGGGTTCTAGAAAAAATGTCCGAGGCGTAGTGGTTATGCTGTGCATATTATTGGTGTACAATTTGATTATATTCAACAAAACCAAACGCGACCCAGATTGGTACGATAAACTAGAGGCAAAAATCAAAGCCTACGACCCTGTTAAAGCAGCTTGGGACAATAAAGCAGGAGACGATGACCCAGACAAACGCAAATGAGCTTGTGCCTTTTTTGGCTAAATGCGGAGCTATACAATTCGGTAGCTTTGTGACCAAGAGCGGGAGGGTAAGCCCATATTTTGTAAATATGGGTACGGTTTGCAATGGCGAAGGTCTTGCCTTGCTGGCGGGCTGTTATGCAGACATTTTTCAAAAACACTTTGCAGACAAGGCTCTAAATCTTTTTGGACCCGCATATAAAGGCATTCCGCTCTGTGCCACAACTGCTGCTACCTTGTACAGAGAATATGGCGTAAATGTGAGCTTTACCTATAACCGCAAAGAGGCAAAAGACCACGGTGAAGGTGGTGTTTTGGTTGGAGACCTTTACGCAGAAAAAAAACAGGTTGTAATAATAGAAGACGTTATCACCGCAGGCACATCAATAGAAGAAACAATGAGCCTAATGAGCCTAATACCAAATGCAAAAGTTATTGGATTAATAGTGGCAATAGATAGAAAAGAAAAATTAGGAGACGGCAAAAGCGCATTGCAACAGGTGAAGGAAAAATATGGCATAGAAGCTTATTCAATAGCTTCAATAGACGATATATTAAAATTCTCTCCAGAAGAATATAAGGAACAAATTGAAAACTACCGCAATGAATGGGGGGTAGATGATGGTTAGTGGTAAGTGGCTAGTGGCTAGTGGTTTAATGTTATGTTTGGCTTGTTCGCAAAAGTTCACTAATTCGCATAAATTTTATAGCAGTCCTCCTGCCAAAACAGAAAGCGTTGGCGTTGTTCAGTTAGACGATGCTTTTATGCTAACCCGCACCGGTTGGTTTGCAGAAAAATTAAATATACAAGGCGACTCAATTTACAATAAACTGGAAGTCCTCACTGATTCCCTTATTTTAAGTGAACTCTCAAAAAGTTGGAATGTTTTTGCAATATCAAAAAAAGACAGGGAAAGTTTTTCAAAAGAAACTTTGAAAATGGATAAAACAATTTTCATAAAAACAAGGTTCCCAGAACAAGGAGTGGAAATAGGCAATTCAAACTACCTTTTTATAATCCACGAATATACAGTGGGCGGAGATTTGGAGGCAGCGAATTTTTACGATTACACAAAGGCAAATGTTGAAATGTCTCAAAAAAAGAAATTCAAAAATTTTTCAATAATAGTAACCTTCACCCTCTGGGATAACAAAAAGCAAATCCCACTGAGAAGCGGAATTATAAGCGTGCAAACACCAATAAAAGAAGATGCTTTTAATATGGATATATTTGTGAACACTACCAAACAGGCGGTACAAGAATGTATAAAAAATTTGTAATAATTATTTTCTTAATAACTCTTGGCTCACATGCGGAGCCACCAACTGTTTGGAAAGACGGAGAATTTTTGCTTTGGAGCTATGGCAAGCGATATATTTCTCCAACGGATTTTTGTTTTGCGCTTCGCTACGAAAACGAAAGAATAGGGACTCCTGTTTGCTACGAAGCTGGCGACTGGGAACGCGACACTACCCTTTCTCTATACGCAAAATGGTTAAGCACAAATTTAGATCCACGTCTTGACCCAGAAGATTTGCGCCCTCGTAATGCGCACGTTATTGAGAAACTTGGCAAATTAAAAGACAATAGTTTGATTTTTAGCACAATAAAAAACGACAGGGCGTGGTTTTTGCTCTTTGACGAAAATAGCTCTGAACCCAAACAAATAGCCATATTTCCTTTAACACAAGATTCTGCAAGAATAGCCAGAAAACTCGCAAACGACTGGTTTGGTGGCAAACCGCAGAGAAGGCTCTCAGATGCCGAGCGAGAGGCAAAAGAAAAAGAACCTGACGAGTATTTTGCCGAACAGCCTATGTATGATGTTTGGTTTGGAGTTGGTTTTGGACACACCCAGGGAAAGATTCCATTAATACCTTCTTCTAAGTATAATCGCGAGCGGAATTCAAAAATCAAAGATTATAGAAATGTGAGAGACACTACAAGCCTATGGTTTTTTATAAAGGATTCTTCACCTATTTACAGAGCGTATATAGGTGGTTCATTGTACGATTTTATAGGGCTTGAGTTTGAACTTAGAAAGTCAAGTCACAAAGCAAAAGTTGATAGAATCGATACAATTTACATAGAACTTGACCACTGGGATTTTAACCGCTATGAACTTATGTTAGCACTTGAATTTATGAAAGTTTTTATGCCTACTCCACAAATTGAAATTGAACCATACACTTCGGCAAGCGTTATTTACAGTTTTTTAACAGAAGATATAAAACTCAATGATGGCTTTACAGGTTCAAATTCATATAAATATCGATTTAGCAAAAAATTAGAAAGCTATTACAGAGGGGTGGCTTTCACTCTTGGGCTTAGAACTGCTTTTTTCAAAAACTACGCAATAGATTTCAGAACAGGATTTGCAAACCGAGGCTTGCCCAAAGAGGTAATAGGCAGTTCAACCACAGATGCTTTTATTGCCGCCGGTTTGGAATATCACATAAGGTGGAAATAAACCAAGGTTAGAATAGCAAACCCAAGTGCTAAACGGTACCAAGCAAAGGGGATAAAATTCTTTTTTTGCACAAAACGCAAAAGCCAAACAACAGAAAGCCAAGCAGAAATGGTTGCCACCGCATAAGCGACAATGGCTTCGGGTGTGAATAAATCTGTTGTTTCGCCTTTTTTTATTGCAGATAGCAGTTGAAAACCGCCTGCTGCAATCATGGTTGGAATACCCACCAAAAAAGAAAACTTAACCGCAGCCGGACGCGCAAAACCTAGTGAAATCGCAAACATAATGGCCATTCCAGAGCGAGATGCCCCTGGGAAAATAGCCGCCGAAAGCTGCCCAAGAGCAACTGCAACAACAATAGGCCAAGTTAAATTTGCATTTAATGTTTTTGTTTTGGCTTTATATTCCACAGCAAAAATAACAAAAGCTCCTATTATCACCGCAAAGGCAACTGGCAAAACATCTTCTGGCAATTTCAACCCGCATTTTTTTGCAATTAAACCGCCTATTCCTGTGAGAAAAAAAGCGACAAATAATTTTAAAACATAATCCTTGGTTTCCTTTTGCCCCCAGTTCACAAAAAAGCCAACTATATCTCTCCAAAACACAAGCGCAGCCGCCAATATGGGGCCAACTTGTATTAAAACATTAAAGGCATCGCTATAATGCTTGCTCAAAAGATTTTCGGCAATTAGCATGTGCCCCGTTGAGGAAATAGGCAAAAACTCCGTTATGCCTTCCACTAAACCTATTATTATTGATTCTAACATTGTGGTAATATATGAAATTTCTAAATTGTGCCTGAAATGCTTAGAGATTCAGATAAAAATAGCACCTGGCTTGCGCAAGAAAAAGATTTTGTATTCTCCGGCGATTTTGAGCTTGAGAACGGGGAAATTTTGCCAGAGCTACGAGTTCGCTACGAAACTTATGGGGATTTTAAATCTGGTGCAGCTCACGTTATATGGATTTGCACACCTCTCACAATGGATGCCCATGCAGCGGGATTACAAAGAGAAGACGACCCAAAATCGCTTGGTTGGTGGGATGCCCTTATAGGCCCTGGCAAACCAATAAATACCGATATATTTTTTGTTGTTAGCAGCAATGTACTTGGCGGTTGCAAAGGAACCACAGGCCCCTCTTCCATAAATCCACGCACAGGTGAACCTTATGGCTCAAAATTCCCACGTATAACCATAACAGATATGGTAAACGCTCAAAAAAAACTTGCAGACCATTTGGAAATAAAAAAAATCTTTGCTGTTATAGGCGGCTCAATGGGCGGTTTTCAGGCGTTTGAATGGGCACTTCAATATCCCGATTTTGTGGAGAGATGCGCTGTTATAGCCAGCGGAACAAAGCTCTCCGCTCAAGCTCTTGCTTTTGAAATAGTTGGCCGCCAAATTATTTTAGATGATGCCCTAAAAGGGCTTGCCAATGCTAGAAAAATGGCACATATAACATACCTCTCTGCCGAGTCTATGAAAAATCGCTTTGATGCAGCAGAGCTTATGCCAAGCGACCCCGAAAAATTTTACACAGGTTTTGCTCTTGAAAACTATTTGAACAAACAAAGCGAAAGATTTGTTAAGCGCTTTGATGCAAACAGTTATTTGATTTTAACTTGGGCAATGGATAATTTTAGCTTGGAAAAAAAATACGGCTCTCTTGAAAAAGCTATATCTCTTACTAAATCGGAGTTTTTGTGCGTTCATTTGAGCAGCGACTGGCTTTTTCCCCAAGAAGAATCTCAAAAACTCTCATTTGCGCTTTTGAATCAAAAGAAAATTGTCAGTAGCGTGGAAATTAACACCCATCTGGGGCACGATGGCTTTTTGCTTGAGGTGAAAGATTTGGGCAATTTGCTCTCTCGCTTTTTGGATGTGCGTATGGTTGAACATCGCGATGAGCACTATGTTAACTCTGCCTTTGAAAGCAAAAAAGACATACGCAAAATTTCTGCTTTTATACCAAAAAACGCAAGCGTTTTAGATATAGGATGTGGAAACGGTTATTTGCTGCACTCCTTGTGGCGCGAAAAAAAAGTTGCAGGTTTTGGCCTTGACCGTTCCTTTAACGGAATTTTGCACTGCTTGAATTTTGATGTACCTGCTATACAATGCGACCTAGATAAAAACGGGCTTTCAGAAATTGCAGACAATAGTTTTGATTATGTGATTTTCAACAGAACTCTGCAAGAAACTCAAAATCCGCGCAATGTTTTGCAAGAAATTTTGCGCATAGGCAAACAAGCCGTTGTAACATTTCCGAATTTTGGAAATTGGCAAATTCGCAAAACCTTGGCAATTACTGGGCGTATGCCAATGAGCAAAACTCTGCCCCACAACTGGTACAACACGCCCAACATTCATCTATTCACCCTAAACGATTTTATAGAGCTTTGCCAAAAAGAAGATATTCTGATAAAATCTTTGAAATTTGAACATAACAACATTTTGAGCAAAATTTTTAGTATGCTAGGCTTTAAAAATCTAGGCGCAGAACAAGTGGTAGCTTTGATTTCTAAGAAGCCTTAACTTTTCACTTTCCGCGTTTTGGATTGTAATTGTTGTTCATAACTAGGGATAAAACCACACAAAACATAACTGTACCGCCAACTATAGCCTGCTGTTTGTAGTTGTATTCATGCACGTTATATTTTGGGTTTTCTTCAAAACTCTGCTGAGGGTTTAATGATTCGCTGTCATCAACACTTTCTTCAGTTGCAGAATTTGCCATTTCTTTCATAAAAGCTTCTGCTTCAGAAGACTCTTCATCTTTGGTTTTATCTTGTTGAGCATAAACCATTGAGAACATCAAAACAAAGCACAGAAATTTTTTCATAATTTATATCCCGTGTTTAGCCACAACCGTTGTTTGGATTCCGCCTCTGGAATTGAAAATTCCTGTGACTTTCATCCATTTTGGGGCAACAGCTTTAACGCAGTCTTTTAGAACCTTGTTTGCAACGTGTTCGTGAAAAATTCCCACATTGCGAAAAAAGAGCAAGTATTCCTTAAAACTTTTAAGTTCAATGCAATATTTTGTGGGGCGATATTCTATAACTAGCGTTGCAAAATCCGGCAGTCCAGTTTTTGGGCAAACGCAGGTGAATTCTGGAACCTCTATTCGCAAATCTGTTGCAGAATTAGGGTACATAAACTCCCAGCCCTCAATACTAGGAGTTTTTAAAGTTGGAATATGGTTTTGCCTGCCCTCGTAAGAGCTCACAGTTTTTCCTTTATTTTTTCCCAAGTTAGACATCCTTGTTCTCCTGTTGAAAGAATTTTATACTCAAAAAAATCATCTTTTGTTTTTTCGCCATCTGCAAAAATAACGCATTTTGCGTTAGCTGCATTTGCCATTTCCAATTGCTTGCTGAATTTAACCGCATTTAAGGAATGCGAGCAGGCAATGCCCGCTTTGCGGAATTCCCCTGCTGTTTTAAAAAGGATTTTCATATCACCTTTAAAAGAGGCTATAAATACCGGTAAATCTGTATTGCTTTGCGGGAGCAAATTTTTTTCTTTTAGCAAATCTGCAAGTACAACATCTCCCATTCCAAAACCAACTCCGGAAATTTTTTGACCCCCCAGGGTTTCTGTTAAATTATCGTAGCGGCCTCCGCCAGCTATTGCCCTCATGTTTTTGGCTTTGTCAAAAACTTCAAATACAATGCCTGTGTAATAGGCAAGCCCGCGCACAACAGATAAATCCAGTTTAACCGAGTTTTCAAAACCTGCAATTTTTATCAGTTCAAATAATTCTTCAAGTTCAGAAAATCCCTGCCATTCAAATAAGCCTTTAATTTCTTCAATGCTTGTGCAATTCATAAAAGCCTTTAATTTCTTTGCTTTTTCATCGCTCATACCAGCGTTTAATAATTCCTTTTCAAAATCTTCAATAGGCATTTTTGAACTTTTGTCTAAAATAGGGTAAATTAAATTTACATTTGCCACTTCCAAACTTTCTAAAAACGCGGCGAGCAAACGGCGGCTTGAAATTCTAATTGCAAAATCATTTTCGGTTAAGCCAAAATCAAGTAGCATGGTACAAATCGCAGATATTAAATCTGCCTCTGCGCTAATGCTATCTGTTCCTATTATATCTAAATTCAGTTGGAAAAATTCCCTAAGCCTGCCCTTTTGTGAGCGTTCATAGCGAAACAGGCGTGGAATGGAAAACCATTTAAAAGGCTTTCTCAGTTCTGCCCCTTTTTGTATAACCAACCTTGCAAGCGTGGGTGTCATTTCGGGGCGAAGTGCAAGTGCCCTGCCGCCCTTGTCTGTGAAATTGTAAAGCTGCGAAACTATTTCTTCACCGCTTTTGCCCGTGTAAAGCTCCAAATGCTCAAAGGTAGGGCCTTCGTATTCTTCGTAGCCATATTTTAAAGCCGCTCTCCGCCATATATTGAAAATATGATTTTGTATTCTCATATCAGCGGGATAAAAATCCCTGGTTCCTTTTGGAAGCGGCGGAGTTTGAACTTTCATTTTGGGCTAGTCACCACTATCAAAACTGAGAAACCACTTAACTTCTTTCGTTAAAATATTCTCTGTGCTACTTTTATCTACGTATAAATACTCGTTGTCTTCTGTTTCTGCTATTGTCATTTTCTTATATATTGGATTCCAACCTTTTTTGAAAGTTAAATCGAATATTAATTCGTCATAAATATTGCATTTTATTTTTCCATCTTTTGAAAAATACCAATATTCAACTCTTTCATAGGAATTATCATCATTAATGTACAAATCACCAATATATCCATCTCCATTATTACTTTCGCGTAAATCAACACGTGCCTTATACTTTCCAACACCTTTGGTATATTCTTCGCAATATTCTTCAAAATCATCTTCATCGTCATCATCAAAATAAAAAAGCTCCTCGTACTCTTCTTCTGGAATTGTTGAAGGCAGTTTCATATCTACCTTTCCTTTTGTTACGGTTCCTACTGGTTTCCTCAAATTCCACTCGTAAAGAAGTCCGTTACCGGTATAAGCAACAACATTACAATCCCAATCTTCTTCATCGCCATAATAACCACATTCATAACTGTAAATTTGCGAGTTTTCGTTAAAGCCGTTGCCATTTGAAGATGAAGAGCCCTTACCACCACCTTTGCCAGAACTGGAACTTACATCATCGTCCTCGTTGCCAAAAGCAGAACAAGAAAGGGTGAATGACAAGGCGAGCAAAATACTTGCTACTAGTGCGATTTCAGTGAGTTTATTTCTCATTGTTTTATCTCCTTTTGATGATAACAAATATAGAAAAATAAAACTCAAAATCCAATTCTAAGGCTTAAATTCAGCAAACCATCCATTGGCTGCATACCTTGCGAAAGTGCATAATAAATTGCAAGGCTTGCATTTGAAATACCCTGCTCCCAACCAAAACCATAGGTTAAAATATGCTTCCAGCCTCTGAATGAAGCTCTATTCCTATAAATTCCATTTTGCCCAAATATGTGCAAGGCAGATTTTTCAAGCCCGTGCCATTGAAAATCTATTTCTGTTAATCCATAAGCCCTTGTTCTTATGCTACGTGGTGTTAATCCTATAAAATCATTTTTGCCACCGATGAGAAACAAATCTTCCCTTGTGTAATCCTCTGGTGGTAGCATTCCAAAAATTTTTTCTGCCAAAAGCAGTGTCCAATTCTTTGAAAAAGGCTGGTAATAAGCTCCATTAAAACCCGCAGCCACAAACTTTGAAAATTCAGCAGACATCTCTGCAAACAAACCCTTAAAAGCAAGGGGAACTTTATCTCTGTTATCATATCTTAGCAAAAGCGAAGAAAACAGCTCATTATTTTTATAGCCTCCGCCAACTCCATATTGCCATTCCCAACTGAGATTATGAATATATTTAAGATCTGCATTTCTTTGCCTTATTGAATCGCATTCCACAAATTCGCCACGAAGTTTTAAAGAACCTTTCAAACCAAATATAAAAGGTTCTTTATAAAATATTTCTGCCGAGCGATAATTTTTTGAATTTTCTCCCGCCAAAGAAAAATCCCTAGCTGTTCCAGCAATGTTCATAAGTTGCACCCTTACAAGCCCATTATATTCATCGCTACCTGCCTCAAAAGCAATTGAGGCTTCTGCAAAACTCGCGGTTGCATCTGTTAAATTAAATGCAGGAACAAGCCTATTTCTGTTCGCTATGCGATAAAATTTTGTTTCGCCATTTTTTGAAAAATATTCCATTCTGAGCAAAGAAGCTTCTGCCCTTGGAACTTGCGAAAGAACCACAGGACTGCCGGCTTCTATTTGCGCAAGTTTTGCAAATACCAAAGAATCTGTTTTGCCTTTTTTATTCTGAACAGCCGTGTTCCAAACCCAAGCAGATTCAGATATTAACTCTTGTGCATTTGTACTTGTCTGAACCTGAATTACCAGAATTATCAGAATTAACAGAATAATTTTTGAGTTATTAGTAGTTTTCACTTTCAGTGTATTTTAGCAAACTCTGGGCTTTTTCTTTTATGAGTTTGTGTATGCGGGCTTCTGCTTCGTCTCCTCTTTCGGTGTCTCTAACGCTCACTAAGGGAAGGAGTAGTGGGCTGTTGAAAAAGGTACCGAGAGGAATAGGATTTTTGCGACTGAATACGGCTTCTACGAAATCTCTTGTATCGTCTTGTAGTTGGTCGCATTTTTCAAATTCCTTTTTATTAAAGGAATTGTAAAGCTCAACGAAAATTTTTGCGGCTTCGGGAATGTTTGCAGTTGAGCTTATCAAAGCCGTTCCGCCAATTTCAAGCATATCTATAAATGAGTTGTCTTCGCCGGAAATAACGGCAAAATCAAGATTTTTGGTTTGCTCAACAATGCTTTTTGTGTCTTCGTGATACTTTTCGCCAATTCTAAATTCAACGGCTTGCTTTAAGCCTATTATGTTTTTATCTGCGGCAAGCCTTATGATGGTACTTGGATGTATGTAGTTTGCGGTGCGTCCTGGCACGTTGTAGAGGATAATTCTCGCACCAGTTTCGCTGCTCAAAGCCTTGAAATGGGCGTATATTCCCTCTTGTGGAGGATTGTTGTAGTAGCCTGTTACGCAGAGCATTGGAACATCTTTAATTTTTAGAATTTCTTTTATCATTTCAACAGATTCTCTTGTACTATTGGAACCAGCTCCAGCTATTATAGGCACTCTGCCATCCACATAGTCCAACACAAATTTTATAAAATCCAAATGCTGGCTAGTGCTAAGCGTTGCGCTCTGCCCCGTTGTTCCAACAGGCACAAAACCGTGTACACCCACCTCTATAAGGTCGTCTATCATTTTTTTTGCTTTCGCATAATCTATTGAATTACGCATACAGCAAAAATCATCGTTTTTCAAGGGAGTAAAAAGAGCTGGAAACACTCCGCGAAGCTGTGTGGAATTAGTAATTGGCATAGTAAAGAATTTAGAAAATTCTATATTCACCATAATGTCTCCAACGCTTGCAATAGTAGTTCCCTGCTACAATGAAAAAGAGGTTCTGCCGAACACAGCAGAGCAATTGCTCGGTCTTGTGCGTGGGCTCTCTGAAAATGGCCTTATTTCTCAAAAATCAAAGATAGTTTTTGTTGACGATGGCTCAAAAGATTGTACTTGGGAGCTAATAGAAAATCTTTGCAAGGAAAATCCAGAAAATTTTTCTGGAATAAAACTTTCCAAAAACAAGGGGCACCAAAACGCTCTTTTATGCGGTTTGCTTTCGGTTAAGGAATTTGCAGATGCAAGCATTTCCATAGACGCAGATTTGCAAGATGATATTTCCGTTATTGAAGAAATGCTGAAAATGCACAGCGCGGGTTGTGAAATTGTTTATGGGGTTAGATCTAAAAGGAACAGGGATTCCTTTTTCAAACGCGCAACGGCACACAGCTTTTACAGATTTATACACTTTTTGGGAGCAGACATCATTTACAACCACGCAGATTTTAGGCTTATGAGCAAAAAAGCCATAGATGCTCTTGCAGAATACAAAGAGGTGAATTTATTTTTGCGCGGAATAGTTCCTATGCTTGGTTACAAAACTGGAATTGCATATTATGAGCGCAAAGAAAGAATGGCTGGTGAAAGCAAATATCCCTTTTACAAAATGCTCAGATTTGCCATAGAGGGAATAACCTCCCTTTCAACAAAACCCATAAGGCTAATCACAATGCTTGGCATATTCATTTTCATAATCAGCCTAGGCATGATAGCTTACTCTATTTTCCAATACTTTCACCACGCTACGGAACCAGGCTGGTCTAGCCTTATCTGTTCAATTTGGAGTTTATGTGGTTTGCTTTTGTTCTCCATTGGCGTTGTGGGCGAATACGTTGGCAAAATTTATTTGGAAACCAAGCAACGCCCTAGGTTTATTGTTGAGAAGAAAATTGTCTGAACCAGAATTTTATATATTTATATATGAATTAACAAAAATTGGAGTTTCTTGTAATGCAAGCATACCAAGGTTATTTTGAAAATGGACAGTTTATTTCGCTTGATACCGTTAAGATACCTGAACGTAAACGTGCTATTTTAACTGTACTTGACGAACCAATAGAAAATCGCTTGGAGAATGAACAATTAATAGCCTTGCAGGAATTTTTTGATGCAGTAAATGCTAGCAATGAAAAAATCCCAGAAACTTTTGAACGGGTTAATTTTTTACGACCAGTTGATTTATGAGTTCTTATGCTTTGGACACAAACATAGTTTCTTATTTATTGCGCGGTGATAAAGAACTTCAAGAACGTATATACTATGAAATCAAAAAGGGAGACGGTGTAGTTATTTTACCTATTGTATATTATGAAATTAAACGAGGACTGATAGATAAAAATGCAAAAGTAAAGTTAGTTGCTTTTGAACGTCTTTGTAATATGCTTGGCATAGAGGGTATGGATATGAAAACTTTAGATATTGCAGCAAATATTTATGCCTATAAAAAACAACAGGGGCAGCAAATTGAGGATGCTGATATTTTAATTGCAGCTTCTTGTGTGGCTTACGGATATATTTTAGTTACAAACAATGAGCGACACTTTTTGGGTATTAATGGGCTTAAAATTACAAATTGGCTACGGCAACCACTTCCAAACATTTAATTAATTTTCTCTTTTACTATATTCCCTTTGTCAATAAGGAGTTTATATTATGGCAAAAAGAGTTTATCTTTTCGGCAAAGGCATAACAGAGGGCAATGGGGGGCAACGCAATTTGCTCGGTGGCAAAGGTGCTGGGCTTGCAGAAATGGCTAAAAGGGGCTTTAATGTTCCCCCAGGTTTCACAATAACAACGGAAGTTTGCACTGCATATTACGCAAATAAGCGCAAAATGCCCGCAGGTTTGAACGAAGAGGTTAAAAAAGCCGTAGGTGCAATAGAAAAGCATACCGGAAAGCAATTCGGCGGTCACAAAAATCCCCTACTCGTGGCTGTTCGCTCTGGTGCTAGGGAGTCTATGCCCGGAATGATGGATACAATTTTGAATCTCGGCTTGAACGAT
>Ga0268262_10004828_pt1 | contig 13686 bp, 12 predicted proteins | sample TergutNc150P3_FD_190354 | JGI IMG/M metagenome (GOLD analysis project Ga0268262, IMG submission 190354) | Nasutitermes corniger P3 segment gut microbial community from laboratory colony in Florida, USA - Nc150 P3 (SPAdes) (version 2) | ecosystem: Host-associated > Arthropoda: Insects >... | reverse complement strand
ATCGGAAGGCGGCCCGAACATTGACCCTTCCCGACCGATTACAACCAATCATCAAGTCACTGTTGCCGTAGGCACATCAGGCGGCAGCACAGTAATCCCCGGAGTGGCGGACGGCGAAATAGTGACGAACCTGCCTAACAACCTCATGGACGTCACCAAAGGTCTAGCGACCCGCCAGCAATTCAACGCCAGAAGTTCACAGGCGAACGAGCCGGACGCGACAACATGGGAAGTAACCACCAAGAACGTCAGAGGAGAAATAGTTCCGTTAAACGGGTACATAGACATTACCATTGCCGACAAGCCACTATTTGAAGCCTGGATTTCATCAGACGACGACCGATTCCCCGATACCAGTTACAGCACTGAATTCAGAGCGATGGTTGAAGCCCGGGGCAAAGCGGACAAATTGGGCAATGTGCGTCCCCACGGAGAAATGTGGGTCAGGCCCCTCACAGACGCCCCCGGCAGTACCACCGGCGTAATATCACTTGAGTTTGGTATCAGAGCCAAATTCGCTTCCGGCTGCGTAGCCCCCGGCACCTGGTATTTCAGGATTTTTAACAATGAAGCGCCGTCCATACCCGCCGGCCTCTCTGATGTAACAAGGATTGATGCGAAAGTTCTGGGCGCCCCCTGGCAGACGGGCTCATCTCCCGACTGGGAATTCCGGAGCAACCACGTAGTGTTCAAAAACACCTCAGGCGGAGATTTCAGCCGCCCCATAACGTACACAATAACGCGCGACGCCAGCGTGGTAGTAACAGACAACAACTTCCCTAACGGCGACCTGGTGCAAATCGAACTGCATGCGATCCGACTCAACACCACAAGCGGCACAGACGTCACCAGTCAGCTGAAGAGTTTCGTAAAAGAAGGTCTGACATTAACAGCCACAACCGCCGGCTCTAGCGCGAACCAGAGGAAGATAGAAGGCAACATAGTATTTGACGCCCCCCCGGATAACCTGATGACCGGCAACGTCCAGATTGCGGGCAATGACCTGGTATTCCAATACAAATATACGGATGCAGGCAAGCTGCCCGCGGCCACATCAACCGGCGCGCCCAGTGCTTTCTACAACGTCAGAATTCCCACAGCGAGCAACCCCGCCCCCGCCATTGACAACAACATAGACCAGCTTCCAGACTATGAGGGATCAGGCGGCGACCTGCAGGATACCTTTAAGGACGGCGTGAAAACAAGCGCGGGATGGGTGACCGGACAGCCGACCGCCGGATATCCGAGCGAGTGGGGAATCAAGCACAGCGGAACATCACCGGCTTTCGTCACAATAGCCAACAAAGCGCCGGACGCCCCGTACAGAAACACATCTGTACCGACCCCGGCATTCAACCCCACAACCGCCTGGAAGATTTACCTCCGCGCCGAGAAGACCAGCAGCGTACCCGATGTTACGCTGCCCGTAAGTCCCTCCACACTGATGGCCCCTGACTCCAGCTGGACAATCAAGTGGACGCCCAAAGACCCGACAGAAAAGCGCAAAGAGTATTCATACACACTGCGCGCCTGGAACGAGTACGGCGCGGCCTCAGCCCCCTTTGAAATGAAAGGACAAGTCTGGGGAACAGTAATCGGCGACCCCGTCTCCAAGAAAGTTTATCTCTCCTCAGCCAAAGAGCTGAACGGCGGCAACCCGGTTATGTCCTATCCGGCCAACTTCACATCATGGGCACAGCTCATGATAGCCCCCCGCTTCAGCATCAGCGACGCGACATATCCGAATCAATACGGATTTGACCTCAGCGATGTCGACAAGGAGCCCGGTTACTGGAACACACACAACCTCCCCGGCGGCACGCCCGCCGAGTGGATTTCACCGGCAGTGCCCAAAGGCTTCTACCTGATCTCAAATGACATTGACGACATCGGCGGATTGCCAATCGTCAACCCGATCGTAGGCCCCCCATTGACGGCCACAAACGTCATAGATCCCTCCGACCCCCTCCAGGTTAACCGATTCACCCCGACCTACGCTTACATCCAGAGCGACGCCCCGGATTTGACAACATACGTCCCATACGGAGCGCTGGCGGGCATAATCGACACCTCGATCACGGACGCGATTAATGACGTGGACAGCACTAAGGGTTATTGGATGGAAACCGATTTAGGACGTCTCCTCCTCCCCGCCTACGTCTCAGACAGATTTGCCGGTGCTGGAAATGACGAATACGAGTACACTGACTGGTACGGCAACGATGCCCTCGTCCCAATGGGTAACAGCGTGACCTTCCGCGGCCAGATGACAAACGTCGGCGCCGGATCACTCTCAAACAAGGGCGGCGTCATACAGTTTGTGTTCAGAGACGCCGGACAGAAAGCCTTCTTTAACGTTGACACCCTTGCCGACATGGAAAGAAACACCGAAACCGGAACCGGCACAGCCATTGTTCCCTGGAGAGTATATCCGATTGACGCCTACCCGGTCACAGACTTCACATGGACAGGCGTAATGGGCTACCCGACCGAAAGATCGAACTCGGACGGCGGCCGCGGCTACCGCAGAATATCCTTCCTGCTGGGCGCCAACACTGCCGGCACAGGCCCACTGAAGTATGAAACATACGCCACCGACCAAATGACAGTGCTCGCGATGGTGAGAAAAGAAGCGGAAACCACCCCGGCTGTAACAGTACCGGCGAAGTACTTCTACTGGACAGCCGAAAGCACAGGCTACCCGCTTACCAACTACGAGCTGTCAGCAAGCGCGGCGGCGGCGGCCCAGCCAACCGCCGGAATCGTGACAATCGACACGATTTACGGAGCTGTGCTTGACAGAAACTCCAGCCCCGCCCCTGCTGTTATGCCCCCGGTCTTCAACCCGATCATCAACAGAAGCTCATTCGTTCAGAACTGGCCCTACTCATTCGGCGTCAATCTGAACGCGGGCACCTACGGCAGCAGCAATGCCAACAACAACACACCGACAGTGCCTGCCAGCTTCTATGACACACTCCAGGTTCTGGCCTATACCAGCGGAACCACCCTGGGCCCCGTTGACAACATCAACGCCCTGCCCACATTGATCGAGTTCGGCAAACTCCCGACCACACCCGGCATCGGCGTGACCACCCCCCTGACCATCGGAGACGCCGCGGGGATTCAAGTACCCACACCGGACATGATCTACTGGAAGGGCGGCATCTCGTACGACCCGGTTGTTCACTACAAACTGAACTACCACAACAACGCGAACTTACTGCCCGCCAGCACAGGCGTGGCCACGACCAAGCTGAATTACTCATCAACCGCCCCCCTGAGCAAAGGCGTTGACCCGATAACCAACGTCAGGATCACAACCAGCGGCTGGTGGTATAACACCAACAAGTCAGAAACCGCCTCGAAACCGATCACGACCTACAAGGGACTGAGCAACCTCCCGACAGGCGTGAGTTCAACCCCGGTCAAAGTTCAGGGCTTCAACGACGACGGACAAGACTTCTACACAGTCTGGCTCACCTGGACCAATCCCAAGACCGCCAGCGGCATGCCCCAGCACTCAGGAACGATCCTTGAGATCTTTGACGTCAGCGACGACAGCAAGGCAGCGGCCCACGTGACCGACCTCGCCAACCTCGCTCCCGTGTATAAAGTTCACATCTCACCCGACGTAGAAGCATTCCCGCTCCCCAACGAATGGGTTTACTACCTCTCCGGCTGGGATTTGGACGGCGGAGACAGGAAATCTGGTCCTGATGGAATTTATGGAGGTGGTAATAGCGCAGATGATGGTGTTGCCGGTGTGGATTATACCTATGGCCGCAACAAGATAGCCATCAGACTGCGCGCCGTCAAGTATGGCGAAGGCGAATACACCCGGGACGCAAACAACAACCTCGTAGCCAGCGGCACACTCGTCAACTTTGACAAGAGCCCCTACAAAGCCGCCTTCCCCGCGTATTGGGCTGACACACTCACAACCCTGCTCGACTTCAGCGACACCCAGGTCGGCAGAAGCATCCTCTGGCCCACAGCGCCCAAGCTGACAGTCAACTCCGGCCTCCACGCCACACTGTCAGTCGGCAACGCTATGACCCTTCTGAACGACGCCAACCTGAACAGCCTGGGCTGGGTTGTTGAAGGCAGCACAGCCTCCAACACGAACGGAACATATGATTACACATGGGGGATCAAGGCCGCCAGCCTCAGCGTGAACGGCACACTCTATCCCGAAGCCGACATCAAGCCCGTTGACAGTACAACCGGCGGTGAGACCACATGGAACAATCTGAACAGCACCATCTTCAGCATCCCCAGAATCAAAGTTGCCACCGGCGCCACAGGCGACTGGACTGTAGCGAAGAACGCCTCGCTTGTCCTGACGCTCACCGTCACCAAGACCGGCACAGACAGAGCCGGCAACGCGTATAACTCCGCGACAATCGACATACCAGTCGAACTCGTGGAAGCCAACTGGTCAGCAACCCCGGCAGCCCAGCTCTTACCCTTACAGGGCCTGGCGCTTCGGAACATACTCGGAACCTCGACACAGGGAGCGACCAATTGGGGCACCAGCGCGAGCAGTATTTACAACAGCAACCAGTCCAAGGCCCTCACACAGGTTCTGGGCGGCACAACTACCATCGGCATTACCATCGATCCCAGATACACCAACGTCACGACCGGCACATCCGGCCTCGCCTACAGATGGAGAGCCACCAGCGTCTCGGCCTTCACCACAGATGACGCGAGCGGAACCGCTATCACCAGCATACCCAACCAGCTCCAAGACCTCCAGCTGGTCAACGTTGACGGCGCCTACCTCACCAAGTTCAGCGTCGACCCCTTGACCGGAGTCGGCAGCGTTATCTCCCCGAGTGTTTGGATTGTCAACAACGGCTTCCGCTGGACAGCCGCGAATGTCAGAAGCGTATCGTTCAACATGGTGTGCGAGATTTACTGGCAAGGCGACAAAGTAGCCGAAACACAATCCGTGCCCGTCACACTGACCAACTCACCTGAAAAAGAAAACTGGACTGCCACCACAGTCAGAAATATCAGACTGAGCCCCGACACGACAGACGGCCTGACGACAGCAGTTTACGCCACCAAGAACGACACACCGATATCATTCACCTTCGACATACCGGCGAATATCGATGGCGTAGCGCCGGCGCCGCTTAGAATAGAGGTTGACAGACTACCTCTGCCCGGCACCGCCACGTTCAATTGGCTCGATCCTTTAAGCGACGCTGCTAACCTGAATAACATCACCGCCTCAGGCAACGACTACGGAACACGCTGGCAGATAGACCACGCCAACGTCAAGCTCTACAGAGCCAACGAGACATTTATTGACACCAGCAGCGCGGCGGGAACGGCGGCCTATAACATCATCAACGGCAGCGGCGTATCAGCCTTCGATTACGCCACACCGCAGGCCTGGACGACCGGAATTGACGTGACGAACTCACTCGGCTCGATCACGGTTAAACCGACAGCCCAGACACCCTGGTTCAACGCCAATGTCAAGTTTGTCGAAGTCCCGATTTACTTCGAAGTCAAACCGGCGACAGGCACCACAATCTGGTGGAGAACAACGAACCCCTACGTCCTGACACTCGAACTCCCGACACAGCATGGCTGGGTCTGGGAACAGGACATCAACGTTATCCCGGCGGGCACATACAGCGCCTCGGTTGTGGCGACCGGAACCGCGGTCACACCTGATCCCGCGAGCCTCAAGTTCACGGTTTTAAACAGTGACTTCAACAGCTCTAACCTGACTGACGGAGCCGCCACCCCACGTACCATCAGTGTTGATTCCTGGACCCTGGGCGACGCCCTTTCAGGTATCTTACCTAGTGGCGTAGCAGCCACGGCGCTTGCGGCGGAGGACATTGATGACGTCATCACACTGGGTGCGTCAACCACCCTTGCCCTGCCGACGATCACACAAGCTATGGCCGCTAAGTGGGTGGGTATTGACGAAGCTGTCGTTCCGTTGATTGTTACCTTGAAAGATAATACCGCAGTAACGCCTATCACGTCTGCCCCGGCAACGGTCAACGTGACCATCAGACCTAAGTGGACTGGATCAGAAGCGTTGGTATTGAATGACGGCGACACAACCCCCGTAAATATCGCCCCCACCACCGTGACATGGACGGCTGCGTTTGATACAACTACTCAAACATTCATCTCGGGCGCAACCCAGCTTGTGTGCGCATCTGCTGTTGGCTCAAGATATGGCTGGACAGGCGCGTTAAACGCGACAAGCGCGACAGACGCAAATACCCACACCCGTGATGGATGGCGGCTCGGAACCGTGCCCGGCACACTGGCGACAGCCGGATTCTCAGTTACGATGGCCGGCGGTAGCGACGCGTCCGCGCCTACGCTCACCGTCAGTAGGCTTGGAGCAGTCACCGCCCCCAGCACCGCCACCGCGATTGCCATACCGGTTTACTACGACATCGTAAGAAACGGCGTGACCAACAGCGTTACATTCACCGTGAACATCACCGTGAACGTATCGTAATAGTTGCAATATTGTTTGGGTTACGAAGTCTGTAACCTCGCCCCACAGCCCTGAAAAACACACCTCGACGTGTTTTTCAGGGCTTTTTTCCCGTACAACCAATAGCCGCTTGAAGAAAATGCTTGTCCCGCCCCTCATTTTGGCCGATACTAATGGTTCGGCCCGCGCCTGACCAAAGCAAGTTCTGGCACAAAATATTGCCGGCAAACAAGTTGTGAAATCCAGCCAGAGGCGGCGGAAGGTCGGAAGCAGACTTACAGCGGAGTTTTGCGGGAATCCCAAAAGACAAACAATGAAAGGACAAATGAGAAAGGTGTATCTGGACACATCGGTGCTGGATCATCTGTGCGATACGGACAGACCGGACTTTACGGAATGCACAAGAAGATTCTGGGAAAGATGCAAAGAGGGAGACTACCAAATATGCGTGTCAACAGTGACATATGAAGAACTACAAGGCGCACCCCACGACAAACGACAACTGATAAGAGAACGCATGGCGGAGTTGAAAATACAAGACCTGCCATTCAACGAAAAAGCAGAAGAACTGGCAGCAAAGTACTCAGGCGAAGCGATGGGAGAAAAACAAAAGAATGACCGCCGCCACCTTGCGTACGCGACTGTCTATGGTTGCAAAACGCTGGTGTCATGGAATTTCAATCATCTCGTACGCGACCGCACCAACGAAGGTGCAAGAAAAGTGAACCTGACCAACAAATACGACGCTATCATAGTCATATCACCTGCTATGCTGATGGGAGAGGAGGAAATACCATGGCTTCCAGATACAACAACGGAATAGAGAGCGACGCGATGAAAGACCTCCGACAAAGAAGGGAAGCGTTGGATGAACGCAACAGCAAACTGACCATGGAAGAGATACGGCAGCACGAACTCAAAGCAAAAGAGGAATTCCTCGCAGGATCAAAAATTGTGCTGATCCACGTAGAACCGCCACCACAAAGGCTGAATGACAGACGACAGATCGGAACAGCTGAATGCGTCGGGTGAACAGAACCAAGTTCATCGAACAAAGGAAACGACTCACCTAAGAGCCACTTGCAAAACGTCAGTTTTGCGAGTCCAACGGAGTTGGTAGGCTGCGCCCGACCGAAGCAGTCTCTGGCGTAAAATATTGTCAGCAAACAAGTTGCGAAATCCAGCCAGAGACAGCGAAAGCTCGGGAGCAGACCTGCAACGGGGTTTTGCAATTACCTCCACCAAGTGAACCTGAGCCTGATTTTTTCAATATCCGGGACATCAAGGATTATCCTGTTCTATATTCAGCGATAATTGAGGATGTTGATTTATTTGTTACCGGAGACAATGATTTTGATGATGTAGATATCGAAAAACCAACGATTATTACGCCATCGGAATTTCTTGAAAAATATTGGGTTCCGCTATTTACTTTTAATACCAATTTGCGTTTGATGTCAATCAAACGCAAATTGGTATTAGACCCTTTACCTCAAAAAATCTTGACAAATCTTTCTGGGTGTCGCAAACTATACTTGTTTGTTGTTGAGCCGCTTAAAAGGCGGTGATAGCCTCCTTTCAGGGCCGCTTTACGCGGCCTTTTTGTTGGAAGGCTCGCGGGATTTGACATACGACTTCAGCCTTTATCGGCTTGTACTGCTATGCTTGGATTTGCAAAGTAAATTCAAGCCGCTTATTGCTTGCAGGCGGGCTTTGCGGCGAATGCGGCATCGCAAGCGATTCAAGTCCGCCGTCAAGCAAGCGATAAAAGCGGAAATTGCTATACCATCCGGCAATCCGGCGGGGGATATATGGATTCATTGGTTCAACTTGCCCACAGCACAATAGTTTCATTTGTACAGACCGGACGCGCCGAGATTTCCGATGAGCTGAAGAACTCAATACCAAACAAAAGGGCCGGTGTATTTGTTTCCATCCACAGCGCCGCGGGCCAGTTGCGCGGCTGTATCGGAACAATTTTGCCATCACGCGAAACAATGGCGGACGAGATCATCCAAAACGCCCAATGGGCCTGCTCACGCGACCACAGGTTCCGCCCTGTCGCCAAAAACGAACTGGACGGCCTGAATATCAAAGTTGACGTGTTATCCGAGCCGGAGCCCATTGAATCCACCGATCAACTTAACCCCGACAAATACGGCGTCATAGTATCCACTGCCGACGGACGCCGCGGCCTGCTGCTGCCGGCGCTGGACGGGATTGAAACAGCGGAAGCCCAGATAGAAATCTGCCGCAAAAAAGGCGGCATCCGCCCAGACGAACCGATCACACTGCAGCGATTCACCGTAGAACGACACTGAAAACGACTTTCCGCTATGCCTGAGGGAGCCATTTGCAAAATGTCAGTTTTGCAAATGGTTCAGGTGTTCATCGTATAGCTTGATCTCATTGTTACCAAGGGTGTATTTGTGTTTCAGCGCTTCAGGCTTGCCAAGTCCAACGAAAGCGCCATCGCCATAGATACTTTCAATAAGTATGTCAACACGCGCCGCTTTTTGTTTGTCGTGTATCTGCCAATACTGATACTCAGATGGGTGGGGCTGAATCTGCTAGAATTGCTGTGGAGCACGGAATGGAATCTGGAAGGAAGCTCAGGATTTATCTTGACACATCTGTAATCAGCAACCTTTTTGCTGATGACGCCCCAAGCCAGATGGAAGGCTCGAACCTGCTGTGGGAAAAGTGCATGCTTGGCGCATACGATGTTTTTGTTTCAGCACTGGTCTTTGATGAACTGGACAACTGCCCGGAGCCTAAGAGGGGGCGGCTGTTTGAAAGGCTGAGGCTGATACGGTTCCAGACCCTGCTCAAGACAAAGGACGTGGACGACTTGGCCGCTGAGTATGTGAAGAAAGGCGTCCTCAAAGAAAAGCACATCGCCGACTGCTACCACATCGCCTACGCCGTGGCCCACGGCTGCGATGTCATCGTTTCATGGAATTTTGAACATCTTGTGAATGAAAAGACCAAAGGTAGGGTTAAGATTGTTAATGCGACCAACCGATACAGAGAGATAGGGATTGTGTCGCCCGATTTGCTTCTGGAGGGTGTGTGGAAATGAAGAACAGCAAGGCCACCAACGAAATAAGGGAAATAAGGGACAGGCTTTCGCTGCGGCTGCTTTCGCTGACACCAGAGGAACTCGACATGGAACACGATAAGTCCATCAAGAGATTCGCAGAGATCATGGGCAGGCCGATAGAAGTGGTGGACTACTCCCGTTCAGCCAAGGCAGGGGAGTTGGCGCAGGTCTGAGGGGCTGCTGAAGGACAACGCCGACAAGGCAAGGCGTGCTTAACGGTGAACCTGCGGTGCCGAGGTCTATTGGTTACTGATTGGCGGCGATAAAAGCACACAGGAAAGCGATGTTGAACGTGCTAAAGTAATGAAGCGAGAGATAGAAAGAAGCTGATATGAAAACACTGGAAGAAGTTGGCCTGACAAAAGAAGACATTGTTCTCAGCCCTTGGAACATTCTTGAAGACCTCGACACCGAGGAAGAGATCAAAGAATACCTGGACGGTGTCAGGCAAGACATCGAAGATGGCGAGTGCGATGCCAACGTCTTTGCCATTGCCCTTACCGACGCTATAAAGGCGCGGACTATCAACCAGCTTGTAAAAGAGACAGGGGCAGACCGTCAATCCCTTTGCGACATGTTCCTAGAACAAACAACTAACGGGGCGGAAACCCCCCAGATAAGCCATGATGTAGTTGTAAAAGTGGCCAGAGCCTTTGATGTGCCTGTGCCCGTTTGAGTCAGCAAGGCAGCATGGCCTTCAGACCATGCGATTTCTGCTTGGACGGGGTTTCAGACCACAAAGGAAAAAAGATGAAGCAAAGTCAATTTGGTATTTATTTATATAGCAATTTTCGCTTTTATTGCTTGCTTACGACGGGCAAAGCCCGCCTACAAGCAATAAGCGGCAAGGATTTACGAGTAAATCCTTGCATAGCAGTTCAACTATAACAAGAGGTATTTGCAAAACCCCGCTGTACGTCTGCTCCAGTCGGGCGTAGCTTGCATTTCCAGTGATTTACAAAACTGGCGTTTTGCAAGTGGCTCTGTGAATTAGTTTATGTCAATCAGATTAGCATCCTTGACACCAACAACGATGTATAGTTAAATTGTCCAATGGATAAAAACATGAGAACCATTACAGCTACAACCGCAAGCCGCACATTTTCAAAACTTCTCAATGAAGTAACATCCAAAGGAGAAACCTTTACAATATTGCGGCTTGGCAAACCTATAGCCACCATCTCACCCACTAAAAAAGAAGCGGAAACACAAAAAGCATGGCATAACTTATTGAATCGCCTCCAAAACCAAAAACCTCTGGGCCAAAACACATATATTAGAGACGAAATCTACGAAGAAACCCTATGTTAATAGCCCTGGACACAAACATACTGGTACACGCGGAAGGCACAACAAATACAGAACGTCATATAGAAACAATTGAACTTCTAAAACAACTTGATCCTAAATCTATAGTCCTGCCGTACCAGACTCTTTTGGAACTTTCATATGTTCTATCCCGAAAATTCGGTATAGAAAAATCGCGTACCAGCATGATTGTTCAAGAATGGTTAAAAACATGCAATATAGCTAACGGAATTCACTCAACACTGGAATCTGCATTGACTATCTTTAATAATCACCAATTGCAAATCTTTGACGCTTTCATACTGGCGACAGCATCAGACTATCAATGCGATTTATTACTTAGTCAGGATATGCAACACGGTTTCAAATGGAAAAATACCACAATAGTTGACCCATACAGAGTTCCAACACATCCTCTTCTAAAATCAGCTTTTTTATCACCCGATTCCTGACATTGCAGCTCATCTATAAATAGAGCTTCTCGCAAAACCCCGCTGTACGTCTGCTCCTACACTTCCAGTGATTTGCAAAACTAACGTTTTGCAAGTGGCTCTGTGGTTTACTTCAAAGGTTCGATTTTGATTGCGGGTTCGCCTTTTCGCATGAGGCGCCAGCACGTTTTCAATTCCTCTTTGTGGAGATCGATCCAAACATCAAGCATTTTCTTTTTGTTGGCAGGTAATTCGCCTTTGATGTAATTCCCGTCAAAGTCAACAACGGCGGTGCAATCATCATATTCAACGTGGATATGTGGCGTGTTATTGGAGCCCTCCGCCCAAAACATTTGAATGATGAGCCCGTAGAAAAAAGAAATGACTGGCATTGTTTTCTCCTGCGTGAGAGGGGGTTTCCGTCTCTCCCTCTCTATATACCATTATCGGTACAAATGTTCTGATTCCAAGTCCAAATAGGATCAGCGCTGATTCTGTTTGGAAATAGAGTGGCTTCGATCTTCAGCTGTTCATCGTATCGCTTGCTCTCGTTGGTAGCAAAGATGTGAACGAGATCAGAGTGTGGTGTACCGTCCATTGTGTTTCTCCTGTGTGTTGGTTACTTGTTATAGTGGCTGCGGCAATTATAAATGAATACCATATTGTATTCTATTATGCTAGGTGTTTTCAGGATGGTCAACAAGGTGGCCGCAGGTGTGTCATATCAGCATTTCTTTAATCCTCGTAATGTTTGCCACAAAAACGGATATAGAGACGGCCACCAGAAACTCTGTAGATTAGGCGATGGTGTTGATCAATGCGGCGGCTCCAGTAGCCGTGGTATTTGTATTTCAGCGGTTCAGGCTTGCCAACTCCAACGAAAGCGCCATCGCCATAGATACTTTCAATGAGTACGTTCACACGCGCCGCTTTTTGTTTGTCGTGTATCTGCCAATACTGATACTCAGCCAACGCCGCCGGTTCCCATTTCGGCGCGGCTGTGATTTCATCCATCTTTTCTCCTTTGTGGTCTGAAACCACGGCCTTTAGGCCGGAACCACCAAGTCCCCGCCCTGAAGGGCGGGGTATCGCATGGCGGAGGCTTGGGCGGGGTTCACACCCCGTCCAAGCAGAAATCGCATGGCCTGAAGGCCATGCTACCTTTGTTGACGTTTTGCTCTTGGATCGTATTCTACAAATTCACTTTCTGGAGTTGCCATGCGGATATCCAGTTCTCGTTGTGTTGCTCGGTTGAAGAACGGGTCTTGCGCTTCGAGTTCGGGACTGTAACTATCAAGTTCGGCTGAGGTGTTAAGTTTTTCGAGGGTTTGGGGATTCATGTTTCCTCCTTTATTTACTTATGTTATAGCAATTTGCATTCGCAGGGATGCGAATTGGTATAGCATGGCAATTTCCCATAAGGAGATTGCCGCAACGCTTATCTTTGGTTCTCTTACAATAGCATCGGCCACCAACTACCAATTCTAGGTAAATTCCGCGATTTCGTTATTTCCTCTGAGTTCCGCTGGCGTTTTGCAAGTGGCTCTGTGGTTTACTTCAAAGGTTCGATTTTGATTGCGGGTTCGCCATTTTTCATGAGTTTCCAGCAAACATTCAGGTCTTCATGGCGTAGTTCTATCCAAGCGTCAAGCAGCTTTTTCTTTTTCGGCGGCAATTTGCCTTTAATGTACTTGCCGTCAAGGTCAATGGTCGCCGTGTAATGGTCATACTCTACGTGAATGTGGGGTTTGTTGTGCGTTCCCTCATCCCAAAACATGTAAACGATGATTCCGTAGAAAAAAGAAATGACCGGCATTGTTTTCTCCTGCGTGAGAGGGGGTTTCCGTCTCTCCCTCTCTATATACCATTATCGGTACAAATATTCTGATTCCAAGTCCAAACAGGATCAGCGCTGATTCTGTTTGGAAATAGAGTGGCTTCGATCTTCAGGTGTTCATCGTATCGCTTGCTCTCGTTGGTAGCAAAGGTGTGAACGAGATCAGCGTGTAGTGTAGCGTCCATTGTGTTTCTCCTGTGTGAAAATGTGGGCGGCTTACACGGCGCCGGTACCCGTGACTGTGAGATCTCTCTGGACTGGCACACCTGCTGTAGTGATAAAGAAGATTGACGGCGCAACCAATCTTGTTACTAATACCGACGATAAATTTACCATTTCAGGATTAACTTTCCCGACTGGTACTACTCCTCTGACTTTGGATTTTGCTGACACTTTCTTGGATACCAGTGACACCGATGCTTTCAGAAGCATCACATTCACTACTACCGGCAGCAGTGTTACAGGCGCTAATAGCGTAACCTACGGTTGGGAACTTGACACCGCCGGTGTTACTGTTGTCCCC
>Ga0268262_10004826_pt1 | contig 13690 bp, 9 predicted proteins | sample TergutNc150P3_FD_190354 | JGI IMG/M metagenome (GOLD analysis project Ga0268262, IMG submission 190354) | Nasutitermes corniger P3 segment gut microbial community from laboratory colony in Florida, USA - Nc150 P3 (SPAdes) (version 2) | ecosystem: Host-associated > Arthropoda: Insects > Digestive... | reverse complement strand
CCTTTCGTCTTAAAATGATTCGCCTTTTATCGCTACGGCCCCCTTGACCACTTTGATGGGCGCGCGGGGGCGGGGCGAGGGCGGCGGCGTTACTGGGGGGACACCTTTAACACTTTCCATTTCGCGTAGTCGGCGGTTACGGTTGAATCCACATTAGATAAACCGACCCGTCACACCCGCCGACAAGCCATAGGGACGGGGGAACAGCGTATCCGCAGAACAAAGGGGTACGCTGAAAGAGGGAGAGGGAAAGGTCATTTGTCGGCGACGCAACGCACCGAGAAGCCGTAGTTAGGCCATCTAAGGTTGACAATGTCTTCTCCAACGTTGCCGTATTCGGCGCTCATACATCGGTAATAGACCCAGTGGCCATCATCGACATCCGTAGCCGTCCACCAGTAACCGATGTCGCCGACATCGTAGAAACCGCCATCTGACTCACGGAAGCCGCCGGGCAAGGCCGAAAACTTAAAATCATCCGTCCCGTTACCGTTATCATTCCACCCTGTTTTCGATTGCAACTTAACAGCACCACCACCGTACTTTCCGTAATCGTCGTAGCCGCCTGCGGCCCAAGCCAACTCCCCCCAATCTTTCCTAGTGGGAAGATGCCACCCCTTCGGACACGCCTTCTTCGCCGCGTCCCACGTATACAGCCTCCCGTACTTTACACAGTTAAACAGATTGTCGTCATAACACCAAGAACCCTCTGTCTCTATGTTCAGATTCTTCTGCATCCACTTATTGCCCCCTATCTTCACAGAGCCGTAGTCGATAATACCTACGACGCCATCGTTGCCGCCGCTGCTGTTGTCGGTATTACCGCCGTTGTCCGGTGTCGCGGGATTGTTCGGCTTGTCCGCGCACCCTGCCATCATGATTGTGATGAAGACCGCGATAGCTGCCGTAGCCGTCAAAGCCGCCGCGAGAGAGATAATACGCCACTGCTTTTTGAGTAAAACCATAAAGCGAACTCCTTTAAAAATGTTAGAAAGTATGATAAATTAAAATCTTTTAAAATCAAATTCATATTAAGACGAAAGGTCATTTCTCGGCGACGCAACGAACCGAGAGCCCGTCTCTCTTGTCTGTGAAGTCTCTCTCCGCGGTGCCCCAGAAGGCGCTCAGGCTAATGTAGTAGGCCTTACCGTCCGATCTCCCCAAAGCCGTCCACCAGTAACCTTTAGAGCCGACATGGGCGAATCCATTGTTGAATCCGCCCTCGGAGTCACGGTAGCCGCCGGGCAAGGCTGAAAATCCAGAACCATCTGAACCATTTCCCCAACCGCCATCTTCGTTCTCGCCATACCAACCACACGTAGATTTCAGACACGGCGCACCCGCATTCGCCAAAGCATCCCACTCCATATCAGACGGCAAACGCCAACCCTTAGGACACGCCGTCTTCGCCGCGTTCCATGTGTACAACCTCCCGTACTTCTCGCAGTTGCCGGGACCGTTATTATAACACCAAGAATCCGCAGTCTCTATGTTCAGATTCTTCGCCATCCACTTCTTGCCCTCTACCGTCACAAAATCGTAGTACGAACCGCCGCCGATGATTTCATCGACGACGCAACGAACTGAGTAGCCGTATTCGTTGATGCTTATCTTGTCGTCCACGACTTCGCTGTTGTAGGACATCTCCCGGTAGTAGACGTTACGGCCAACTCCTTGCTCCGTCGCCGTCCACCATTTGCCGTAGGCGCCGACGGACTCGAACGTACCGCCCTTAGCGTCGGAGTTCCGGTGGCCGCCGGGCAAGGCCGAAAATCCAAGACCATCCGTCCCGTTACCTTTATTATACCACCCGCTTTTCGATTTCAGCTTAGTACCCGCAGTAGCGTTACTCCCGAAATCATCCCAAGCGCCTGCGGCCTTAGCCAACGTAGTCCACTCGTTACGCGTAGGCAAGTGCCATCCGCTCGGACACGCCGTCTTAGCCGCCGCCCAAGTATACAGCCGACCATACTTAGCGCAACTATCATCACTGTTTCCGTAACACCAAGAATCCGCAGTCCGTATGTTCAGATTCTGCTTCATCCACTTCATGCCCCCTATCGTCACAACGCTGTTCTTGTCGATAATACCGACGACGCCATCGTTGCCGCCGTCGTAGGTGTCGGTATTACCGCCGTTGTCCGGTGTTGCGGGATTGTTCGGCTTATCCGCGCACCCTGCCATCATGATTGTGATGAAGACCGCGACAGCCGCCGTAGCCATCAAAGCCGCCGCGAGAGCGATAATCCGCCACTGCTTTTTGAGTAAAACCATAAAGCAAACTCCTTTAAAAAGGTTAGAAAGTATGATGAAATTAAAAATCTTTAAAAGAATTTGACTTTAAAGATTTTAAAATCCCTATTGACATCTATAATATAACATGATAAAATTTAAAAATCTACTCAAGATACGTAGGGGTAATTGAAAAAAAAGTGAAAAAAATCAAAAAAAGTCAAAAAATGGGGGTCAAAATCGTAAAAGCGGTCAAATTCAGTCGGTTGCGTGGCTTGCGGCGGCGGGCGGTCATCTATTATATTATGTATTGGCGCGTTTAACTGAAGCCGTAACCCTTCTCGGAACATGGAGGAACAGAATATGGCGACTATAGAGGTGTCGATAGACGACGGCACGAAGGCGGAGCTGGATTCGTTGTTTTCCGGTCTCGGTTTGGACACGCCTACGGCGGTGATGATGTTTTTCGACGAGGCTTTGGAGAAGAACGGCATGCCGTTCATTCCGAAGCGGGGCGGAGATTTGAAGCCCAACGCCGAACTTCGGGAGGCGATGGAGGACGTAAAGCATTGGCGTAATTTGCACGGCCCTTTCGCCAACGCCGAAGACGCGCTGCGATCCATGCTGAAGGATTGACCGTGTTTGCGATAGTCTACACCAACAAGATGAAGCGGGATGTTAAGCGGATAATCAAGCGCGGCAAAGACCTCTCCAAGCTGTCTGCGGCGATAGATCTGTTAGCATCCGGCGCGCCGATACCGGAAAGATACCAAGACCACCCGTTAAAAGGCGATATGCGAGACTATCGCTGTTGCCACATAGAACCGGATTGGCTGCTGATCTATCAAATATTTGAGGGCAAATTGATCATTGTCGTTTCCGGCACAGGTACGCACTCCGACTTCTTTGACGAATGAAACGCCGAAGCAAGAAAAATAAGGAATTAAACGATGTCCGACAGAGCCGAGCTGTTCCTGCCGCCGCAGATAAACGCTTCTAAGTTAGCGGCGCGCCCCAAACTGATGGCGCGGATAACAGATTTGGCGCGTCGCGGAGTCCTTTTTATCCACGCTCCCGCCGGTTACGGGAAGACCACCGCCGCGGCGCAGTGGATCGGGGGCAGGAAAGCGGGGTGGTTCTCGCTTGACGAGTACTCTTCAGTGCCGGCTAACTTTTACAGAGGGATTTTGACGGCGCTGTCGGCGCCGGCGCCGGAGGATTTCGACGACGCGCCGCGCGAGGCGATGATCGCCGTTTTGCAGAAGCTGCGCGAGTGGCCCGCCGTTCTTGTGATAGACGATTTCCACCTTATAAGCGATAGCGCGGCGGCGGCGGCGCTGCCCATTATCCGTTCCAGAATGCCGGAGAGCGCGTCGTTTTTGGTGCTGAGCCGCAACCCGCCGCCGGACGGGCTGCGCGAACATATCATCAAGGGCGCGGTGCGGCGGATAGACGATCTGCGGTTCAGCGGGGAGGAGATTTCGGCGCTGTTCGGCAAGAACGGGACGGTTCTCTCGAAGAGCGAGGTCGAGCGGCTTTGCGCCGAGACGGACGGCTGGGCGGCGGCTCTTACGGCGATAATCATGTCCAACGCGGAGGACGGTTACACCGGCATTGTAAAAAGGGAGACGCTGAATCAATATCTGCGGACGTACCTGTTTGAGTATTGGGAGCGTTTTGACGATTTGAAGAAGTGCTCCGTCTGCGATGTTTTGAATTCGGGGCTATGCGAGGCGGTGACGGGGGCGGCGGATATTTGGGAGGTTATAACCGCGCTCGCGAATAAGACGGGTCTGGTGTCGCGATACGGCAACAACACGTATAAATTCCACGCGCTGCTGAAAGAGGCGCTGGAATCCGAACTCGACGCGGACGAGAAGATCGATAAGCCGTCGCTATACAAGACGGCGGCTCATTGGTATATGGAAAACGGGGATTGGCTGCACACGCTCGACATGGCGGCTAAGAGCGGCGACCACGACGCCGTTGAGGAAATAGCGCGCACCGCAAGCGAAATCCGCGACGGGTTCGGCGTTGACGCGGCGCAATATATCCGATTTGTGGAGAAGACGTTTCTCTCCATACCGTCGCATATAATCGCGCAATATCCTCGGCTGTCTATGCATTGTTCCCTCGTGTCGCTTCTGTCGCGCCCGATATCCGACGCTTGCATGTGGGAGGATATACTGGAAAAGCAGATGGAAGAGGGGCTGACGAAGGGATCGGACTGTATCGCCGCCGCGCTTCAAACGGCTCTCGACCCCAGATATTCGAGCTGGCGCGTGGCTGAGCGATTCAAGCGTTTGCGTTTGAGCGGTCCGATTCCGGCGGCGGGACGGACCACCGTGGTACCCATCAGCCTCAATTTCCCGTTCTTCCACAAAGGGCCGAGGGACTTCACCGACAGTTCGCGCGAGTTGTCCGAATACTTATCTGAGGTGCGGCGCCACGTTGAGCCGATTTTAGGCCCGCTGGTCAAAGTGATGGCGGCGCTCATTGAGTCGGGTATGCGCTACGAGCGCGGGGAAGTATCTAAAGCCGAGTCTATCGCCGAGGCCTTGGCGGGAAGCGTTGATAATTTGTCGCCTGAACTCCGTTTTTGCGCTATGGTCTTGTACGAGGAGATTTTGCGGGTGCAAGGCAAGGACGCCGAACTTGAGGCGATAGGCGATATGATAGAGGAGACCGGAGCGCATTACTTGTCGGCGAATTATTCGGCTTTTATGACGAATATAGGGCTTGATAACGGCGATGAGAGCGCGGCGGTCAAGTGGCTGGAGGGGCAAAGCCCGATACGTTCGATGCAGTTGTACAAAGTGTATCAGCATTTCACCACGGCGAAGGCGATGATGGCGGCGGGCAAGTTATCGGCGGCTGAAAAACTGCTTGACAGGCTCGTTAATTTCTCATCGGATTACCGGCGCAGCGCCGATCATATCGAGGCGCTTGCTCTAAGGGCGGTTTGCCTGTGGCGTTTGAAGCGTACGAAGGAGTCGGTGACGGTATTTACCGCCGCGATACTTAAAGCGCGGGAGTTCGAGCTTATCATGCCGATAATAAAAAACGGCGGCGCCGTTCTGCCCGTCTTGCAGAAGATCCTGAACAGGCTGAAATACGGCTACGACGCCGATATACTCGACAAGGCTTTCGTCAATTCGTTGCGGATGAGGTCGCGTGAAATATCAAAACACACGCCCGGAATATTTTCGCGGGCCAAGTCGCGCCCGATAAAGCTGTCGCCGAGGCAATCGGAGGTTCTCGGTTATTTGGTACAGAGTTTGAGCTACCAAGAGATCGGCGGGAAAATGGGAGTAACGGTGGCGGCGGTGGACTACCATGTCCGCGTTCTGCACGAAAAATTCGACGCGCTGAATACCAGAGAGTTGTTGGTGAAGGCGGGGGAGCTGGGGTTTGCGGCAACGGAGTAGCGAAACGGTTTAAAACAGATTATAGGATTAAAAGTCAATAGTTCTTTTTAATCCTATAATCATTAGAATCTTATAAACTTGTTTATCTAGCCGTAGACATTATCACATAGAGAACATTATCCTCTTATTAGCCGCGCCGACCGTTCCTCCGGCTCCGACGGCCTTTATCCGCACAATGTACAGCCCGTTTGACGCCGCTCCCCGTCTTGAGCCTCGGCTGTTCCACTCCACCGTGTTCCAAGCGGCGGTTTTGGCTGTTTGCGAGGCTTTCCATACCTGCCTGCCTTTGATGTCGTAGATCGACACGTCGACGTGGCTGATGCCGGATTCCGGGACGTAGAAGTTTATGCGGGCGCTCCTTGCCGCCATATTTACGTTGATTTTGCCTATCGTTAACTTCACGCCGGCGTTGGCCGAAGCCGCTTTGGCGCGGTAGCCGCTGCCGCCTATTATCATGAACACGTCTTCGTGCGACATACCGGCCACCGTTATGCTTTGCGAGCTGTTACCTTCGCTCAATATCTCTCCCGTAGACGCTTTCACGAATGTAACCCGCGAGCTTAGCGGTGTATCGGGGCCGGGTTTTGCGGAGAAATTGAATGACTTCCGCATCTTGCCGTCGTTGTAGAAGCGCAGCTTGTATGTGCTTCCGTTTGCTATGGACGGGCCGAAGTGGTGACCCATTTCAGCGCCGTCTTCGCCGACAAGCACCACAGACTCGTTCCCGAAACTCGGCGGTACGGCAAACGCCCTGTCGGTTGCGTTGTAGCCCACTAGCACGTTTGAAAGTTCGTAATTGTCTACGGTGGCGCGCAATGTGTAGTGCCACGTTCCGCCGCCGGACTTCGCGTCCGCGCTTGTTTTGGCCAGAGCTTTCTTAGTCGGCGTCCAATTGTCTTTATGGTAGCGCGACAGGAAAGCCGGTTTGGGCTGTATACGCAGAGTGCACGGCGCGTTTGTGTTGTTGAAGATCGTAAAGGGTTCGTTGTCGCCTTTCAGCTCCAGCGATGAATCGGCTGTCACCAGCATCAGCGGCTCGGCCACATAACGCTTGTTGCCGTCTTTCCACCGGTAAAACTCAAGGTAGTTTGCCTTGTTGGTGGCGCTTATTATGTCGCCTAAACATATATTGAAGCGGAAAGGCAACACAATGTCGGTCCACTGGTTGGGCGGCAATATGATTGAGTCATAACTGTTCCTGAGCGATATGCTCGTCGCCGAGCCGAAGTCGAAGTTTACCCCTTTCGAAGATTTGAACCACATAAGGCGCGAGGGCTTCAAGGCGAACAAGTCGTCGTTGGTACCCGGAGCGTACTCTATCCAGCCGTTTGTGATGCCGGCTTTATCCGCCTCGGTTTTGTTATAGCGGAAGAGTCGGTACAGCGTGTCGTGGACATCTATTTGATCTTCACCCCTGTACAGGGCTTTTTCAAGCGGTCCTTTAATCGAGTTGTTCGTCAATTCAACCTGCGCGGCGAAAGGGAACCAATTCTCTTTGACCTTGAGCTGGTTTGACACCGTGAAACCTTCGTAAGCGCTAGACTTTACCTTGTAAGAAACGTTGATAGCCGTGTCTTTGCCGCCGCTATTCACTATTATGAACGCGAGAATTCCGTAGTTCGCCGAGTTTTCAACCGTATCCGGCGTTATCGTAAAGGAGAAGGTCCGCGACAAGCCCTTTTCCGGGCCGCTTATTTCGGTTAAGCCGAGTTTGGCCGCCCCTCTCGCCGACCCGCTCAGCATATTGACCCGGCAGTTGCCGACGTTGCTGCTCGACACGGAAAAACTCGATCTGATCAGACCGCCAATGTCAACGTCATCGTCAAAGGGGATGGTCACGGTCGGTTTTGATGTGTTGATCATCAGGCGGAAGGTCTTGTCGACGTCGGTTGCGACGCCCTCGGCCGTGGCGGCGGTGAAGAAAGTGCCGTCGTCTTTTGTATCAAACACAACCTCCCAATATGCGCCGCTCCAACGATAGAGGCTCACATCCTTACGGCTGTACCCGTCGGGGATGCTGTCCGTCATCATTACGCTGAGCGTCGGGTTAAGGTCTCTTATATAGATAAAGTCGCTGTTATCCACAGAGTATTTGTAAGCGTATTGACCGACGGGGATGAATCCAGCGGTCTTTACGGCGCTTTCCGAGGTAGAGGGTTCGTCGTTCGCGTTAACCGCTTTGACAGTTATGGTAATGCTATCCTTATATCTTTCCCAATTGCTGGTGTCAAACTTGAACCTGCCGTCGTTGACGGAACCGACGCCGCCCACCGGCACTTTAATTGTTTGCTGTCTGAACGAGGGTGTTTTTGCCGAATAAATTGACTTGTCCGCGCTGGGAATGCCGTTTTCGGACGTGTACAAATGAACCCAATACTTTGTGTCAAACTTCACATCCGAACCGAGAGGTATGTTTAATGTTCCTGTTTGACCTTTCTTGGACACATCATCATCCATCGCGATACCTTTCTTGCTCCTCACAACCTCGGTGCCGATCGAGTCGGTCGCCAACACGTAGTTTAGTTCTTGTATGGTTTTATTATCTTCGAGACGATAATTTACTAAAAAGCTGGAACTGCTGTCCACATAAGTTATTCCAACAATCTTTACTATATTGAACGCCGCTTTCACCCATTGGGCGTATATGGTACCGTTAGCGGAAAATTTATGGTTTTTAGTTATCTCCTTCCCGCCTTCCGGCGCCGTGTACCAACCGTTAAAAATGTACCCCTCGCGCGTCGGTTCTGGCAGGTTTGCGAGCGTGCTGTCCGCGCCGGTCTGAGTGTATGGCATGGAAACCGTCCCGCCGGCGGCGTCTAACGTTATTGTGAAAGAGGTCGGAGGGATTACCGTCCACTTGGCGTATATGGTAGCGTCAGCGGAAAATTTATGGCTTTCAGTCACCTCCGCGCCGCTTGCGTCCGCCGTCATGAACCAACCGCCGAAGTTGTATCCCGAGCGCGTCGGCATGGGCAGGTTGTTTGAGAGCGTGCCGTCCGCGCCCGTAACGCCGGTTTCCGGGGATACCGTACCGCCGTTGGCGTTGAATGTTATTGTGAAAGCTGTCGGAGGGATTACCGTCCAATGGGCGTATATGGTAGCGGATTCGGTAAATTTAGTGCTTTTAGTCACCAGCGAACCGCTGTTCGCTGTCGTGAACCAACCGTCGAAGTTGGATCCGGGTAGCGTCGGCGTGGGCAGGTCTGCGAGTGTGCCGTCCGCTTTGGTCTCGGCGGTTGCGGGGGATACCGTTCCGCCGTTGGGGTTGAACGTTATTGTGAAAGTGGGCGCGGCGACAGCCGTCCACGTGGCGGTATAGGTTTTGTTTCCGGTAGTTCCTGCAGGAAGAGTTACGGTCGTCTGCGGGGTCGTTCCGTTGCTTCCCGTCCAGCCCGTGAATGTGAATCCGGCTTTTGTCGGGTTAGACAGCGTAATGGGCAGGGTTGCGCTAGTGTAAGATTGCGGATTGGCTGGCGTTCCGGCGGTTCCGCCGTCAAGGTTGTACGTTATGGAGTAGGATGTCGGGGTGACAACCTCCTCTTTCCAATTGGCGGTATAAGTTTTGTTGCCTGTGCTTCCCGCCGCAATAGTTACGGTCGTCTGCGGGGTCGTTCCGTTGCTTCCTGTCCAGCCCGTGAATGTGAATCCGGCTTTTGTCGGGTTGGACAGCGTAATGGGCAGTGTTGCGCTAGTGTAAGATGCCGGATTGGCGGGCGTTCCGGCGGTTCCGCCGTCAAGGTTGTACGTTATGGAGTAGGATGTCGGGGCGACGGCCGTCCACGTGGCGGTATAAGTTTTGTTTCCGGTAGTCCCCGCAGGAAGTGTTACGGTCGTCTGCGCGGTCGTTCCGTTGCTTCCCGTCCATCCCGCGAATGTGAATCCGGTTTTGGTCGGGTTAGACAGCGTAATGGGCAGGGTTGCGCTAGTGTAAGATATCGGATTGGCTGGCGTTCCGGCGGTTCCGCCGTCAAGGTTGTACGTTATGGAGTAGGATGTCGGGGCGGCGGCAGTCCACGTGGCGGTATAGGTTTTGTCGCCGGTAGTCCCCGCAGGAAGTGTTACGGTCGTCTGCGCGGTCGTTCCGTTGCTTCCCGTCCATCCCGCGAATGTGAATCCGGTTTTGGTCGGGTTCGACAGCGTAATGGGCAGGGTTGCGCTAGTGTAAGATGCCGGGTTGGCGGGCGTTCCGGCGGTTCCGCCGTCAAGGTTGTACGTTATGGTGTAGGATGCCGGGGCGGCGCTTGTCCATGAGGAGGAAAGGTATGTTCTGCCACTATTGTTATGATCATCGACTTTAATGTATCCGATTTTTCCGCTTTTATTGTCGCTATCCGTTACCGTGCCTTTTTTAACGTCATTGCAATAAATTGTAAATTCATCACCCTTAATCTCAATTTTCACAGTAAGTTCGCTTCCGGTTATAGCGGTTGCCCCGGAACTAACCAGTGTTCCGCCGCTATTATTACCGTTGCTGGGATATGTATCTTTAAAAAAACGGATATCGCCATAACCATAAGTACCGTTAATCCAAGGCACGTCAATCATTATGGCGTAGTATTTCGATGTATTTGTGTACCGGAACACTATACCGGCCAGCCTCTGGGACCAGTCATTGTTTGCCGCGCTTAATTTTACGATAAGGGTTCCATCATCGGTGATAGTGTTTTTGTTAATCAAGAATCCCGCTTTGTTGTTATTGGCTTTAATGCCATCAGTCGTGTTTATTGCCCAAACGTCGGTCGCCGCACCTCCCGAAGAGCTATATTGGGTCCAATTGCTCAAAGTCGCACCGCTGCTCTGATGATTCTCCGAGAAATTCTGAGCGTTCGCCCCCGTCCACCCGGCCGACACCGCGATAACCGCCCACGCGACGACCGCCGCCGCTCCAAACCGGGAAAGCCCCGTCCGTTCCTCCATAACTCCGCGATCCTTCTTCATAATCTCAACTCCCCGTAAATATAATTTCAAATTTTTAAGTAAAAATCGCGCTTAAATCCCCCCCAAATCCCTCCAAAAACACCAAAAACGCCGAAAAATGTGCCGCAATACCCCCGCTCAACACATTCCCGGACATTTTTGTTATATATATTATACTATATTCCGCCCAAAAAAGGTACAAAAAAATATAAAAAATCACTTTTTTACCCGATTCTCTTGATTTTTGCGCGCGGATAATATATATTATATCGTTAATATTGTTGTGCCCTATAAACAAAATCACTCAAAAGCAAGGAGTTTCGGTATTATGCGTATCGTCAGAATCATCAACAAAGCAGGATATTTGGCCTTAGGTATGGCCGCGGCGGCCATGTTGGCCTCGTGCGGGGGCGGTTCCGGATCCTCTTCCGCGCCCGCGTTTAACCCGGCGGACAGCACGCACTTGGTGGGCTATATGCTCGGCCGCGATTTGGGCAGGATGGTCAAGGATATGAAGGAGACGGGCGGCGAATTCGACGAAAAGGTGTTGCTTTTGGCGTTAAAAGAGACATTGGAAGGCGTCCCGTCGCAGCTCTCCGACAGCGCGCTCAAGGCTGTGGATGATAATTTTAAGAGGGAGCTTAACGTCAAGCGTCGTGAGAAGCGCCGCCAGCTTGAGGAAGAGAACTTGAAGGCCGCGAACGCCTTTTTGGAGGAGAACAAGAGCAAAGAGGGGGTGAAAGTGACGGAGAGCGGGCTTCAGTACGTTGTTTTGAATATGGGTACCGGGCCTAAACCCACGCTCAAGGACAAGGTCAAGGTTCACTACCACGGCACGCTGCCTGACGGCACGGTTTTCGACAGTTCGATAGACCGCAAAGAGCCGGCCACGTTTCCGGTTGAAGGGGTCATTGCCGGCTGGATGGAGGCGTTGCAGTTGATGCCCGTGGGTTCGAAGTTCAGGGTGGTAGTGCCGCCGGATTTGGCCTACGGCAGGAGGGGCGCCCGCCCGCCCATAGGCCCTAACGCGGTTCTGATCTTCGATATGGAGTTGCTTGGTATCGAAAAATAGCGTTATTGGAAGTATCTTTTGGAGGACTAGGATAACGGTAATCCAGCGGTCTTGAAAACCGCCGGCTTTGCGGCCTTGGGGGTTCGAATCCCTCGTCCTCCGGTTTTATGTTTAGTTAAATTAAGGATTTCGGAGCGTGGCGCAGCCTGGTAGCGCATGTGGTTTGGGACCACAGGGCCGCTGGTTCGAATCCAGTCGCTCCGATTTTCTTTGCCGTAGGCGTTGTAACAATAATATCAACGAACGCATTAACATTCACCGTCCGCCGTAAAAATGCAAACTGTCGCGACCAAACACAAAAAATCAGCGGAGATTTCGATAACACTTCCGCCGTGGCTTTTGTCGGAACTTGACGGCGTTTCGGAGTCGGAGTCTTTCAAGTCAGCTGACGAGCGGATGGCGTTTGTCATAGAGCTGTCCCGAAAAAACATCGCCAACGGTACCGGCGGTCCCTTCGCCGCCGCGGTCTTCGACGCCGGAAGCGGCCGTCTGATCGCCGCCGGCGTGAACATGGTGACGCGCTTGGGCCTCTCCGTAGCCCACGCCGAGATCGTCGCCTTGGCTCAGGCTCAGGCCGTGCTGGGCGGTTTCGACCTTGGCGGCGAAGGGATGCCGGATTGCGAGCTGGTCAGTTCGACTGAGCCCTGCGCCATGTGCTTCGGCGCCGTCCCGTGGTCGGGCGTGCGGTCGCTGGCCTGCGGCGCGCGCGACGAGGACGCCCGGTCGGTCGGTTTCGACGAGGGGGCGAAGCGTCCTGATTGGGTGGAATGTTTGGGAGAGCGCGGGATCGCCGTTCGGCGGGACGTTCTGCGCGAGGCCGCCGCGGCTGTACTGCGGGAGTACGCCGCTAAGGGCGGGGCAGTGTACAACGGACGAAAGGGGTGAATCGTGAACAACATACAAGAGAAGGACTGGGCGGAGGATGATTGGTGGGGCTGCCACAGCGGCATGGCCAGCAACCCCTACGAGGAGGACGATCCGCCGCCGAAGGCCGAGGAGCCGGAGACCGCGGACGGCCAGGCGGCCGGCGAGTGATTTTTTTTCAAAAAAATTTGACATCCGGCGCGGAATATACTATATTTATCACGTTGCAGGCCGCAAACGGCCGCTTTTATCCGAAAAAAACGCACCATTAGCTCAGTTGGTAGAGCAGCTGACTCTTAATCAGCGGGTCTCAGGTTCGAGTCCTGAATGGTGTACTTCTTCGTAACCCCTTGCAAGTCAACGACTTACGGGGGTTTCTTTTTTGCCGAAAACCCGTTTTCAATTCCTTTCTTTTCCTTTCTTTTCCACCACTTTGTAGTGGCTTTTTGGGGTTTTGTAGTGGCATTTTGGCGACTTTACAGTGGCCTACAGTGCCGCCGCGACACCCCCTATCCCGACCACCCCGGTTTCCGGCTCTTCCGGCGGGAAGACTATCCGTCCGGCGGCCGCGACCTTCTCGACGCGGTTGTATATTACGGCCATCGGGTTCGCCACTTTGGGCACCCAGCCGGCAACGGCGGCGATGTCGAACTCGGCGTTCTTCATCAAATACAGACCGGTTACCGCCTCGTGCCGCAAATCGTGGAGGTGGTAGTCCGACAGCCCGGCCGCCTCCAAGCAGTGCTCCCAAGCCGCCCTTAATATCTGCCTTGTTATCGGCTGATACTTACCCTCGACCTCCCTGTAGAACAACCAAGGGGCGGGGTTGGTTTGGAAGTACGACATCATATACGGGGGGATGGGCTTGCAGATCGACACGCCGGCCTTCGACTCCGGTATGAAGATCGTGTTGGTGGTAAGACTGTATTGCTCCCGGCCCGCCCCGATGAGCTCCCCAACCCGGCAGGGCACCGCGAACATATACCTTATTATGGGCCAAATGTACGGGCGGTGGGTGTGGATCGCGGCCTTCAACCGGAGGCGCTCCTCCGGTGTCAGATACCTATCCCTCGGAGATTCCTTGAACTTCGGGAACTTTACCGACGTGATGGGGTTCTTGTCGATGATCTCCATCCCGACAAGGTAGCCGAATACCGCCCGGACTATGGCGGTGTAC
>Ga0268262_10004825_pt1 | contig 13694 bp, 11 predicted proteins | sample TergutNc150P3_FD_190354 | JGI IMG/M metagenome (GOLD analysis project Ga0268262, IMG submission 190354) | Nasutitermes corniger P3 segment gut microbial community from laboratory colony in Florida, USA - Nc150 P3 (SPAdes) (version 2) | ecosystem: Host-associated > Arthropoda: Insects >... | reverse complement strand
GTTTTTATAGATTGATCTGTACGCGGCGGTAAACTGCGGCTAACGGACAGATCATGCCGGTGCTTGACCCTCTCTTTAACGCTCTCCGCCGCCAATATCCTCTGTTCCTTATCCCAAGACCCGTGTTTGCGCCCCGCCTCTCTTGCTTTGTTCAGCGTTTCGTGCACGACCCACGGTATCTCCCGCCGCGCGGAGCACTTTCGCGAATTTACCGCTCTGTCAACGAGTCCCTGGCCTATGAGATACTCCTCCAGTTCCAATACGACGCTCGACGGTTGCAACTCTTCGTCCTTTTGCATATCGCGCGCCCTATAGGAGAGTATCAACCGCTCCTTTGCCGCGTGCAGCAGTTCCAAAAACGCGAAGCGGTTGTCCCGCACTCTGTCGGAGTCGCCCACTATCCGTTTGCTCTGCAGCAGATCCCATCCCAGCGCCTCGTTTGTCCCGGGGAATTCAGCGGCGCAGAGTCCCATAGCGAAAATAGCGCGGTGCGGGAGCACCATGGACGCCCGTAGCGGCGCGAACGTAACTCCGCGCCACGCTGTTGACGGGGCCGTCAATTCTCCTGAGACGCAATCTCGCGCCAATGTCAAAAACTCTTCCCTTGATATATCGACCCGCCCCGCGCATGTATGCTGCAACTCTATCCGCGCTAATCCGTTCAGCGCGTCGCGGCGGACGCGCGTCTCCGCCGCCGCGTCTGCGGAGCCGCCGCCGATATGCCCGAGCCACAGCCAAACCGTCCGCCTGACGGCCTCCGCCGCCTCATGAATGTTGAGTTGACCGTTGTTTCCGGAAAAGAACGCCGACAGATCGCTGAGTTCTTTAAGCAGCGACAGAAAGCGTTCGGCGCAATGCTCCGCGCCCTCTTTTATCATTTCCGCGCTCTCCTCCACGAGCCGCATTCCATGCTCAAACGTATGATCGTTTATAACCGCGCCGCCCTTGTCGCCCATGAGCCCGCGTTGTTCCGCATTGTATCCTCTGAACATACCGTAGCTCTCGGCCCACTCCTCCCACTGTTCCAAATCGCCGTGGGAAAATCCCCGGCTCTCACGCACTATGGGATTATCCAATAGTTCAAAGATCGTCGCTCGGTTGAACTCTCCGCCCGCTATGCCGAAAAGGGCCGAGAGCGCGCGGGCCGTAAGGCTTGAACCGCCGGAAGCGCCGAGGACGGTAAACGGTATGTACTCCTGATGGCTGTGCGGATACGCCCCGAAAACGCGCTGTATATACGGCGCGTACTTGTTCGGATCCGGCATATAAACCGCGACGTCGCTGAAATTTCGTATCACGTTTTCATTCGCCATATCCAAAATAAGCTCGCGCACCTCCTCTACCTCGCGGCTTAGATCGGGACAGGCCAAAATTTGCAACGAACGGTCTTTGTCTTTATAGGCATCTTTATTCTCTTGAGATGATGTATTGATGAAATCTAATTTGTTGTTACGCGACAGCAGAGACTTTTGTATCGCGTGGAGCAACGTCGGATCTGAGTTGACAAGTACATTATCTATATTAATATCGGTATCAATCCCGTCATAATACTCGAAATTCCATTGCGCCTGCGGGCACCACAAGAAGATATTCTCTTTTCCCGCCGCCCCCCACATCTTTAAGAGCGCGTGGTCTTCGTCGTCCGCGAATCTATCGAGCTTGTCCTTGTCGTAGTCCTCCGGTTTTACCGGCGTTATTCCGGCGACCTCGGAGGGCGAGTCGCTGTTCCACCGTCTGCGCGGCGTGCGCGTCCGGCGGCTCGTGTCTACGTCTTCCCAAAACTCTGCGCACGGGTTTGTCAAGAATACGTGCATATCCACGCCGTCTGATTGCGATATCTCGACCAGCGTGTTGCGGTGGAAGTGGCTTATCTTTGAAACGCCGAAGAGGATTATTTGCGGATTGGAACCCGCGTCGCACCAAGGGCGCTTTTCTTTGGCGCGTTCCTCGCGCCTACGCCTGTATAGGTGGGGCAGGGTAGTGTATCGCGGCGACGCGCTCTTTGCGACGCAATCGCGCGATCGGCGGTACAAATCCATCTGCCACGCTTCGTGTTCGCGCCCCTCAAAATACTCTTTCCCCAATAACCACTTGGCGTCTATGCCGTGGCGCCCCCACCGCGACGCCTCCTCGTTCCAGACGCTCGGACGGTTGTACTCGTACTCCAAAAACTGCCGCGCGATATGGGCGGCGAGTTGCACGCGCTTTATAGGGTCGATAGAACGGTTGACGCCGCCGGCGTTTGCGGTGTGATTGCCGTCGGCATACAGATAATCCCTGAGCGGTTTGTAGAGATCATCGCCAAGCGTCCCCTCATCCAAAAGCGCGCAAACAATCTGAGCCAAATGCTCCGCATCGATCAACTGCATATCGGGATCAGCGCCAAGCGCGCCCCACAGAAACCGCTCAAGCGTCAGCATACGAGCGTTCGCGACGCACCCGACGGACGGATCCTCCGCCAGTTTAACGCTCAACCATTTACCGACCGCCGGATTTGGGACGACTATGGCTGGCGGGTCGAACGGGTCGCGCCAAGCGCCGAGTATCCGGTCTTTGGCCAACGGGGCGAGGATGTCGGCGGACGGGGCGAAAGTTAGGTTTAGCATGGCGGCCCGGGTTAGGTGTTATTGGTTGCCGGTTACAGTAATAATATAATAAATCCCGCCGGATAATAGTATAATTCATACAACAAACACAATCCAAAATTTTTAGAGATTTTATTGGTCGCGGTGTTGCGCATACCGTATATTATATATAGTACGGCAGTTTTCTTAAAAGATCGCGCCATTGGACAAATCATTCAAAGGAACCTTGTGTGAATTCGGGATTGAAACGGGCGGTATTAGCGGCGGTCGTCGCGTCGGTTGCGTTGTTTGGTTGCGGGGGGGACGGCGCGGGGACAGTGTATTTGGTGACGGTTTCGAGCGTCGGTTCGAGTGTGATGGGCGACGGCAGTTACGAAAGCGGGGCGACTGTCTTCATAGTGGCGGGAACGCCGCCGGCCGGTTACAAGTTTGATTCGTGGACGACCGCAAGCCGCGGCGTAAATTTTGACGACGCTATGAGCTCTGCGACGTGGTTTACCATGCCGGCTAACGATGTTACGGTGACCGCGAACTTCCTGCAGGGCGTGGGGACGCCGCCGGGACATACGCACTTCTGGGGGGATTGGGTTGTGACGATGCCGGCGACGTGCAACGCGGTGGGGGTTGAGACGAGGACGTGTAGGATAGACGCGAGCCACAAGGAGACACGGTCTGTTCCTAAACTGACGGGGGCGGCTTGCAATCCGTGGGGGTGGAATAATAATTGCATAAGCTCCGGTTCATGCAGGTCGGCGGTAATGCCTGATGGTAAGAGGTGGATGATTGAGAATTTGAATATCGTGACGGCGGAATCTTGGTGTTATAACAACAATCCTGACAGTTGCAGTAAATACGGGAGGCTGTATACGTGGTATGCGGCGAAGGCGGCGTGTCCTAGCGGTTGGCATTTGCCGACGTATCAGGAGTGGGATGATTTTGTGTCGGCGGTTGGTGAGGATGCGGCTGGTAAGAAATTGAAATCAAAAAACGGTTGGAATTGGAATATTTATGACGATGTAAGTGGTAACGGTACGGATGACTTCGGATTTTCAGCCATGCCCGGCGGTTGCCTGTACTCCGACGGCAAATCTTTCTTCGATGCCGGCAGCAGCGGGCACTGGTGGACGGCTACGGAAGACGAGAGCGACAACGCCTACTACCGGTTAATAGACTACGCCGCCGACTTCGTGTACGAGGGCGCCTACAACGACTACAAGAGCTTCGGCTTCTCGGTGCGTTGCGTTCAAAACTGATTGTTGGGAGAGGTCACCGCATAGCGTTATAAATTGACTCTTCGCTATTTCAAGTGGGTAACTCCCATAAAATCAAAATCTTATTTAGACGGAAGGCTACGCCTTCCATAGATAAATCGGGGGCTAAACCCCCGATTTTCAGTCAAAGTCAAAATATATCAGTGAATTACGCAAAATATACTAAAATTTTCACCAAAACGCGTTGGCTTTTTATTATATTATGTCGATACCCAAAGGATGCGCCTATTATGAACCAAACAGTCAAAACCGAACTCGACAAAATCGTAAGCACGCTGGCCGAAACAGGGATCGTGACCAAAATCATCCTGTTCGGCTCATACGCTAAGGGCGAAGAGACCCCCAAAAGCGATATTGATCTGTGCGTCCTCACGCCGATAAAACCCAAAAGCAATGTTGAGCTTATCACCGATTTCCGACTGTTGGTATGGGATATTAATACAACGCCGTTGGATTTACTTGCGTATAACCAAGATAATTTTTATTTCCACGCCAAACGCCCGACTTCGCTTGAATACGAAATAGCCGAAACAGGAGTGTCGCTATATGAGCACAGATAGCCTTGACGTGGAAAAATGGATTCGCTTTGCGCAAATGGATTTCGACAGCGCAATTGCGTTGGCGGAAAAATTTCGACCACCTATAGAAGTTGTGTCTTATCTTTGTCAGCAATCCGCTGAGAAAATTTTAAAGGCATATACTATTGCTAATACAAATATATTGATAAAAACTCACATCCTTAAAGACCTGCTCAAAGTGAGCATACAGTATTGCTCAGATTTCGATAAATTCAAGATTATATGTGAACGCCTAACGCCGTACATTACACTTGCCCGCTACCCATCAAATATAGATTTGACCGAGCAAGACATGAAACAAGCGCTAAAGGATGCTCGTGATGTATTGGAGTTCACGAAATCTAAGTTGGCGAAAATGGGGTTGGGTTTCGCCGATTTCCAAAGTCAGGGCATCTCAGACAACATTTAGATTTAATAACCTGATCGTCTTGTCGTCGAGCTGACCTTTGAAATATTTATCAAGTACCGCTTGATAAACTTCGTTGTCCGGGTCAGTTATAGCAAAAAGCGTCATACATGATCTCAGCTTTTTAACGTCACAACAGTCGAAAATCTCTGTTACGCTTTTATTATTCAATTCAAGTAACGCGTGTGAAATTGTAAAAAGATGCGATTCAAGGATTGGGTCTGCTAAGTACGCTCTTGCTTCCTCAATTCCTTCTATTCCATAAAGCACCGAATTATGACTACTGCCCAATCCACGCAACTGTGGAAATATGTACCACATCCAATGTTCTATTTTACGACCATTCTTTATTTCATTTAATGCTCCCGGATAATCTGTTAGATGTTTTTCGATAAAACGCTCCAAATTAAATGTTTGTGTTTTCATTTGAAATCGCCTCCCCGTCAAACATTGTGTTTGACAATCATTTGAATTTTTTAAGTTCCGTAAAATTTATTTTCTTTGCTTTTTCTTTAAGCAAAATGATTGTTACTTTGGCCGGATATGCTATGTTAATCTGACTAAGTTTAAATGTCAATAGGATTAATTCCAAAAGTTGCTGATCCCCAATAACGCTATCTTTAAACTTGGTCATTCCTGCACCAAACAGTGGCATTGTTATAGACTTTCCGGAATAATATGTTTCTAGTTGCTCCCAAAAGCAAAATAAAAAATTTATATAGTCCACTACACTTTGGTAACACTTGTTGCAATCATCCATTTTTGAAAATGCTGTCAACAAATAATCTCTATCCATAAACATCGATCCCAATTTATATTTTTGTTTTTTACCAGTTACTCGATTATCGTTAACATCTAATTTGTATTTTCCAAGACGCATATCATTAACAATCCTTGAATCTAAATCTTTAAGGTTTTCCGTTACTCGATAATTTTTTTCTATATACACACCCAATAATGTGGGTACATGAACCACGCCGTCACCGATGGATGTATCAAAATACTCATTGGTTCCAATAACTTTAAAACAATCTTCTTCTTTAAAAATATCACCGGACTTCACACAAAATTGAGTTTTGTTAATGCTGAGTGTTATGCTATCTCGATAGTTTTCATAAAACCATATCAATAGGTAGATTACAACAAGTAGAACAAGACAACTAACGCCTACAATAAGTTTTAAATTTATTATCGGTTCTATGATCATTAATAAAACGGTTATTAATGCACTAATTACAAAAAGAGATGAAGACGCTTTTTTGTACACAACTTCATTAAATGGTGAAATTTTCATATTATTACCCCTTATCCTTTCGTTTAGTGCGGAGGATTGCTTATCTCCACACATTGGTTTGAAATAGTTATCGTAAATATAATTGCCATAGAATAGTACTATTAAAAATATTTTGATTACATCCACATTATATAGATATCTAATACTTCCACAAACTCCACGATGTTTGCCCTACGGGCTAACAACGGTGCTATACGGGTTGGCTTCGCCTACCCACACAGCGCTTCAGTCCTGGAGACACCGCACCGAGACGCCGCCGCTCTTGCGGAAGTGGTCCTCGTACACGTAGTCTCTGCTGTAGTTCATGTTCCAGTAGTAAGCGTCGCTAGCATTGTCATTGTACTCTGTAGCCGTCCACCAGTGGCCGTAGATGCCGGTATAGCCGAAACTGCCAGTGGAGTAAAGGTTGCCGCCGGGCAGAGCCGAAAATCCATAATCATCCGTACCACTGTTACTAGCCCAACCGCTTGCTGATTTCAATTTCTTGCCCGCCACAGAAGCACCACCAATCGTTGTTACTAGCGTTCTCCATTCTTGAATGGAGGGTAAATGCCATCCGGTGGGACAAACTGTATTTGCCATATTCCAATCATACAACCTACCGTATTTTGTACAACTGTCGGCGCTTTCGCCATAACACCAAGAACCGCTCGTTGTTTGATAATTCAGGTTCTCCGCCATCCATGTCTGATTATCAATTTTCACCGTCTTGTATGTTTTACTATTTCTAGTATCGGTGAAAGTACTAGGTTGATAAAACATAGCGGTCAGTATTTTGTCATCGTTCATTGTAATTGTCACGGAATTTGTTGTACCCGTCATAACCCCCAACCACTCCGCAAACTTGTAACCGCTCGTCGGCGTTGCCGTTACTGTAACATCTGTTCCAGATGCATAGCTTGTTTCTATCTGATCAGGGCTACGCGATATGGAACCTCCACCCAACGGAGATACGTTTATTGTGAGAGTGTACGTTCTTATCCACTTCGCGTAAAAGGTAATATTGTTAGTAACAGTATAAGATATCATTTCACTGTAATCAATCCCTGTCCCAGTACTGTTTGTATTCCACCCCACGAACTTATACCCGCTTATTGTCATCGCAGGAAGAGTTATGGTTGTCCCAGAATCCGCCGTAACCGCCTGAGGGACACCTATTGTCGTGCCGTTACCGTTATAGGTTACGGTGTATATTGGTATCCACTTTGCATATAGGGTAATGTTGCTCGTAACGGTATACGAAAAATTCGTAACATAGTTAGTTCCGGTACCGGAACTGTTTGTATTCCACCCCACGAACTTATAACCGGTTCTTGTTGTCATAGCGGGAAGCGTTATGGTAGTACCTGAATCCGCCGTAACCGCCTGAGGGACGCCAACCGTCGTACCGTTGCCGTTATAGTTCACGGTGTATATAGGTATCCACTTTGCATATAAAGTAACATTATTCGTAACGATGTACGAAAAATTAGTGGCATAGTTAATTCCGGTACCGGAATTGTTTGTATTCCATCCATCAAATCTATAGCCGGTTCTTGTTATGGTAGAGAGCGTTATGAGGGTTCCAGAATCCGCTTTAACCGCCTCCGGGACGCCTACTGTCGTACCGTTACCGTTAAACGTAACAGTGTAAAAACGTATCCACTTCGCATATAGGGTAACATCTTTAGTAACGGTGTACGAGTCATTTGCGCCGTAGCTGGTTCCCGTGCCGGAATTATTTATAGTCCACCCGTCGAATATATATCCGCCCGTCTTTTCCATTGTTTGCTGACCGGGCAGTGTAATTTTGGAGCCGGAATCGGCGGATATAGTTGCCGGGGCACTTCCGCCCGTTGTGCCGTTGCCGTTGAAATAGACGGTGAATTGCTTCGCGTCCGGCATTCCAAATCCGGCGGTCAGCGTCTTGTCGTCGTCCATGACGATGGTTATAGTGTTATTTTTCGACGAAGACGCGCCAGACCACCCCTTAAATGCGTTGCCATTCGTTGGTGTGGCTGTTACGGTAATTTGCTCGCCGTGTACGTATGTTTCCTTATTTGGATTGCGCGACACTGCGCCGCTGTTTGGCGGGGACACATTGATCGTGAGCGTGTAGGGGTTGCGGGTCCATTGGGCGAACAATGTGGCGTTACCTATGACAGTGTATTTGCCGTAGATATTGTAGTTTTCCCCGCTCCCATTGGCTTCGGTGTTCCATCCGGCAAAACCGTACTTGTCTTTTACCATACTGGCTTGACTAGGTAACGATATTATGCTACCGGAATCGCTTGATACCATTTCGGGCGGAATACCCGTCGCGCCGTTTGCATTGAAGTATACATTGTATTGCGGTAAATCCGCCCCTATTCTCCTAAATCCGGCTAATAGCGCCTTGTCGCCATCCATTGTGACCGTTACGGTGAGTTCGGTTGAATTCAGCGCCCCGGTCCACCCTATAAATTCATAGCCGTTATTGGGCTTGGCCGTTAGGGTAATCTGCGTTCCGTGCTCGTAGCTATCCGCGTTCTTGCTACGCGACACCGTCCCGCTTTCTGTAGGAGAGACGTTGACCGTGAGCGTATGGGTAGTCGGCGTGGACACATCGCCCCCCCTGCCGGTAATTACGTTCAGGAGATTGCCTATCTCCAGACTTTTATTTTGCGCCCCATCGTCGCCGCCGCAACCAATGCAGACAAGCGCGGTAAGTACAGCAAAATACATCATACGTGAAATTGTCTTTTTCATAATTCCTCCTAATATATAACGCTTAATGTGAATTCTTGTTCGTGATTCTTAACCATTGTCTGAATTATGATTTTTAGGATTAGAACATATTGCCTATTCCGGCGTCAGGTCACTTCGACTTCGCTCAGTGACCTTAATGTTCACTCGTAAGTTCCCTGAGCGAAGTCGAAGGGAACTATAGTCAGAACATTCTAATCTTTTAATCCTCGCCCCCCTCAATCAGAACCTCGCCCCCACCCCGATCTTCACCGCGACCCCTTGTCCAAACTCCGCCCACGTTTCTGATTGCAGTCTATCCGCGCAAAAATGTTCAAAGCTGTTTGCGGCTCTCAGACCGTATATCAATTCGGAGCGCAGGTAGACGGTCTTCCCCATGTCGAAGTCAATCCCACCGCCGAGCTTGAACCATAGCGAGCTTAGGGAGTTCGCTTCGGGGTGATCATTTGCGCCGTCAAACACGTAGTCGTCACTGTTTGCGTATTTAAGTTTACCGGAGATTGACATCTCGTAGTCGAGTCCCAAGAGCGGAAAGAGTTTTATGCGCTCGAAGAAGCTGAACGGGTATTTGGCGAACAGACCGGCGTTTATGTACGTGCGTGGCATATTCGGCAGATTTTGGGGATCGGCTACGTTTGGGCTTTCCCACTTTCCGTTGCCGCTTATGTAGCCGAAGAACATTTCAGCGTAGACCGCGTCGAAGAATAGGTAAACGCCGACGGCGGTATAGGGCATTTTGACCCGGCTCCCGTCAGGCCACGCCATCCCGCCGCCGTACCCGCCCGCGATTATGCCTCCGGCTCCTACGCTGATTTCTATGATGGGTTTGCGGAACAGGCTTTCCTTTTCGGGCGGTTCGGGTTGGTTGAACATCCTTCTGACTACCTTGTCCGAAACCGTGGTGAGATCGTCCATCGTCGCCAGCGGGCTTGCGGCTTGTCCTATAAAGGCGACTTCGGCGGTTTCAACGTTTACTATGCGGGCGGACACCTGGAAGGCGCCGAGCGCCGGGGTGATGTCGGCTATGCAGACGAATTTGACGCCGAACTGCCGGCCTAATTTACTGATTTGCCTGTCGTCTATGGCTCCGTTGCGTTGCGCTATCTGTTCTTTGTCTATCTCCGCCAAAAAGATATCCGTACGTTCTATACCATTATAGCGTCCGCTGTTCACCAAGGCGGCAAGGATGTGGGTGCCTAAGGCTTTCTTTTCGTTATCTGGGACGTCGCCGGTGACGTAGACGGCGATATTGGGCTGGCTTTCAGGCTCTTCTTGGGCGGTTGCAACGCTCTCGGGCGCGGCGGCGGTATCGGCGTCTGCGATTTCCGGGTTATCGGGGATTTCTGCGGCGGTTTCGGTATCGGCGTCTGTTTCGGGGCTATTTTCAATCGTTTGGGCGAGGGCGGCGCCGGACAGAATTAGTAGCGGCAGGGCGGTATATAATAGGGATAGTCCATAATTATATAGGCGATTTACGCCCCAATTTACACTAAGCCGTTGCGTGGGGGGGGGGGGGTACACGGAACTGCGTTAGTGGCGTGATTTCCGCTTAAATTATACGGTTTTTGCATGATTTCACCTCGTTTATCTATAGTATGATATTGTAATAGTTTCTATACTTATTATCATCTTAATAATTGACATCCACGCGCAGTACAATTTTAGTTCAGATATTGAATTATACATAGTTAATTATTATACTTATATGTAATATACATTCCGCGCGGGTCAAAAAGCAAATTTAAAAAAAATAAAATTAAACCCGAGTTTGGCCGCGGTTACGCCACGCGCCTCCCTGTTTTTTCCGTGGCGCCCAAGTACTTGCGCGTGTGTTCGGTTTGCTCGAAGCGGAGTTTGCCGTTTTCGAGGAAGATCGCCAAAGTAACAGCCGCCGGGGTTTCGTCAAGTAACCCCAATTTTCCTTTTTCGTGGTCGACATGCTGAAAAATCAGGCTCTCATGGTCATAACAGCGCGGTGAATGAAAAACCTTTTCAATCGACAGGTTGTTTTCCGCGCAATATTCTTCTATTTCTTTCTTATATTTCAATATAATTTTAGCCATATCGCTACTTCCCTTTCAGTATATTTTCAAACGTTTTGTATTTACCCATAGCGTTATAAATTACGCTTTCTTTTTGATTAAACTCACTTAAAACATCGTAATCTCCGTCTGAAGCGCTTAACTCCCACCCATTGTATAATCCTATATGCGTATGTCCGCTCCACTTATACCCAAGTGCATTTAACGCTGTCGCTTTGTCAGGAGTTATATTTATGTGCACCGCATCGCCGCGCACAATCAATCGCTCTTGCTTTCGCGTAAACATTGCGAATTCAACGCCGGTTTTCGCTGTCAGCGCGGACAAATCCCGCATAGATACATCACTTTTTTTTACCGTTACTCGACTGTCGTATTCGGGTAGTTTAGCCAAAAGCGCTTGCTGCCTCGCCGAGAGTTTTGCGCCTTCAATATGCAAAATCGCGCTCGGCGCCCCGTGCATACCCTGTTCTATCGGCGAGTTTATAGTATTTTTGTCCACATATATTAATATACCGCCTCCCGCGCCGGAAGTCAAATCTTTTTTAGACGCGCGTCCAAATTGTGCCAGCCCGACCCGTCCTTGTCCGGGGTCAAAAAAAAATTAAAAAAAATTTGACAACCTATTGCGCAGGTATTATTTTAATACATATTTAACAGGTATGTGTACTATAATAAATCCTTCCGGCATCGTCCGGGGGCGTATCTGGAGTGTTAATATATATATCAATAACATTAAAGGTAGGGGGCGGAGGAGGAGGTGGTAAAAGTGAGCGAGCAGGTGGAAAAGGCGCATTTTGAGACCATCATGGCCTTGTCCGAGGCGTTGGACGCCAAGGACAGCTATACGGCGGGGCATTCGCGGCGGGTTATGCAGTACTCGGCGCGTATAGCTTGGCGGATGGGGTTGGGGGACAGGGATTTTGAGCTGTTGAAGAAGGCGGCTCTGCTGCACGATTTGGGGAAGATCGGCGTGCCGGACGCCGTCCTCAGGAAGCGCGGCGGGTTGTCGGACGAGGAGTTCGGGGTTATCAGGGCGCATCCGGGCATCGGCGCCGACATCCTCAAGGCTGTGGGGTCGTTTCGGGCTTTGGTTCCGGCGGTTTACTACCACCACGAGCGTTTTGACGGGCGGGGGTATCCGGACGGGATAAAGGGCGACGACATCCCTATTCAGGCGCGGATCATATCCGTGGCGGACAGTTTCGACGCCATGACGTCGGACCGGGCGTACAGGGACGCTTTCCCGGCGGAGGACGCTTTGAGGGAGATCGAGCGGAACAAGGGGACGCAGTTCGACCCGCGGGTGGCGGACGCCTTTGTATCCTGCACGCAGGAGATAGTCACGGATATACTCAGGAGCGGCTTTCCGGAGCCGGAGTACTATCTGTAGAGGGGGACGGGACGGGTCGGGGACGGGCGCGGAGGCGCTTCCGCGGCGCGGTTTTTGGTATACGTATTAAGTTTGTAAAGATTTTTAAAAAAAAGGTTGATTTATTGCGTTACAGAAAGGTATATTGATATTGTCGGCTATATTTTGCCGGCGGGGGCGGAAGGGGGCGCAGCAGGCGTTTTAGGCGGTACTTCCCGTGTGGGCGCATGTCCGGAGCGGTTGAGGTCAAAAACTGATGTTTGCGGGCGTTGCGTCAAACATATAGTAAACATATATGTTTAGGGGAAATACTTGGCGGTCTATCGGATCATTAAAACTTTAAATTTTAAACTTTAAATCTTCATTTTAAGGAGGAAAGACAATGTCAGAATCAAAGTCGGCTGTATCACACGAGCTAAACGCTCTAGGCAAGGCTCAAGCGTATCAACTTGCGGACATCACCAAAACGCCGCCCCAGTTCGGCTCGCTCACACCTAGGTGGCTCACGCGCTTCCTTGAGTTCAAGGGGCTGGCCTCCGGTATCTACCGCGTCAACCGCGTTAAGGAGGGGGATACCCCGCTCGACGCCTTGTGCTCATCGGAGAAGAAGAGCTTGGAGATCCCGCAGGGGTACGTGGACTATGAGAAGAAGCCGAGGGAGTACGTTTTAAGCTCCATATCCACGATTATCAACGTGGACACGGCGGTGGAGGACGTCTACTCTTCTCCCTACGACCAGACCAAAGAGCAGCTCCACCTCGCCATAGAGAGCTTGAAGGAGCGTCAGGAGAGCCAGATCATCAACAACGACGACTACGGTTTGCTCAAGAACGCGGCGAAGAGCCAGATCATAAAGCCCCGCAAGGGCGCGCCCACGCCGGACGATCTCGACGAGCTTCTTACCAAGGTGTGGAAGGAGCCCTCTTTCTTCTTGGCGCATCCGCGCGCGGTCGCGGCGTTCGCCCGCGAGTGCACGCGGCGCGGGGTTCCGCCGGTGACGGTGAACAACTTCGGCGGCGTCTTCATCACGTGGCGCGGGATCCCCATTATCCCCACGGACAAGCTGTTTGTGGACGGCGTGAAGAATCCCAAGAGCCAGACCGGCAAGACGAACATTCTGCTGGTGCGCACGGGCGAGTCGAAGCGCGGCGTCGTCGGTCTGTTCCAAGGCGGTTTGTTGCCCGACCAGGCGATGTCCCGCGGCCTCTCCGTCCGCTTCAGGGGCGTGGACGACAAGGGGCTGGCTTCCTACCTGCTGTCTATGTATTGCTCCGCGGCGATCCTTGCGGACGACGCTTTAGCCGTACTTGAGGATGTGGAGGTGGGAGAATATCATGAATACAACCGCTAACGCTTACGGTTTGCCCGACCCCGCCGAGTTGGAGGCGTGGGCGCAGCCGTACTTTTCCGAGTATGGGGGCGGCG
>Ga0268262_10004824_pt1 | contig 13695 bp, 14 predicted proteins | sample TergutNc150P3_FD_190354 | JGI IMG/M metagenome (GOLD analysis project Ga0268262, IMG submission 190354) | Nasutitermes corniger P3 segment gut microbial community from laboratory colony in Florida, USA - Nc150 P3 (SPAdes) (version 2) | ecosystem: Host-associated > Arthropoda: Insects >... | reverse complement strand
AAAATTATTGGAAGTAGTGATGTATTTGAAGGGGATTTATATTGGTACGCATTTTGGGGATTTAAAAAGTATGAACCTTTAAATAGGGATAAAAAAATTGAAAACAACGATTCAAATTCAACCAACCAAGAAAAAGATAAAAAATGAATACATGGAAAATTGCTTTGCTTGAAGATTTAGGCTATTTAAAGCCTTCTTCTGATTTTGACGAAGAATTTACTGCTGTTTCTGGCGAATTAGAAGAAGGATTAAAAACTTCGCTTGCTGCCGGGGCTTTAGCTACAACTATGGCTTTAAGCGCACCCCTTCCTCCGTCTGGAAAAACACATTATGACCAGCAGCCTTCTGATAAATTCTGCACGGAATATCCTAACTACCCTGACTGTCCTGATAGATTCAGAAAACCTAAAATCAATTCTGAAAGTGAAAGTAATGCTCGTAGAAAAATTTTAATTGAAAAATATGGATGGACTGAAGAAGAGTTAGATGCAGCAAAGGAACGTTATAGGAAGCAATGTTCTACCGATGACGCAAAGCGGCGGCAATATTCTATCTATGACGCAATGGAGCGGCCATATTCTGGCGAGCGGCGGCCATTTTTGGACAAGCCCACACAGCGGGACCTAATCTCTCAAATAAGCCACTGCTTCATTTAGCATTTCCAAATCATTTCTTGTCATAATAGCCGCTAGCAAATCTTTCCTTCATTATTCTTTCAGCTTCCTCAACAGTCATCGTTTCGCCCTTTTCAAATTGTCCTAGGCTTTTTTTCAGCCTTCTATCCAGCTCTATCTCGTCTAGCAGGTCATTAGTCCATTCGCCAAGCCTTAGAACTTTCATAGCTTGCTTTATTTCCGTCTCATTAGCAATAATATCTGTCGCCGTTTCCGTAACCATATATTTACCTCATTGGATAATATAGAAATTTCTACCTTACCCCTATGCTCTTTATTCGCGGTTCTATTGCCGTTTCAAATTTCAGGCTCTCGCAATTTCCGGTAAAAGGAATAAGCGCGGAATATTTGCACATAGCAGAAACCACAAGAGACCTAAGCCCAGAAGAACACAAAAAACTGGAAATACTCCTAGAATACGGCGAATGTAAAAAATCTGGTAAATCCTCAAATCCTGAAAATCGAGGTTCAGACGTTTTAATAGTAGCACCGCGAGCTGGCACAATTAGCCCTTGGAGTTCAAAGGCTACGGATATAGTGCATATATGTGGGCTTTCTGCAATTAAACGCATAGAGAGAGCGGTGGTTTGGAATTTCACAGATGGGCTGCCACCGGAGAACACTCTTTTTGACAGAATGACCGAGCAGATTTTTCACGAACAAAAAGAGCTTGCCGCCTTGTTTACCCACAACGAACCAAAACCGCTCAACAGAATTTCTGTTTTGGAACAGGGCAGAGCCGCTCTTGAAAAAGCCAATTCAGAACTTGGGCTTGCGCTCTCAAGCGATGAAATGGATTATTTAACGAAGAGATTCAAAGGATTGAAAAGAAACCCAAGCGATGTTGAACTTATGATGTTTGCGCAGGCAAATTCCGAGCATTGCCGCCATAAAATATTCAATGCGCAGTGGGAAATAAATGGAGAAAAACAGGATTTATCCCTGTTTCAAATGATAAAAAATACCTACAAATGCTCACCTGATGGTATTCTAAGCGCATACAAAGACAATGCCGCTGTGATGGAAGGTTTTGAAGCCGCCCGCTTTTACGCAGAGCCAACGAGCAATGAATATGCTTGGCACAGAGAACCTGTGCATATCTTGATGAAGGTGGAAACCCACAACCACCCAACGGCAATTAGCCCCTTCCCGGGTGCAGCAACCGGAAGCGGCGGAGAAATTAGAGACGAGGGCGCAACGGGCATAGGTTCAAAACCTAAAGCGGGTTTGTGCGGATTTTCTGTTTCCAATTTGAAAATACCGGGCTATGTTCAGCCTTGGGAACGGGATTTTGGAAAACCAGGCCGCATAGAAAGCCCTTTGCAAATAATGATAGACGGGCCTCTCGGTGCAGCGGCATTTAACAATGAATTTGGCAGACCGAATATCTGCGGTTATTTTAGAACTTATGAGCAAGAGGTGAACGGGAAAATTCGCGGCTATCACAAGCCCATAATGCTAGCAGGCGGAATAGGCAACATAAAAGCCCGCCACGTTCAAAAAGGTTCCCTCAAAGAAGGCGATTTGCTAATTGTGCTGGGCGGTCTCGCCATGCTCATTGGGCTGGGGGGAGGGGCGGCAAGCTCAATGGCAACCGGAAGCGGCGGCGAGGATTTGGATTTTGCAAGCGTTCAGCGCGGCAATGCAGAAATGCAACGGCGATGCCAAGAGGTTATAGACCGTTGCTGGGCGTTGGAAGAAAAAAATCCCATAGCCTTTATCCACGATGTGGGGGCGGGGGGTCTCTCAAATGCGCTCCCAGAATTGGTGAAAGACGCTGGCTTTGGCGGCAAATTCCGTTTGCGCGATATTCCAAGCGAAGAAAAAGGAATGAGCCCTCTGGAAATATGGTGCAACGAAGCTCAGGAGCGTTATGTGCTGGCAATTTCCAAAGAGAGCCTACCCATATTCAAAGAACTATGCGAAAGAGAACGCTGCCCCTTTGCCATCGCTGGCGAGGCCATTGCGGAACAGAATTTAATTTTAAGCGATGAGCATTTTGAAAACAACCCCATAGATATTCCAATTGAATTGCTGCTCGGCAACCCTCCGAAAATGCTCCGAAAAGATGCGACACACCCCGTCAGCTACGCTGACACCCCGCTAGAAGCGGGGACTAATTTAAAAGAAATCGCAGAGCGTGTTCTCTCGCACCCCGCTGTGGCGGACAAGGGCTTTTTAATAACGATAGGCGACCGTTCTGTGACAGGCATGGTTGTTCGCGAGCAAATGGTTGGTCCCTGGCAGGTTCCTGTTGCGGACTGCGCGGTGACAACAAGCACCTTGGATTCCACAAAAGGGGAGGCTTTTTCCATTGGGGAACGCACTCCGCTAGCCTCGCTGAATTCAGCGGCTGCTGCTAGAATGGCAGTGGCGGAGGCAATAACAAATATAGCTGCGGCAAAAATAAGCAATATTTCAAAAATTCGCCTCTCTGCAAACTGGATGGCAAACCCTGCGACAGCAGGGGAGGGAGCCGCTTTATACGAGGCAGTCCAAGCTATTGGAATGGACTTTTGCCCCAAACTTGGCATTGCAATTCCCGTTGGCAAAGACTCTATGAGCATGAGCACAATTTGGGAAGAAAGTGGAGAGAAAAAAGTCGTAACTTCGCCTGTTTCCTTGATAATAAGCGCATTTGCTCCTTGCGAAGATGTCCGCAAAAGTTTAACTCCTGAGCTTCAAAAAATTGAAAATTCAGTTCTAATTTTGGCAGATTTAGGTCAGGGCAAAAACAGAATGGGCGGTTCAATAGTTTGCGAAGTGTTCAACCAAATAGGCGGCGAAGTTCCAGATATAGATGCGCAGATATTAAAACAATTCTTCAATGCGGTTCAAACCCTAAACTCAGAGAACAAAATCTTGGCTTACCACGACCGCTCCGATGGCGGACTTTTCACAACCCTTGCGGAGATGGCTTTTGCCGGACACGTGGGAATAGAGTTGGAACAAAAAACCGTTGAATTTCTCTTTAACGAGGAATTAGGTGCTGTTTTACAGATTAAAGAAAGTGATTTTGGAGCGGCTTGCAAGTTGTTCCCATTTGAAAAAATTGGAAAATTGACAGATGATTTCTGCTTAAAGATAGGTGAATACAAGGAAAATTTATCCGAGCTGAGAAAAATTTGGAGCAGAACCTCTTTTGAAATAGCAAAGCTCCGCGACAACCCGGCCTGCGCAAAACAGGAATACGAGTGGAAATGCAGCGAACAGGATAAGGGAATCAACGCACATATCGTTAGCTTCGCTGCTACTCCGCCAAAAGCGGGCAAACCCCTAATCGCAATCCTTCGCGAGCAAGGCGTAAATGGCGAAGTGGAAATGGCGGCTGCCTTTGACAAAGCCGGATTCAAAGCCATAGATGTTCACACAGGCGATATTATAAATGGCAAAATGGATTTGAGCGAATTTTCCGGCTTGGTGGCTTGCGGTGGTTTTAGCTATGGAGATGTTTTGGGAGCAGGGGAGGGCTGGGCAAAGAGCATTTTGTTCAACGAAAGGGCGTGCGATGTTTTTCAGAAATTCTTTGAGAGAAAAGACACATTCTCGCTCGGTGTTTGCAATGGCTGCCAAATGCTTTCCAACTTGAAAAGCATTATACCTGGTGCTGGCCATTGGCCCAAGTTCAAGCAGAATTTATCTGAGCGTTTTGAAGCTCGCTTTGTGAGCGTTAAAATTGAAAAATCTCCCTCTGTTCTGCTCAAGGGAATGGAGAACTGGGTTATTCCAATACCTGTAGCCCACGGAGAGGGGAGAGCGGAATTTGCAAGCAATGAAGATTTGGAAAAAAGCCTGATTAGTATTCGCTATGTTGATAATGAGCACAATGCAACAGAAATGTATCCGCTGAATCCAAATGGCAGCCCAAACGGCATAGCAGGTTTAAGCTCCGAAGACGGCAGGGTTCTAATTTTAATGCCGCACCCTGAGCGGGCATTCAGAATGCTCCAAAACACTTGGGCAAAGCAGATGGAAGGAGACGGCTATTGGATGCAGATGTTTAGGAATGCTAGGGAGTTTGTTGACTGATTTAGCATCCCACAATCCAATTCATACAGCTTTCCTTGCTCTCACCGCTTCCTGGAAAATCAAGCCCCTGAGAGCCTTTTTTTAGCAATTTAAAAGCCTTTCCGTTTGCGGCAAAAGCACTTTTTGCTGTTTTTAGCAGAGTTTCGTAACTCCATTTACTATAATTAGTTGCGAGTAATAGAACTCCATTATTTTCGAGAATTTTCACAGTCTTTTCCGCCAAATTGCCAAAGTCTTTTGCAAGGCTAAAAGTCTCTTTGCTGTTCTTTGCAAAACTTGGCGGATCTAGTGCTATTGCTCCAAATTTCTTTCCTTTTTTTATAGCCCAGTCAATATATTCCTCCGCGCTTCCGCAAAAAAATTCGCCTTGGTTCGGTTCTATTTCGTTCAACAGATAATTTTCCTTGCCTTTATTCAAATTCTTTTTGCTGATATCGACATTCACCGCCTTAGTAGCATTGTGCTTCCTAGCATAAAGGGCAAAAGAGCAGGTGTAGGCAAATAAGTTCAGAACATCTCTGCTTGCGCAGTTTTTTGCAAAAAATAATCTGGCATCGCGCATATCTAAAAATAAACCTGGGTTCAGGGTATCTAATAAATCAACGGCGAATTTAATATTGTTTTCGCAAACAATGGTTTTTGAATTATCTCCAAATGCCTTTTTAATTTGCTTGTAGTCAATGAACCTGTATTTTACCGCGATAAATTCGGGATTGAACACTTCTTTTAAAAAATCCACTATCTCTGTTTCAAATTTTGAAAATTCCGGTGTGAAAAATTGAATTTGATAATGGTTTGCGTATTTGTCAATAACAAGGCCATTCAAGCCGTCTGCAGTTCCATTGCAAAGTCTATAGGCATTGGTCGCTTGCAGGTTTTTCCGCTTTTCAAAAGCTTTTATTAGGGCTATTTGCAAGTGTCTGTAATTCCCTGTGAAATTCTCATAGCGCAAAAATTTGGTCCGCACATAGAACAATATTTTCCTTTGCCGCTGGCAGATTCATTGTGATAAGCCTCTGCAAGTTCTGGGTCAAGAGAGAGAGCAAATTGGTCTTCCCAGCGAAAATCAAAACGGGCACGGCTAAGGGCTTTGTCTCTTAACAGAGCCTGCTCATTGCCTTTGGCAATATCAGCGGCGTGAGCGGCGAGCTTATATGTTATTACGCCTGTGCGAACATCCTGTTTGTTTGGCAAACCCAAGTGTTCTTTTGGAGTTACATAACAGAGCATGGCAGTGCCGAGCATTCCAATAATGGCTGCACCTATACCGCTTGTTATGTGGTCATATCCGGGGGCAATATCGGTTACCAATGGACCTAGTGTGTAAAAAGGTGCGCCGTGGCATAGCTTTAATTGCAAATCCATATTCTCTTTTATCTTATTGAGCGGCACGTGACCTGGGCCTTCGATGAGAACTTGAACGCCAAATTCCCAAGCCACTTTTGTCAATTCGCCCAAGGTTTTCAATTCCGCAAACTGAGCCTCATCGTTGGAATCCGCTATGCTTCCGGGGCGCAGGCCATCGCCTAGAGAAACGGCTATATCGTATTCTCTTAAAATTTCGCAAATCTCTTTGAAATGGGTGTATAAAAAATTTTCCTGCTCTTTCTTTTGCATCCAGCAAGCCATTAAAGAGCCACCACGAGAAACTATGCCTGTTGTTCTTTTTAGCGCAAGGGGAATGCAGTCCCTTAAAAGACCTGCGTGAATGGTGAAATAATCCACGCCTTGCTCGGCTTGCTCAATAAGAGTTTGCTTGTAAATTTCCCAAGTTAAATTAGCCGGATTTCCGCCCGCTTTTTCCAGTGCTTGGTAAATGGGAACGGTTCCGATGGGAACGGGGCATTTTCTGAGAATTGCCTCGCGGGTTTCGCTTATGTTTTTGCCCGTGCTTAAATCCATAACTGTATCTGCGCCAAGTTTCACCGCATAAGACATTTTTTCAACTTCTTCTTCTATGGAACTGCCAAGGGCAGAATTGCCTATATTCGCATTTATTTTCACCAAGAATTTTGAGCCTATAATCATCGGTTCGCATTCGGGATGCTTTTTGTTCGCAGGCAAAACCGCACGGCCATTGGCAAGCTCTTCTAATACAACTTTTGGCTCAACTCCCTCTCTAATCGCAACATATTCCATTTGCGGCGTGATTATGCCTTTTTGCGCCGCTTCGCGCTGTGTTTGGAATGGGGTAGTGGGGGGGCAAAAACTGGAACCTCCCGATGTGTCGTATAATCTTATAGAGGGAATTTCCTTGTCACTCAGGTGAACTTCTTTCATTCCAACTTTAATCTCTGGATATAATGTACCTTGAACGAGCATTTACCCTCCCTGCACGGCTCCAATGGCTAAAATACGGTCGCCGCTTTGCAGACAAAACTTTTCCCATTCGGATTTTGGAATAACTTTGTCGTTTACGGCAATGGCAATGCCTTCTATGTTTGCAACAGGGCAGTCAAACTCTGCGGCAGCCCACTCTCCAAGGTTTGTGAAATTTGCTTCTTCCACCTATTATGCTCTCTGCAATTTCAAAACTCTGGTGTCTGCCATAAAATCGTGCAAGGCTCTTTTTTCAACATCAAATGCTGCGAGCAGACAGCCCGCTCCAAATAGGGAACTTGAAAAGAAACCCACAAAAGCCCGTAAAAATGCGCGGTTCCAGGTTATGGCTTCTCCGTTTGAGCAAACAACAGCAAGCCCAAGGGCTATTTTGCCGGGAGTTCCAGAATAATTTTTCACAAAAAAGGAATCGTAAAAGAATATAAGGCTAAATGCGAATAATAGGGTAGGCATTAGTTCGGCAATAGTTGTTTGCGGAGTTATTTCCGAAATAACGCCAAAATGCGCGTGCAGTGGAGTTAGCAAAATAAAGATTAGCTGCAAGATTATGGAATCTATGGCAAAGGCGCATAACCGCACCCAAAAGCCAGCATAGTTAACTTTTCTTTCGCTTGTTGGCTTTGGCAAAACTTTTTCTTCTAGAATATCTTTTATTGTTTCTACCTGAAATTCCGCTTTGAGTGCTGCTTCAACGTTGCTCCAAGGCATCCAGTCGTTAAACCCGCTTTTCCACACAAGGGTTTCTGGGGGCAGTGCGCCTTGGTCTGCAAATACAAGCATTTGCCTATTAGACCAAGGTCCAATTCTCCTTTTGCCTTCTGGCTTTGCTGGGTCTATGTAATACCAATCCATACTCTTATTTTGTTTCCTCGCAAGTATCTAAGGTCTCCACAATTTCTCCGCCAACTTCTTCGCAGTAGTCGCTTTTGGAAAAAACATGAATACTCTTGCATTCTCCACTAGGTAATTTACAAAATTTAAATTCAGGCGCAGGCGGAAAATCGCTGCTGCAAGAAATCAATAAAAGCACGAGTACCGCTAAAATCAATACGCTACGCATCCTATCTCCTTATTATATTCTATTCTAACCCGTTTGCTTTCTTTATTTGCAATATCTGCTGGAATAGGAGCTGTTGCCCAGCAACCACTACCTTGCGCTTTAACTCCATTTATAGTGAATATATTGGTTGCACTCCAATCGTTTCCATTGCCAGATGGACAATCGCAACCGAAAGTTTTTGCCGGAGTATCTCCATCTTTACAAGTTATTTCAACAATCGTTATGCCTGGTCCAATTTGAACTCTAGGATTATGACATTCTTTTATTTCTGCAAATTTATCCGCTACAAATACTTCTTCGCTGCATTTTTTGTTGGTTGTTGTTGTGCCACATACAACTTTTGCTGTTATGTCGTTCACTTTGCCACTATAATTTTTTAAAGGCAAAGTATCATTTTGCACTTTGCACCGTCCATAATTATTTTCTATTGGAACGCTCATAAATAAAGTATCTTTTTTGAACATCATAGCGTCCCAATTACCAATTAATTTGCAATCTCCTAGCACTGGGTCTGGCAAAACCTCTGCGCTTATGCCGTCTAGTTCAAATTCGCCAATATGTTCGCAGGTTACAACGGCGGTTGCTCTAACTTGTGTGCCAAACTTTGCCGGACTTCCTTCTATTTTTATTTTAATATCGCCACATCCAGCCTCTTCTTTGTTGGTTATTTTTATTCCATTGATAATATTTGTAGTATCAATTTTTGTACCAACAAAGAAATAATTTTCATAATCGAATTTCTTAAAAGATAACTTGCCTTCTTTCTCTGGTCCCGGAACAGATTTTATCGTTAATGGCTTGCAATTTTGAACTATGGAATCTGCCCCACAGTTCACGGTTGCTGTGGCAACAATGGTTGTATCTTTAAGATACGACAATCCAGCAATGGTAGAGGCAGAGATTAGACGTGCTACGCCGGTATCCAATGGAAACATTTTTAAGGCACAAGCTTCTTTTTTAGCTATATCAGCTGAAGCCTGATCGTTAAAAGCAAAACTAAAAGTCCTTTTTCCTCCGTATTTAACTGAAGTGGAATCCCATCCGCAAGTAAAATTAAAAGGAACAGGTTTTACTTGCAATGACCTGCACTTTTGCTCTATGGTCTTTGTTCCACAGGTCACAGTTGCTATGGCATCAATGCTTGTAGCTTTGGAAAATGGCAAATCAGAAAAAATGGTTCCTCTGGAAATGGTATATTCAATTGTATCTAATTTATTTTCTTTGTAAGATATTGCATAAGAGCAATCTCCCTTTTGAGCTGCATTGCCCCATTTAAAAGATAAAGTTGATTTTTGTCCATATTCAACCGAATTGGATTTCCATTCGCAAGTAAAGCTAACGCAATCTTTGTCTGGTTTTTCTTCTCCACCCATCGCTAGGCATGCAATATTGTTTATTTCATAGCAAGATTCTCCAACAAAGCATTTAACTATTGTATCTTTTATGTTTAATAGACTATCCGAACCTATATTTAATAAACTATCCAAACGAGCCAACTTAGCCATCTCGCTATCTTTAGGCTTTTCAAAGCCCTCGTTTGTGCAATTAAAAAAGAATACGCACAGCAGTGCAGCAAGGGGTAGGGGATAAAGGAACTTTTTCATTTTCTACTCTCCTCTAAAAAAAGAAACTCACTATGCCAGCAACACCAAATGCTCCGGCAGAAATATAAAGACCATTCCTTGCAAACTTGCTATTTTGTACGCCTTTTACTTCATCATCATAAAGTTTTGCTTTCTCTTTATGGCTGTTAGCGTCATTAGCGTCTTTTCCTTCCATAGCCAACGTTAAAGTTTCGCCATATAGGTCGTTTGCTTTTTGGGTTTTGGATTTTACTTGTGTATTTTGCCAATATCCAAACCCCAAACTTACAGCAGAAAGCGCAAAAGCCGTTGCGCGGAAAATTCTCTTTGGAGTCCAAAAGGGCGGACCAACTTTTACCTTTTTCATCGCGTACGAAGAATCGAGATCTCTGTATTTCAGTTTGCCGGTGAGCAAAGAATCCACGGTTGTTGCCCACTGCGAATAGCCTTCGCGCCAGTCAAAGCTCTCTATGGCTTTGAAAGCACCAATAGTGGTGAGTTCATTGTCTTCGTAATATATATGCGCCTTTTTTGCGCCTGGATATACTTTTACGCCGTCAACAACAAAAGGGTAGTTCAAATAATCTATGATGGCCGTGAAACCCTCTGTTTCGTTGTCTATTGTTTCTGCTTGGCGTTGCTTCATTTTAATTACGCCGTGGTAATCAAAGGGTATGTTTGAGCTAAAATCTTTTATGTTGACTTGCAATTCCCCTTTTTTTTCGTTGTATTCGCCAAGGGTCATAGGGAAATTTTTTCTTTCGGTGCTTAAAACTTGCGCTTCTTCTTTGAACGCATAGTCTTGCATCAGTTCGCAGGCCCTTTCCATGCGTTTTACGTAAAGCATATTTTTCTTTTCAAGGGTTTCTATATAGCTTGAATCTACTTGCAACTTCGCAAGCAGGCTGTTTATCCTTGCGCTCATCACATTCATATCGGATATTTTTCCCTTGAATACATCCATGCGTTTTTTATACTCATTTATGTCACTTTCGTTTTTTTGCAGTAAAGTACCCCATTCAGGCTGAATATCTTGGCTTAACTTTATGGTGGATGTCAGTTTGTCCATCATCTTTTTTTCTTTTACCGCATGCTGCTTTTCCAGATTTTCAATTTTAATTTGCTTGTTCTTTTCGGTTCCGAATTGTGAATTTATTACATATTTCATGGAATCCAGCGCTAACCTTGCTGGCAAAAGCAATCTGGCGGTTAGTTCTATGCTATCCAAGTAGGCTTCGTAAGAGGGGTAGCCGTTTGGGGAGGCAGTTTCTGTTTTTTTTTCCGTTTTAGGGGATTCAGCCGTAGCTTCTTGCGATTGCGCTTGTTTTGCAGCTTTGAGTTGGGCAGCAAAACCCTGCGGTATTTCTTCTGGCGATAATATTTGCGTCTGCTGCGGCTGTGAGGGAGCTTCCGCTTCAGGCTCCTGAGCAAGCGAGTAACCAAACAACAACAATAATAACGCTAAAAACGCCATAAAACCCCAACAATGCGGATAATATAGAAAATATAATAACCTTATAGGGCATATTTTCGTTTCAGTTCTTTATTAGTAGTCAAAGTGTTGATGTCAACATTGGAATCTATCATTTCTTGCGTAATTTCATCAGCAATTTTTGCATCAAGTATATCCTCAAGTTCTTCAATATATTGGTCTTCAATTCTCAAATCAAAAGGGAAACCCTGCGTATTGTTAAACTTTACTATGAACATTTTTAACGCATTGGCGGGCGGTTCCAATAGACCTAGTTATTCGCTCAAACTGGGTTTTTTGCGATTTACTTACTTTGGCGGTTATTTGGGTGCTTGGCATACTTATGAATATAGAAAAAAATCCGCCAATATTCCTTTTTTTCGGAAAAAAATCTATATTACTATTAGGTTAGGGTTGCTGATAATGGCTATTATGTTAACTAGATAAGCGGGCGGTTTGCTATGCGTAAAACTATAAAACAAATTTCTATATTTTAGCGCAGAGGTATAACACATAAAACATAAGGAATTCATTATGAATAAAATTGTGAAAATCGCATTAGTCGCAAGCACAATGCTTGTTATGTCATTCACCACAGGCTGCTACGAGGTAATGAAGGCTTTAGGCATCGGAGGATCCCCGGCTCAAAAATATTGCGTAGTATGCATGCGAGAGAGAAATAATTGTTTTGAAGAGGCAATTAAATGTTATGAGTTAGATAATGCATTTACCTCAGAGCAATGCATACAACTTAATAATAAGATTCCAGAGCACAACCATTTTTCCTCGGCATACCAGCCCGGAGGAATAAAAAAATGCACGAAGTACCAATAGCTTGCCATAAAGTCTGGGGTTGTCATACATCCTCTACGCAGCGGACGCTGCACAGCATTCTCTTTTCTTTGGTATGTCTAATTACATCACCATCGTAGTTGTATATGAACCAATTGTCAGCTTTGCTTTCATCGTACTCAGAGCTGCTCCACCATACGCCGTGTTCGCCAATGCCTTCAAAAATGCCATCTGATTTGCAGCTTCCACCCGGCAAGGCGGCAAAGTTATATTCATCTGTGCCGAGCTTGTCGCCGAGCTTGTTCTTGTCTTTATTCCATTCTTTTTTCGCTTTGAGTTTTTCTCCAGCATATTCATCGCCAGCATCATCGCTGCTTGCAAAATCCAGAAGTTCCTGCCATTCCTGTCTGCTTGGCAAATGCCAACCTGCGGGGCAAGCCTTCTTTGCCGCCTCAAAGTTGTACAGCCTGCCATACTTTTTGCCGGTGGCCTCGTCGTCATTGTAGAACTTGCTGCCTTCCACTTCATAAGCCAAATTTTCTGCCATCCAAGTTTGTTCGCCTATCTTGGTGGTTTTATATACCCTGCCATCTCTAGGATCGGTAAATGTGTTGTTCATGCTCTAAATATATAAAAAAAATCTCCATTCTAGGGGGAAATTACTAATAGTAGCCACTGATTAACTCTGAATCTCGCTGTGGCGTTCCCCCCGTTAGCTCTCCGAGCGGAAAAAACGGGGGGACGAATGGTGATTTTTGTTAAAAAATCTCCATTCTAGGGGGGAATTACTATATTCTATCAATGTTTTGCCTAACCATAGCCGGATTTGACCCAAGCGCGGGTGCGGGTATTTTGGCAGACATAAAAGCCTTTGAACATTCCAAAATTTACGGACAGGCGGTTTGCACCGCCTTAACCATTCAAAACGAAAGGCATTTTGAAAAACCTAACTGGGTTTCTTGGGAGTGCATAAAGTCGCAACTGGAGATACTTTCTAGAGTTAGGAGTTTTGACTACGTGAAAATAGGGCTCGTGGAAAGTCCCCGAATTTTGGAGAAAATCTTGAAATGGCTGCGCAAAAAATACCCAAAGGCTTTTATTCTTTGGGACCCAATTTTAAAAGCCAGCAGTGGTTTTGAATTTCACAAGCAAAAAGCCATAACTTGGCAAAAATTGTTCACTTACGTAAATTTGATAACCCCAAATTTGCCAGAAGCTGAACTTTTGGACATATCCAAGGGTTCCTTGAAAACAGCTGTTCTGGTAAAGGGCGGACATTGTTCTAACTCTAGGAATAGCAATGACTTACTATATTTTCCCAAATCCCCTGCCCCTATAAAATTCACGGCAAAACGCATTAAAGGCGTTGAGAGGCACGGCAGCGGTTGTACCCTCTCTGCCCTAGTGCTTGCAAACCTAGCTCTTGGCTGCAATTTGGAAACGGCAATTTTAAAGGCTAAAAAGAGTATGCGGCGATTTTTTGCAAACGGAAACGGCAAATTGGGATTTTTTCATTTACTATATTTACCATAAAAAAAGGAGATTTTTTATGAACAAAAAGGTAAAAATAGCAACCTTGGTTGCTTTTACGGTGGCGTTTTCTGTGTTTAGCGTAAAACCAGCGGCAGCTTTAGACCTGAATAAAGCAATGGGTGGTGCACTGAAATCTACAGGGAAAGCAGTGAACGAAGTGATGAAAGCCTCAGACAAATTAACAGAAGCAAAAGGGCCTCTGAAATATATTGA
>Ga0268262_10004822_pt1 | contig 13699 bp, 9 predicted proteins | sample TergutNc150P3_FD_190354 | JGI IMG/M metagenome (GOLD analysis project Ga0268262, IMG submission 190354) | Nasutitermes corniger P3 segment gut microbial community from laboratory colony in Florida, USA - Nc150 P3 (SPAdes) (version 2) | ecosystem: Host-associated > Arthropoda: Insects > Digestive... | reverse complement strand
AGATTGCTTGGGCGGTGAGAATGCTTATTGGGAAAAGAGTTATTGTGAAAATCCAGAAAAAAGGATTGATTCCCTTAAAATTGAAAGTTGAGGAAAATAATTCTTGCCTCATTACTTTGTCTGGAAGCATTAATACCATAGCTATGCCAAATGGTCCGCAAAGCCCTATTACTCCAAGTATGCTTCCCCAAAAAACAACAACCGGATTTTCCCACCATTTGCTATAGCTTAACCAAGCCAAAAAAAACCAGCATATCCACGGGACAATTACGGAAAATCCGTAAAATAAAATTGGGTGGTTGTATTTTTTTAGTTGCATTTTATTCTCCTAAAACTGCAAACCCGTCACTATTCCAACTGTATTTAAGGCAGGATTATTTTCATACGATCTTCCGTTTGACGAATGAAACCACTTTAAAATCGTATATGCTTTGTAATTGTTTATTGGATATTCCATTCCTAAACCTTCGGTGAATATATTGCATCATACCCAACTTGCAATAAGTGAATGTTGTCGTCAAAATACGAGGAGAAATAGCCTAAATGAATCCTATTGTTGAAGTTTTTTTGGAAATAATTGTCTTCGGGCGTTTCTTGGGAGAAAGCGGTTGTCGCTATGGCGAGTAGTAGGATTTTTCTTATCATCTTGCTAAGGTAGAAAATTCTCGTTAAAAAACGCTTCGTCTAGGACTTGCTGCCATGCAATTGCTTTCATTTTACTCTCCTATGGGCCGCAAACAATAGCCCTATACATTAGTAGACGAATTTTCCGCTAGTGTGAAAGAAATTGGGGCAACAAACCGCAGCTATGTATCTCATATTGTACTCGCACGAAGTATAATCTCTTTCTTCGCTTGTTTCCAAGATTTTTTCATCAGCATATCTGGCATAATATCGCCTTCGGCATCGTCAAAATAAGTTAAATTTTTCATAGCCGCAAAAATAGAACCATCATTATACTTTAAGGAATAAAAATCCAAAATATTTTTGAGGGAAAATTTTTGCAATAAAAATGCAATGTCTATAAAATCTTTTTTAGTTCCTCTGCCTATTATGGCGGATATTTTCATAGCGGCTATATCTTTAATACCTGCAAGCAAAATACTATCTTCGCATATCGCATCATCTATCCAAGGGTATTTATAATTAACAAAATCAACTTTTATTCCATTTATTGAATAAATATGAATATTTTTTGACTCCGATAAAATCGTGAGGTCTGCAAATTCCTCTATGCTGTCTATTAATTCTTGGATTTCAAAATCAAGTTCTCCAAAAAAATCCAAGTCTATGGATTTTCTGTGACCAATTTGCAAAGCAAGAGCCGTTCCGTCAACGAGTCGGGTCTTTGCCAGCAATGGCAATTTTTGCAACTTTTTTAAGAGTTCAAATGTATTTTGTTCAATTGCTGATAATTGTAGCATCTAAACTTTTCTCTCGGCGTTTTTGAAACCGTAGCGATATAAGACAACGCTCTGGGTTCCAATTCCCTTAAATTTTTTGCGATTTCTGCAATTTTTTCAATGCCATAATAATTCTTGATAAAAAACCAGTCATCCAATAAGCCATATTCCAAAACTCTCTTGACTATGAACTGCGGATATTTATCTAAATCAACGCTGTTTTTGGGAACATCCCAAAATAAATGAGAAGAAAAATTATCCGAATGTCGCTTTTTCTGCATTTAGATAATGTAGAAAATGTTCTCAGAGCCACTCTGAACAGGTATAGGGTCTATAGCCATAACCTTTTGTCCGTCAAAAATTCCCTTTACTGCATACATAGAAACTCCTTTTGAGAAAATATAGAAAATTACCCGCAGCAGCTACAAACCGCATTCTTGAACACTAAGGTAGAAAATTCTCGTTAAAAACCCCGCTTCGCCTATCACCTTCTTAGGGCAAGCCCTAACGCACCGCCCACACGCCTTGCAGTTACTTGCATAAAAATGGCGTTTAGTGGCGTTTTTTCCCATTTTTGTATATTTTTGCTTGACAATTTTGTATTTTGTATTTATATTTATGTATATACAGTTTTATGGATACAACGGCAAAAGATAATATGCGTGTTACAAAAACGCTTTCAAAGGCTAAAAAACAACCTTTGTCTAATAAACGATTAGCCGAGATTTTGGCGTTTCAGGACAAGGATTTGAAAGATATTCCTGAACTGACCGATGAACAACTGGCTCAAATGAAACCAGTGCATCCTGAACATTTTAAACCTTTGAAAAAAACTTTGCAAATCCGTCTGGATTCAGATGTTATTGCCTGGTTTAAGAAAAGTGGCAAAGGTTATCAAACCCGCATAAATACAGCGTTGAGACATTTGATGCTGAAAAATGCGAGGTAATTTTCCCCATCTTGCTAAGGTAGAAAATTCTCGTTAAAAACCCCGTACGGGCATGTTTTTACGCATTTTTTGCAACCAGTGCAATTTTCGGACTTCTTGAAAAGGACATACTTGTTCCATAAAAACCCCGCTTCGCCTATCACCTTCTTAGGGCAAGCCTTAACGCAGCGCCCACACGCCTTGCAGTTACGGATATTTGCCCAAACGTGCCCCGTATGGACTTGCTGCCATGCAATTGCTTTCATTTTACTCTCCTATGGGCTGCAAACAATAGCCCTATACATTAGTAGACGATTAAGTCGGGGAAATATTTTAGGGTTTGTTTTTTTTGCTGGGCTAGGGTTCAAATTCTGCTGAAAATGGGGGGATTTGGAGGAGTGGGGTTTGGTATTCGCCATATAATTTTTGTTTGGGATGGAAAAGGTGGTTGTGTTGGATTTGTGTATGTGGTGTTTTCTACATTCTCCTATTGAAAGAGCAAAATGACTGCAATTATAGAGGAATTTTTATGTTATTAGACAATAGCCACGGCAAGACTGTTTTTCAATGGTTGGAAAAATACTCCGAAGCAGGCGAAATGGATATTGTAACAGGCTATTTTACAATTGGCGCACTAGCTTGGCTTAACGAAAATTTTAACGATAAAATTGATTTGCTAAATCAAGATATTGGCATAGAAAATGCTCTTAAATTAAAAAAAAATGCAGACGATACGGTAATTTTTTTGAAGCAAAAAAATGAGCTACCCAAGCTCTTTGTGATAGACGAAAGCCATAATCTGCAAAACGAAAACGTCAATATAGAAACACGCGAAAAAATATGTAGAGTGCTTAATTGTGACATTTCCGACATAATAGAAATGTCCGAAAACGAATGATGGAGGTACAACGCAATGTCTTATACAAAACATCAAATTCGTTTTTTTGCCGAGCAGCTTATGTTAAAGCGTCCGCAGGATAATATTGACGGGCTTGCTTCATCTATGTCTGGGGTAAAGGTTGACTTGAATCCCCATCAAGTAGATGCGGCTTTGTTTGCGTTAAAATCACCTCTTTCAAATGGCGCATTATTAGCAGACGAAGTTGGTCTTGGCAAAACAATTGAAGCTGGTCTTGTGCTTGCACAATGCTGGTCAGAACGTAAACGCAAAATACTTTTAATAGTTACGGCTTCGTTACGCACACAATGGAGAGCGGAGCTTGAAGAAAAATTTTTTATACATTCAGAAATATTAGAATCTAAAAATTATAATAAGGCAAAGAAGGACGACCAATCGTGCAATCCATTTAAGGTTAATGATGCGGTGGTAATATGTTCATACAATTTTGCTTCGTCAAAAAAACATGACATTATAGCAGTCGACTGGGACTTGGTCATTATGGATGAAGCTCATAAACTACGCAATGTTTATAAAAAGAACAATATCATGGGTAACAACCTAAAGACAGCTCTACAAGGGAAAAAGAAATTGCTTCTTACGGCAACCCCTCTCCAAAATAATCTGATGGAACTGTATGGTCTTGTCAGCATTATTGACGAGCGGGTTTTTGGTGACCCTGATATTTTCCGTGAAACATACGTTAATGTGTCAAACATTGAGCTTAGGAACAAAAACCTAAAAGAACGATTACATAATTTCTGTAAGCGGACTTTGCGTCATCAAGTACGAGAGTATGTACCTTACACCAACAGGACGGTTATTACACGGAATTATGTACCGAGTCCTGATGAAGAACAGCTATACAGCGATGTGTCAGATTATTTACAGCGCGAGCAGCTTCACGCATTTCCGCAAGGTCAACGTCAACTGTTGATGTTGGTGACTCGAAAACTTCTGGCATCGTCTTCTATGGCAATCTACGGTACGCTGTCTAAAATAATCGAACGGCTTAATCTGAAACTAACCGATTATGAAGTCCGGCTAAAACTTGCCGATCTTGATGATTACGATGGCATCGAGGAAATTATCGACGAGGAAAATGCCGATTGCGACGATGGCGCAACCGATGAACTCACTGCGGACTACGAAGGAATTAAAAAAGAAATCGAAGATTTAAAACAATACGCAGAGCTTGCGGGTAGCATTAAAACCAACTCCAAAGGCGATGAACTGCTTTTGGCTCTGAAAGAAGGGTTTAAAAGAAACGAAGAACTCGGTGGTGCAATGAAAGCCGTTATTTTTACCGAGTCGAAGCGTACCCAGCGGTATTTAATGAACCTGCTTACCGATAACGGCTATGATGGAAAAATTGTATTTTTGGACGGTTCAAACGCAGACCCTATTTCTAACCGCGTTTATAGTGAGTGGAAAACTCGCCACAAGGATGATGGTATGATTTCCGGTTCTATGGCGGCAGATAAAAAATCTGCAATCGTAGAAGAGTTCCGAAACAACGCTTCAATACTCATCGGTACAGAAGCGGCTGCCGAAGGTATTAACTTGCAATTTTGCAATATAGTCGTGAATTATGACTTGCCTTGGAATCCACAACGTATTGAGCAACGCATAGGTCGTTGCCACCGTTATGGACAAAAAAATGATGTCATCGTTATAAACTTCCTTAATAACAAGAACGCTGCCGATGAACGAGTTTACGAGTTGCTTTCGCAAAAGTTCAAATTGTTTGAAGGAACTTTTGGCTCATCTGATGAGGTACTTGGAGCTATCGAAGATGGTGTGGACTTTGAAAAGCGTATCCTTGACATTTATCAGACCTGCAGACAGCCTGATGATATAAAAGCGGCTTTTGACGCTTTACAATCAGAACTATCAGAACAAATAAATGAACGGATGACCGAGGCTCGTCAGTCGATTTTAAATAATTTTGACGAGGAAGTTTCGAGAAATCTGAAAGACTGTAAACAAAATACAATAATGGGTCTTGATAGGTTTTCGCAGTGGCTTTGCACCTTTTTCATCATGCAAGGTGCAGAGCGTGTTGAACCGCTCGACCAATGGCGTTTTGCTTATACCAATAACGGTGAGCGTAAAACCTATAATCTTCGCTGGCGTGATGCAGAGGAGCAACACGACGAGTTTTTACGTCGCGATGGAGAACTGATAAGCGACTGGATTGAAGATGTAATGAAATCCGAAAATCTGCCGACAGCGGCAATTCAGTTTAAACATTCTGGTGTGCCAAGCGCAGAGCGTATCAGCTTTTTGGATAGCCATCCTTCCCTGCAGAGCGGAATAATATCCATCGACAAACTGACGCACAAAGGAATTGAAAACGAGGAACACCTGATATTTTCGGTTATTACAAATGATGGAACGCCAATTGATGATGATATGCTTGAACGTATCATGCGACTGCAAGCTACGGTTGGAGGTGAATGCTCTCCAGAAACGGCTGACCTCATTGCCATGCGGCAAGGGCTAGTGGCAAAGCAAAAAGCTGAGATTGCCGAGCGCAATATGCGGTTCTTTTTGGAACAAGAAGCCCAGATGGAGGCTTATACCGAAGACTTAAAAGACGGATTGCAGAAATACCTAAAAGCAGCAAAAAAAGAAATTGATGAAAAGAAAAAACAAATACGAGCAATGACAAGCACTCTAAAACTTGAAGAAATAGTGGAATTGACTGAAGAAAAAAACAAACTAGAGGCAGCTCTTAAGAAAAAACGGCGTGAACTCTACGATGAAGAAGATAGGTTAGAGCGTGAGCGTGACGCTTTTTTGGAAGATATCCGTAGCCGCTTAAACGGTGAAATAGAAACAAAAACGATAATGACATTCTCTTTTGAGATTGTGTAACTGGAGGACAAACGATATGCAAAAATTAGAACTAACATGGATTGGCAAGGGTGAAGAGCCTGCCGTTGAGCCGCGCATACTCTTGCACGACCCGTCAAAAGACTACGGCGACCCTGCCGCTGAGAATATGATTATCCACGGCGATAACTTGCTTGCGCTTAAAGCGTTGGAGCAGGAGTATGCAGGACGGGTTAAGTGCGTGTATATCGACCCTCCTTATAACATTAATGCCATGAACGAGTATTATGAGGATTTTATTGAGCATTCAGAGTGGTTGAAAAGAATGTCACCGAGGTTACGAATTTTGAAAAATTTGTTAGCCGAGGATGGAACTATATGGATACAGATTAGTGACGAGGAACAAGCTTACTTAAAAGTTTTGTGTGATGAAATATTCAGACGAGCTAACTTCGTTAATCTGATTTCTGTGAACATGAAGAACATCGCAGGAGCTTCCGGTGGTGGTGAAGACAAACGCTTAAAGAAAAACTGCGAGTTCATTCTCGTTTATGCAAAAGACTATAACGCCATGCCCTTATTCAAAAGTGCGTATGAATATACGCCTATTGATGTTTTGGTAGAGCAATACCGTGAAAACGGTGTAAGCTGGAAATACACTTCTGTCTTGGTAAACGAAGGAGAGAAAGTGTATGTCGGGTCAACTCAAGATGGAAGTGGAGAAGAAATTAAGATTTATAAACGTATAGATTTTGAAATTGTAAGCATATCGGCTCTAATGAAGCGTGAAAAATTAACTGAAGGCGAGGCATATCAAAAATACGCTAATAAATGCTTCCAAACAGCTATGCCTCAAAGTTCGATTAGACCCAGAGTTATGGAAAAAGTAAACGAAATTGGTTTTGAGAGCGACTTATATTCTATCGAATACGTTCCAAAATCCGGAAGAAACAAGGGTGTACTATACGAACAGTTCTATAAAGGCGAAAATTTTAGGCTTTTTGCTTGGCTAAGAGATGTTTCTGATGAGATAGACGGCGTTCTATGCAAAAGAGACATGATTGGAACATATTGGAATTTGGTTGGGGAAACAAAAAACCTTACAAAAGAGGGTAGCGTTATATTTCCAAATGGGAAAAAACCCGAAAAACTCTTACAACAGATTTTTGAAATGTGTACCGACCCCGGCGACCTTGTTCTCGACAGCTTTCTCGGTTCTGGTACAACAGCGGCAGTTGCCCACAAAATGGGACGTAAATATATCGGGATAGAGCTGGGAGAACATTGCTACACTCACTGCTTGCCTCGTTTGAAAGCTGTAGTTGACGGCGAACAAGGCGGCATTTCAAAAACCATAGAATGGCAAGGCGGTGGTGGTTTCAAGTTTTACGAACTTGCCCCAACCCTTATTGTAAGGGACAAGCACGGCAACGCTGTCATCAGCGATAAATACAACGCCCAGATGCTCGTTGCGGCAATTGCAAAACTCAACGGTTATGCCTATGCTCCCAATCCAGATATTTATTGGATACAGGGCAGCAGTCAAGCGGGAAGCTACATTTATGTAACAACCGAGTACCTCACGGCGGCACAGCTTGACGAAATATCTCGTGACCTACCAGATTATGAGCGACTGCTTATCTGTGCCCCTGCCTTTGATGTAGGTCTTGGCAAGCGATACGAAAACATCAACATCCGCAAAATCCCACAATCTGTACTGGACAAATGCGAGTACGGCGCAGAGGACTACAACCTGAACATTATTAGCCCACCTGAATTAGATGCGGATGAATGGGAGGATTATGAAGATGCTTAAAGAACCGTATTCGGAAAAATCTTACACCTATCATTCAAAATATATAGACAACCGCCTTGCACTCCGCCCGCCGCAAAAGGAGAGCTTGGAGCGGTTTGCTCGTATTGTAGATATTTTATCCCTTTCTAAAACACCTAACTTGGATGCGGAACTGGCAAGTATCCGAGAACTGTTCCCGACGTTGACCAGTTTCGAGCGGGACTTCCCGTCGATATGTTTTGCGCTTGCTACAGGTATTGGTAAAACCCGCCTGATGGGTGCGATGATAGCCTATTTGCATTATGAAAAGGGAGTCAAGAATTTTTTTGTAATGGCTCCCAACCTTACGATTTACAAAAAGCTAAAAAACGACCTTGGCAATCAGGGCAACGATAAATATGTTTTTCGTGGGCTGAATAAATTCGTAAACCCACCGCGCATTATCGACGGCGACAACTATGATGAGTTTCGCCAAGCATCGCTGTTCGATACTGGCATTACCATAAATGTTTTCAATATTAGCAAGCTGAATTCTGAAAGCGGACGTATGCGCCGTTTACAAGAGGTGCTTGGGCAGTCCTATTTTTCGTACCTGCAATCATTAGATGACCTCTGCATTTTTATGGACGAGAGCCACCATTACCATGCAGACAGAGGTTTTGATACGATAAATGAACTGAAGCCAATACTCGGAGTGGAACTGACTGCAACACCGCAGATTCAAAAAGGCGCAAAGAAAATAGACTTCAAAAACGTGGTGTACGAATATTCCCTTGCTCATGCGTTAAATGACGGCTTGTTCGTAAAAGTTCCCGCTGTGTTCACACGCCGTAACTTCCGACCGGAAGAATACACGCCACAACAACTTGACCGTGAAAAATTGAACGATGGTATCCGCTTGCATGAAGAAACAAAGAGCAGGCTGAATGTTTATGCCCGTACACATAGTAAATCTTTAGTTAAGCCCTTTGTACTTGTTGTCGCCAAGGACACCAACCATTCGAAAGAAATCCGTGATTACCTCGTTTCGGATGCTTTTTTTCGTGGTTATTATAAAGACAAGGTGCTTGAAATCAATTCATCACAGTATGGAGCGGAAAAGGATGAAAATATCGATCTGCTCCTGTCGTTAGAATTGACCACAAACATGATAGAAATCGTTATCCATGTCAATATGTTAAAAGAAGGCTGGGACGTTACGAATCTTTACACGATTATTCCGCTACGTGCCTCGGCTTCTGAGACATTAACCGAGCAAACTATCGGGCGTGGCCTTCGCCTGCCATATGGTCAGCGAACAGGCGATGACGAAGTGGACAGACTTTCAATCGTCAGCCATGACCGTTACCAAGCCATTGTTGACCTTGCAAAAAATCCGAACTCGCTTGTTCGCAAGGTTTATTATATCGAAGAGCAGGATATTCCCGAAAATGATAATGAACGTGAAACTGTTCCGCTGCCTACCGTTTATGACACGTTTACGTCTAACTATAGCTTTACACAGCAACTGGAGCTAACACTGCGCGAAACAGCACCAGAATACGTCGCACAAAAAACACCAGACCAAACAATGCAGATTGCAAGCATTGTACAGAGCATAACCGCCAAAACAGTGGTGGAGGTAAACAAACAGGTTCGCAATATCAATGCCATCAACGACGAAAATATCCGAAAGGCAGTTCAAAATAGCATTATCTCACAAACCATACAACAACTTCCTGAACTCGGACTGAAAAAAGAAGACCTCGCTGCGGTTGTTGAAGCAGCTATAGAAACTTGCGCTCAAGCCTTAACGGAAAATGTAATCCCAATTCCGCAATCGGTGGTTCAACCCCACACAGAAGTCAAGCGCGGATTTTATAACTTTAAGTTGGACACGAGCAGTATGCGTTGGCATCCGTCCGATGACACGTTGCTTGGAACTGAGCTTCAAGAAGGTGGCGAAACATTCACGATGGAAATAGGTACAGTGGCGTTTTCCAAAGTTGATACGGTCGAAAACGAGATAGTACGCCATATTATCGTTTACGATAATATCGACTACGCAAGCTGTGCAGACCTCATATATTCACTTATCGCCGATGCTAAAGGGCACTTTTTGTCGTACCTGAATAATGAAGAAACAGAAAAAGTAATGAGGGATAGACAACGTACCATAGCCGAAATTATCTACGTTCAGATGAACGAACATTTCTATAAAGAAGAAGTTAGTTACAAAGCTGCTAATATGCGTCCGTTTACTCGTATTGAGCCGAGTTTCGGCGGCAAGTTCAAAACAGATGAAATATATGACTTGCGGACTCCGCTTGCAGCGTCAGAGGTAAAATCGAAAATATTCAGCGGTTTCAGAAAAGCTGGACACACCTTATACAAATTTGATAGCGACACAGAGCGCACCTTTGCCATTGTGCTTGAAAACGATAAAGTAGTTTTAAGGTGGCTTCGTCCTGCCCCTCGCCAGTTCAATATTTACTGGGGTCAAAGCGGAGCAAGTCGCTACGAACCTGACTTCATAGTCGAAACTGATGACACGATTTATATGTGTGAGCCAAAAGCTAGTAAAAACATGAAAGATGAAGATGTTCTCGAAAAGAAGGAAGCTGCGGAAGAATACTGCCGTGCCGCTACAGAGTTTAATGCAGAAAACGGTGGCAAGCTATGGAAGTATCTCTTGATTTCGCATGATGAAATCCGTCCGCAGTCGAGCTTCATATATTTAGCGAAGAACGCAACCAACGAGCAGATAGTATTAGGCTAACCACTCAGCAAAGGAACGAAAATATGAAGATTTTCCATTTAACAGATTTGCACATCGGCAAGCGTATCAACGATTTTTCTATGCTGGAAGACTGAACCGGCACAATTGGAAAAATTAATGATAATCCGTTAACTCAACATTTTCAGCACAATTTATTCACCCATTCAAAACAAACCCGATATTGATTATTTTGTCTTGAGCGTGTATATCAAACAATAACATTCCCTGCCAATTATGAAATTTATATAAAATATTTACTATATTTATAATATGAATATACGTACAACAAAGCTAGAAAAAAAGATTAAGAGGTTGGTTTATGATTTATATGGATTAATGGAGATGGAGATGAAATTAGGGATGAAAAGTTTATGGCAATTTTAATGTATATATCAGGCTTTTAAGTTATTATGTCTAGAAATAAAATATTTATAAGCCACGCTACCCCAGAAGATAACGATTTTACGAAATGGTTATCGCTAAAACTTATTACTTTAGGTTACGACGTTTGGTGTGATTTATTTTATTTAGAAAAAGGTGGAGATTTTTGGAATGACATAGAAAGAGAAATAAGAGAAAATACTTGTAAGTTTTTAGTTATTCAATCTACAACCTCTAATAATAGAGATGGCGTTTTAAAAGAATTAGCTGTTGCAACAAAAGTAAAAAAACGATTAAATGATGATAATTTTATTATTCCATTAGCTATTGACCTCAATCTTTCTTACGATAATATTAATATCGAATTAGTTCGTTTAAATTCTATTGATTTCAAAAATTCTTGGGCAAAAGGTCTGCAAGATTTAATAAAGGCATTAGAAAAACAAAATGTACCAAAAAACACACCAAACCCAAATAAAAGTAACTTACTTTACCAGCAGATTTTTTTACAAGGGAAATCTGTAATTGAAAAAGAAGAAATATACGATTCAAATTGGTTTCCAATAAATTCTTTTCCTAGTGAGTTAAAATTCCACAGATACGGTAATATGATTCCAAAAAAATTCGATGTAAGGAATCTTGTATTTCCTGCTATTCTTTATGGAAATTACTTGTGTACTTTTGCTTGGGAATATGATTTTATAAAACAGTTACCAGAAACAGAACTATATGATAATAGAAATACAATTAAAATTCCAACTTCCGAAATATTTTCAGAAAATTTTGATAATAAATTCATTCGTAATTCAGAATGTAGAAGATTAATTATACAGCTTATTAACAAGGGTTTTGAACTAAGAATGAATGAAAAAGCTATACGAAATTATCAAATGTCAAACAAATATGCTTATTGGATAGAAAAAGGAACCCTTGAAAAAGATAAGATTAATAAAATTTCGTTAGTTGGTAAAATGTTAGATAAAAATTGGCATTTTGGAATTTCGGCAGCAGGAAAATTATATCCATATCACGTATTGATGATTTCTTCGCACATTTTATTTACAAGTGATGGTAAGATTCTTATTGATTCGGCATTGCAACATAAAGCCAGAAGAAAAAAAGGTTCAAGCTGGTGGAATAATAATTGGAGAGCTAGATTATTGGCATTTATAAAATATCTTTCTGATGATGAAAATTCGTTCTATTTAGAAATGGGAAGTGAAGAAAAAATATATATTTCTAACCGACCTATGCAATTTTTAGGGAAAGTAAGCTATGAAATTCTATGCAAAGAAAATTTAGAAGAAGTAGAAGGAGATGAAGAAATTGAATCCCAAATTTCTGATTTAGATGATATTGATAATTTAGATGAAGAAACAGGAGAAATTGAGGAATGAACGAACTTATATATTTAGAAGAACCAAACATTTTATTTGCAAATGAACAAAAATGTACAGATGCAAGAGATGGACTTGCTCTTTTTGGTGCATTGACTCCAATATATGGTATTAGAAGTGGAGTGGTTGCAACAAAAACAGGTCTTGAAATTTTTAAAAAATATATTCAAAAAATTCAATCACCTATATATAATGAAAATAATATAACAAGACCTATGTTTCCTGGATTTGAAGCAGTTTTCGGTTGTAAATGGGAAGTAGAAGGCATTGTTTTTAAGGAAATAAAAGATGAAGAAATCGAAAAATATATCCATAATGATAGTACTCATAAAAGAACCTACGATTTAGTTACTTTATATATGAACAAAATAATAGTTACAAATAAGAATGATGAAGAAAAAATTGATGTATGGTTTGTAGTTGTCCCAGACAAAATCTATCAATATTGCCGTCCTAAATCTATTTTGCCTAAAGAACAAATTCAAACAAAAGCACTTCTTAAAAAAATAGAGGCAAAAAACTTTAAATATATACCAAGACTTTTTGAAGAAATTAATATTGAAGAAAGAGCAAAAGCAGATGAAGCTAAAGCGTATAATTTTGATGCACAATTCCACGACCAATTAAAAGCAAGGTTACTACCTTATACTGTTCCGACTCAAATTTTAAGAGAAAGTACATTAGATTGGAAAAATTTTACAAATAACTTGGGAAAACCTAAGCGAGATTTTTCTAAAATAGAAGGGCATTTAGCTTGGCATATTTCAACGGCAGCATATTACAAAGCAGGTGGGAAACCTTGGAAACTCTCAGATATTAGAAGTGGGGTCTGTTATTTGGGGTTAGTTTATAAGCAAGTAGATAAAAGTAAAAACCCAAACAATGCGTGTTGTGCGGCTCAAATGTTTTTAGATAACGGTGATGGTACAGTATTTAAAGGAAATATTGGAGAATGGTTTAATCCTAAAAATAAAGAATTTCATTTAAAACCTCAAGAAGCGAAAGCCTTACTAACACAAGCACTAAATTCTTACAAAGAACAAAACGAAGAATATCCTAAAGAAGTATTCATACACGCTAAGACAAGATTTAATAAAGAAGAATGGGAAGCATTTAAGGAAATAACTCCAAAAGAAACTAATCTAGTAGGTGTCACAATCACGAATAATAAACCACTAAACCACTACCTCGCCTGAAGGCGAGGGGTTTTCCTTTTGTCGGCTGAAGCCGACTTATCCACCGGTTATGGTAAAATCATCTTGCGTTTCCAAACCGTCCTCTTGGTTCTTGATATACTCCAT
>Ga0268262_10004821_pt1 | contig 13705 bp, 7 predicted proteins | sample TergutNc150P3_FD_190354 | JGI IMG/M metagenome (GOLD analysis project Ga0268262, IMG submission 190354) | Nasutitermes corniger P3 segment gut microbial community from laboratory colony in Florida, USA - Nc150 P3 (SPAdes) (version 2) | ecosystem: Host-associated > Arthropoda: Insects > Digestive... | reverse complement strand
AAAACGAAGAAATCAAACACGCCCTTAAGTGCGTTAACTGGTGGCTTCAACACATCAGGAGGATTGACGAGATAAAAAACCCTTACGAAAAAGGAGCTGCCATAATTTCATTGTTAAAGCAATACTATGTTTTTCTGGAGCAGCTAAATCAAAACTTTGAACAGTGCCAGTATTCCATACGCTATTTTGTCTATTCAAAAGCGCTCTTTTTTTTTGAAGGATTACTTTCAAACCCTGCAAACCAGCATGACGGCGGTTTATTGCTTTTGGCAGGCCGTTGTTACAAGGGGCTCGGCAATTATGACGAGGCGCTCAATTACCTTGAGCAGGCAGTCAGAATAAAAAGAGACGATGCCGAGACTCTTGCCGAAGTGGCCGATATAAACGCTTTATTGGCGCAGACAAAAACTGCCAAAGCGTTGTTCAGGGAAGCTTTTTTTATAGACCCGTCAAAAATTGACATGAGGTTTATGGAATCAGCTTTTATTTTAAAACTTCGTGACAGTGTTTCACAACTTGGTTACAAAAACGAAGAATTAAGCGAATGGATACCTGTTTACGGATATTTATGGGGGGTATTTTCCGTAAAACGTGAATTAAAACAAACCGAAGCGGGAAGGCTTAAACAGTCGATATTTTCGCTGGAAGCCGAATATGATATAAATCCCGCAAGGCGGCCAATTTTAAAGCCTCGGCTTTTAAACCATTATTTTTGGCTAATTGATTATTATGAAAACAGCCATGAGGATCCTTCGTTGATTGAAGAGACCTTATTAAAAATAAAAGTAACCGATCCGGATATTTACAGTATGTATGCCCGGTAGGACAGGAGAAAAATTGTATGAATAATGCTGATACGGCAGTAACATTATCAGAAAACGCGCAGACACTTTTAAAAAATTTGCATGAAACTTTAAATGAAGAAAAATGGACAAGGGCGAGCTTAAGCAATTACTCGACTAACCAATTTAAAGAACTTGACGCGATTCTTAAAACCGCACGTGAAGAAAAGGCGATTGACGAATTAAAAAAGGACTGCGATGAACATTTAGTCCACACAAGAAACAGTTTAATCGCCCTCTACCTTTCAGGCATGATCGCCCTGTCTCGCCAGATTATCGACGACTCGGCTATGATCAACCTTGTATCTATATTTTTGGATAACCACAAATGGGGCATCGTCAAATACCTGTGCGACAGAATTCTCGATCACGGAGAGTCAAAGTACGCCCTGCGGACGTTAGCTGAATGTTACAAGAATGACAATGAAGAAGACAAGATACTGGGCGTTTGGGAAAGGCTTGTAAAAGTGGATTTTGAAGAGGCCGATATAATAAAATCCCTCGCCGAGCATTATGAAAAACAGGGTAAGAAAGAAGAAACAATTGATTACTACAAAAAAGCCCTTCACCGTTATATTAACAAGGGAAACTTTGCAAGCGTTAAGGAAATTTGGGAAAAACTTATCAACATATCTTATGAAGATATTGATTTCTTCCTTCACATTCAGAAAAAAATTGCTAAGGCGATAAGCGAAGACAAGACCGTAAGTTTGTTAAATGAACTTTACGCCAAATATAAAAACATTGATATTGACATTGCGATTAACATTCTAAAAATTATTCTTGAATACGACGAAAAAGACGTTCACGGAAGGCGGGAAATAATCGAGTGTTTCAGGAAAAAATACGCCTCCCACAGCCAACTTGAAGAATATGTCCGCATTTCCAACCTATCCCAGAATTACCGCGCCGTTCATCAGGCGATTGCCGATTTTGAAAAACACATCGCATTTGACAAGGGCAACTTTGTGTACCACCGCACATGGGGAGTCGGGCGTATCGCAAGTATTGTAGGCGATGAAATAAGAATTGACTTCTCCAAAAAGCGCGGCCATTCAATGTCTCTTAAAATGGCGGTAGACGCGCTTCAAACGCTTTCAAAAGATCATATATGGGTGTTAAAGGCCACAAAGAAAAAAGAAGAAATCCGCGAAAAAATTAAAGATAAAGACGAAAATATTATCCAGACTTTAAAGACAATAATTAAAAGTTTCGGTAACGCCTGCGACATGAAACGAATCAAGGCGGAGCTCTCCCCCGCCCTGCTTTCCACCGGGGAGTGGGCGACATGGAGTTCCAAAGCGCGTGACATTTTAAAATCAAATCCTGATTTTGGGGTTAGTCCTGAAAACAGCGATATTTTCATCGTGCGCGACAGGCCTGTAACCGTTACTGAAAAACTTTACAACGAATTCTGCGCTCAGAAGAATTTTTACGATAAAGTATCCGCAATTCGCGATTATGTTAATAATAAAAACGCCTCCGCAGATTCTGAATTGTTTATGGAAATGTTCTCCTACTTTACGGCATTTCTGCGTCCTTCCCGTGCCGAAGCGGAAGACTCACGCAGATCCGCCGATACCGTGACTCAAAACGCCGAATATGCGGTAGCATCCTTCCTAGTGCTGAATGAGTTAATCGCGAATAAAAATTATTCCCATCTTAAAACGTCTTTTCCTTCGGACTTTGCGGAAATATTTTCTAATATTAAAGATATTCCTTCGTTGTTTAAAAATTTAAAAGACACAAAATTAAAAACGGAACTGCTTGCCAATGTAAAACTTTATCTCAGTAACTGGCCTGATATTTATATAAAACTGTTTCCCTATTCCCAGCTTGTCTCCATTACCGAGCAGCTTGAGCAAGCGGGTTTTGAAGACAAACTTTCCGCATTATGTACCGACTGTTTCGAGCGCTACCGTGAATGCAGAGAGGCTGTCGTCTGGCTTTATAAAAACGCGATGGAAAAACAATGGTTTAAAGCGGCTAATATCGGCAAGGAAAAACAACTTATAACGCTTATTCACATTTTAGACGTTACTTTCCGCGACATAGAAAATTCCAAGGACACCATTGAAAACAGAAAAATTAACAAAATGGTTCATAACATACTTTTCAAAGACGGCGAATTGAAATCATTTATTGACAATTCCGACGAGGACGCGATAATAAGGATTTTCACCTTTATCAACGACGTAAAAGACCTTGACCCGCAGGATAAACTCAATCTGCGCTCAAGAATCATTGATAAATATCCAAACTTTAAATTTTTCGGCGATACGGAAAAGAAAGTTTCACGCGGGCTTTTGGTCACCCAGGTTATGTACGAAGAAAAGAAAAAAATCCTCGCCCACATCATGGAAGTGGAAGTTCCCGCCAACTCCAAGGAAATCGAATACGCGCTTTCATTGGGAGACCTGCGCGAGAACGCCGAGTACAAGGCGGCTAAGGAAAAACAGGAACAGCTCAATTCACAGGTGGCAAAACTCAAGGAAGAAATTGAGAGGGCGCAGTTTGTCGACTTGAATTCCGTAAATACGTCAAAAGTATCTTTTGGCACAAAAGTCGTTCTTTTCAACGAAACAACGGACAAAAGGGAAGAATTCACCATTCTGGGACCGTGGGAATCCGACCCGAATAAATTCATTATTTCCTACCTTTCTCCATTTGGCAGTGCTATACTTAACAGGACGGAAGGCGAAAAATTTGAATTTGCCATTAATAAGGAGAAGAGTTCCTACATAATTGAAAAGATATCGGCGGCGGAAATTTAACGTTTGGTATTAATGAGGTGAATTGATGAAAAGAAAAATTTTATTATTTTTGTTGGTTCTAAGCGCTGTTTTTTGCGCTTACGGACAAAAAAATTCCCCTATTGATCTTGTACTGCTCTTGGACACTTCGCAAGGAATGAGTTCTTCTTATAATAATGTAAATAACTATATTACGGGTCCTTTCCTAAAAGAATTCCTGCGGGTAGGAGACACTTTTCATTTAATCACTTTTTCAGACAATCCAAGACTTGACTCCGCAAGAATCATTTTGGGATTAGGCGATATTGAAACAATAATTGGGCGAATGCTCATTCAATACCCGGTAGAAAACGGCAACAGTGTTACAAACGCGTTAACTTTTGCCGAACGTTACGTTACTGCTCTGCCCCCACGTGCCAAAAAAATCGTCCTTATTACCACGGGAGGCCCTGATACAAACACTATTGTAAACGCTTCAAAGCAAAGGCTTAATTCAAAGTATACCACGCTGGATTATATACAGGTAACTCCAGGTCGTCCTCTTTCTAATTTACCAAAATCAGGCCGACCTATCGTAAAAACAACCACGGCGGACGCCAAACCAACGCCGTCAACTTCTGCGGGAGCCTCGTCTCCTTCTTCTCAAACTGAAACAAAAACGGAAACAACTTCTCAAACAGGCAAGACTCCAGAGACCGGCACTTCAGGAAAAGAAACGACATCAGGTACAAATGCGACCGGGAAAAGCTCGGTTTCTGAAACAAATAAGTCTTCGGAAACAAATGCGGCATCCGCTGAAAGTTCAACTCCGGGTACAAGTTCAGCAGCCGTGGCGGATACAACTTCCACGGAGGGTGCTTCCACTGCAACCGAAACAGGCTTAAGCGAGGCGGAGCAAGTTAACAGAGACTCACAAGAAGACTCAAGCGTTTCCCAAACATCAAAAACATCAACCGGCGATAATGACTTTTCAGCTTCCGATAACAATGGCGCGTCGGACTATACGTCAAATAATACAAATAAAAAGAAAGAAAGAGGCGAATCATTTTTCGCTTCTTTGCCGTTTATTATTTTAATAATATTTATCGCCCTTGTAATTTTAGGCCTTATTATTTATTTCGCCTCACGCAGGCTCGGTTCAAGTCCCAACCGAGTGATGGCCAAAGTCTCTTCTCCCGAATCAAGAGAAACCAGATTCAAGGATCACAGTAAAGATCTAGAGAGTTACGCGGCCGGTCAAAGCAGGCGATCCACACCCTACGAAGACAGGCCTGTAAAACATGATAAAGAAAAACAGCCTGTAATTAACGCCACAGGACCGCTCCTGTTAAATTTTTTCGTAGATGAGCAAAATACTGAGATAGGAAAAAGAAATATCCATTCTTTGAATTCTGGTTACAGTCTGTCTGTCGGCGGGGGAAAAACGGACGACTTTCTTATTTTCCTTGTTCCAATGCCCTCTCATATTGGTGAAATACGCAGGAATGGCAGTTCGCTTACATTTATCCCTCAAAAACCGAAATATTTCCCCGATATCGGCTCGAATGAGGTAAGGGACTGCATAAACAAAACAATAAGAATTGTTTCAGATAAAAAGTATGAGATGCGTTTCAGATTTGAAATGTATGAAGACCCATTAATTTCGCTGAACCGTATGCTTATGTCCGTAAAAGTGCCGGGTTGAAATTTTGCATTTCGATCTGATTATTAAAAACGGGATTCTTGTTACCTCTTTAAGGACTCTGAAAGCTGATATTGCCATAAGGGACGGAATAATTTTCAAAACGGGAGATTTACACCGCAGTGATAACGCCGATGATATTTATGACGCTGAAGGAAAACATATACTGCCCGGTATTATCGACGCCCATGTTCATTTTCGCGATCCGGGGCTTACTGATAAAGAAGATTTTGAAACGGGCAGTATAGCCGCGGCTTTTGGCGGCGTAACCACGGTTGCGGACATGCCAAATGTAATTCCCGTCACCTCAACGCCGCAAAGTTTCAAGGAAAAAATAAAAATAGCGCAAAAAAAATCATATATTGATTTCGCCCTATTCGCGCTTCTTACTAACGATAATTTAGATGAAATGGATAAGTTAAAAAAATTGGGGGCTTTAGGTTTTAAAGTTTTCTTTGGGACTTCAACGGGTGACATCGCCTGTCCATCAACCGCGATTTTGATTCAACAGATGGAAAAGAGCGTAAAACTCAATTTGCGCATGGGGTTTCATTGTGAAATAAGCGAGATAAATTCATACTTTACAAGCGTCTGTAAAAACAAAACCAATTTAAGCGAAGGCCGGTTGCTTTCACAGGCAAGGCCAGTAATGTCGGAAGCGTTGGCGATCCAAACCGTTATTTATTACGCTGAATATACGAAGGCAAAAATACATATACATCACATTACGTCAAACGAGGGGCTTTTACTTACCGAGGAAGCCAAACAAAAAAAAATGGACATATCAACGGAAACATGCCCCCATTATCTTTTATTTGATGATACTCAAAATGCACATAAAGTATATCCTCCGATTCGCGGTATTGAACACAATAAGGCTCTTTGGCAGGCTTTAAAAAAAGGCGAGATTAATTTATTAGCAAGCGATCACGCCCCGCATACCGCAGAAGAAAAAGCTCTTCCCATTTGGGAAGCGCCGGCGGGACTATGCGGTGTTGAAACTTCCGTTCCCCTTATGTTGAACGAAGTAAACAAAGGAAGACTGACCCTTAACGATTTTGTGCGCCTATCAAGCGAAGCCCCCGCCAGAGTTTGGGATATGTACCCACAAAAGGGAAATCTTCGCGATGGGGCGGACGCTGATATTACCATTGTTGACATGAACATGAAAAAAGTAATCACCGCGGGCGAACTTCATTCAAAAAGCAAAACAACTCCTTATGAGGGAATGGAAGTGCAAGGCTGTCCCGTCGCTACGATAGTAAGGGGAAAATTTGTAATGAAGGACGGCAAACTCACGGGCGTTAAAGGGCATGGTATGCACGTTAAGCCAAAATGCTTACGTTAATCATAAACCAAGCAAATCCCATACACTTTTTGCGCCCCACCCTCTTTTAATACATTGGAACAAACTTCCATTGTAGAGCCTGTTGTTATTACGTCATCAATAATAAGTGCGGTATTTGGCGCGTTGCCAATAATTTGAATCCGTCCCTTTAAATTTTCAAGTCGCTGTGAGCGGTTTAATTGTTTTTGCACTTTGGACTTACCGCGTTTTAGGAGTCTTTTAACGGAAGCCTGTGGCAAATATTTTTCCAATCTTTTCACAAGATAATCAACCTGATCCCAACCCGCCTCTTTAATTTTTCCCGGTCTTGGCGGAACGGGAATAATTACCGCGTTTTCCAGCAGAGGCTCATTCCTAATTAATTCCGTAATTTTTTCCGTAAAAAAATCCGCAAGGGGCAGTTTTTTCCCGAATTTATACGCCGTAAGAAGCTTACGGTATTTTCCCGTATACGGAAAAAGCGTCCATAGCCTGTCATAAGAATGACTCGCGTTACGGCATGACAGGCAAGTTTCCACCTCGCTGATCAACGGTTTTCCGCATACTTTACATTTGCCATTGTCAGTTGGGACAGAATTAAGCGATGAAATACAATCCCTGCACAGCCCCACCCGTATTTCATCGCTTTCAATTAACGCGCTTTCGCATAGGGCGCAAGTGTCAGGAAAGAGCAGGTTTTTCGCCTGCAAAAAGATTTTCTTAAAAGTTTTCATACCCCTATATGGGTGCGTACTTTGCGTTTTGCTTGACTGAATTCGAAAATTTTTCACATAAAGTATGGAGAATTTGTGAAAAATATTTGGTAATATATAATTAATTTTGTATATTTATAATATACTTGCTTAAGGAGAAACAATTATGAGAAGATTTAAAACACTGGCAGTTGTACTTGTGTTTTCGCTTTGTCTTTGCGGGTTCATGGCAGGCTGCGATAGTAATTCTGTAACGGATTCAGTAACGAATATTAAGCTAAAATACAATGATGAAGAGATAACCGGCGATTCCCTATCGGTAGATTTGTCGGATGGCCCATTAACGTTTACGGCGGATGTCAAGGTAACCGGCAACGCGTCCAAAGATTTCACGCTTACAAGTTCAGCTTCCAATATTGCGACCATATCAGATAAAAACGTCACTTTAGTTGCGGTAGGTCAAACGACCATTACGGCAACCGCCACTGGTAATCCGGCTAAAACACACGCCATTACCCTGAATGTTATTATTGAAACACCTGCAATCCCCGGGCTTAGCAAACCGTATAATATCACGAATAACTTTGATCAAGATTCGTCTTCTGAGCTTTTGGTGCAATGGCATAATGACGTTAATGTAAGCAAACAGAAGTTACAGATTGTACCGGAAATGGACGGTTTTGGTAACACAAAACCGGTAACGGTAAGGGTTAGAAAGTTTGAATCAACAGGCCTTGTGGGGGTTTATGCGGCAAGAAATGTTTTTAAGGCGTATGTGACAGGCCTTTCCCCTAATACCCGCTATAAATACCGCATGGGAGATGCGGGAGCATGGTCGGATACATTCTATCATTTAACGTCAAGCGGGAATGCCGATGATTTTAGTTTTACCGTAGTATCTGACCCGCAAAGCGAGGCGCACGCTGACATGGCTGATACATTACGCGCGGCGGATACTTTTGATCCGGAAAGCAAGTTCTACCTTATGGGTGGCGACCTAGTTGATGAAATTGCGATGAGGCCGGCGGAAATTGTAAGTTACACTACCACGGCAAATGAATTTAATATTAATAAGCCTATCGTCGCAACGCAGGGCAACCATGATACATATTATGATGGAAGTATTAATGGTACCAGTAACGCATACCGCTTTGGTGAAGCAACTGTATTTAACAGATTTGTAGTATTCCCCGATAACGGCTGGGACACTAACGCGGACAAGATAAACAGGAGTCAATCCTATTATTTCTACTATAACAAAGTACTCATTATCATGCTCAATACTATGTCCACGAATAGTCCGGCGGGCGCGTCCAGCGGCGGTTATACAACACAGGTCCAATGGTTGAAGAACATCCTGGATAAAGACCGGACGGAAAAGTTAAGCCGATATACTATTGTAGTCACACACATCAGTCCTTTTGGCCGCAATAGCAACAATACTTATTCGAATAGTGTACGCATGGCACACGGCAAGATTTTCAGCGATTATGAGGTGGATATTGTCTTTGCCGGACACGACCATGTGTACGGCCGTTCAAATCCCATTAAGATTGGAGCAAATACCGCGCTTTCAGAGATAAATTTCGACCCGACTCCCGGCGGAACAATTTTTTCAATAGTCGGCGCAACAGGACCAAAATTTTACACTCTTGATACATCAGATACATGGGTACCAAAATTTTACCCGAAAAGATCGGATGAACTATCCCCCGGTATGTTTGTGAACGTTAAAGTAACCGCTGAAAAACTCACTGTTACGGCCAAACGTGTAGACGGACTTGAAATTGATAAATACGAAGTTGAGGCAAAACAATAGTGCTCCCTTCGACAAGCTCAGGGAGCGCCTTCTTCTAACTTAGGTAGTCTGGCCTGTCTAAGCGACAAATTATTCCGTTTTCTCATGCTGAGTCTTAGGCATTACCAAATTAAGAATAATCCCGACAACCGTGGCAAGGGCTACTCCTGAAAGTACAAAATGAAGTTCGCCGGTAATATTGAAGGCAAGCCGTCCGCCGCCTATGCCGATTACTAAAATTACCGAATTAATCGTTAAATTGCGTTTATCCTTAAAATCAACGCCACTTTCCACGATTGTGCGCAAGCCGCTGGACGCTATTATTCCAAATAACAACATGCAGATGCCCCCAAGAACGGGAGATGGAATTGTTTGAATTAAGGCCCCGATTTTTGTAAAGAACGAAAGGAGTATCGCTATTACCGCCGCCCCACCGATAACCCAGACGGAATAAACGCGGGTAATGGCCATAACGCCGATATTCTCACCGTAAGTCGTATTGGGGGGACCGCCGAAAAGGGAAGCCCATGCCGTCGCAAGACCGTCGCCTAATAAAGTGCGGTGAAGACCGGGGTTTTTATAAAAATCCTGACCGACAATTTTGCTCGTAACTAGCACGTCGCCTAAATGTTCGCAGATTGTCGCAAGTGAAATAATTATGAATGTTAAAACAGGCACTAAACTGAATTTGGGGGCGTGGAAAGTCGGAAACCCAAACCAGGGGGCTTTCTCCACCACTTCAAAATTAATAAGAGCGTAAGCCGGAAAAATTAATCCCAGTATATAAGTAAATAAATATCCCAAAACAAGGCCTATTAAAATAGGAATTGTGCTGAAAAAACCTTTCAGTATAATAGTCGCGGTTATTATGGTAACCAGCGTAAAAGCGGCTATTGACAGATATACAAGGCTGTAATTTCCATTCGCGTCATTCATAGCCATACCTATTGCCGTGGGGGCAAGGCAGAGTCCGATTACTATAATAACGGAGCCGATAACAACCGGCGGAAGAGCCTTATCAAGCCATTTTGTTCCGACAAAGCGGATAATAAATGAGACTAAAGAATAGAATAAACCTGCGGCTATCGCGCCGCCAAGGGCGTATGGAATACCGAATTGCGCGCTTTGACCAATTGCGATTAGGGCCGGAATAAAAGCAAAAGATGAGCCAAGAAAAGCCGGAACTTTCGCCCCGGTGCAAAGAATGAAAATTAAAGTGCCTGTCCCTGCCGTAAACAAAGCGGCTGACGGCTGCAACCCCGTTAAAATTGGCACTAAAATAGTAGCTCCAAACATGGCAAAAACATGTTGAAGTGATAATGGAATCCATCTTGCCAGATTAGGCTTATCCTGCGGACGTAGTATTTCTTGATTTGTCATATATTCCTCCAAGAATCATTATATATTAAAAATTAGGGACTGTATATAACAAAAACAGGCTAATCAAACAGGGAAGGAGATGAATCTTCTTTTTTATTTGATTGATGCGATTTGGATTGTTTTTCAGAAAAATATGAAATTCCTGAATTATTGAGTTTTTTCCATTGACATAATGTATTTAACGCTTCAAGAGGCGTCATTTTTTCAGGATCAATTTCATGTAACATCTTTTCAAACCTGTTTGTATCATTTTGCTTTTCTTTGTTAACCTTATTTTTATTTTGGTTAACAATCTTTTCCCCAAAAGTATCGCTTAAATCGGCATCGCGTTCTTTTAATAGTTTCATAATTTGCCCTGCCCTGTCAAGAACGTTTCTTGAAAGCCCTGCGAGCATGGCTACAAAAAGACCGTAGGATTCCGCGGCGGGGCCGTTTTTCAGTTTTCTTAAAAAGACAATTTTTTCCCCCTGCTCCAGAACTTCCATTGAATAGTTTGCAAGACGCGAATGTGATAAAAGTGAAAGCTCATGAAAATGTGTCGCAAAAAGAGTTCTGCATCCTATTTTGTTGAGCAGTTCCTCGCTTACCGCCCAAGCTATTGACAGCCCGTCGTTTGTGCCAGTCCCCCTGCCCACTTCGTCCATGATTACAAGACTTTTCTCAGTCGCGGTATTCATGATAAACGCGGTTTCATTCATTTCCACAAGGAATGTTGATTCCCCGCGCGCAAGGTTGTCAGAGGCTCCTACCCTGCAATAAATACGGTCGCAAAGCCCTATGCGAGCTTTTGAAGCGGGTACAAAACTGCCTGCTTGAGCCATTATTGTTATAAGGGCGGCGGAGCGCAGATAAGTTGATTTTCCCGCCATATTCGGGCCCGTTATCATGGCAAAGGAAATTTCCGTTGAAGAAGTATTTAACAGGATGTCATTTGGGATATATTCACCGCGTCCAAGGTGGGCTTCCACTACTGGGTGTCGTCCTTCGTAGATTTCAAGGCTGGGGCTTTCATCAAGTTCGGGGCGCGTCCAACCCCTTATGGAGGCCGCTTTTGCCAAAGACTGAGCCGCGTCAATTTCCGCAAGACGGCGACCTGCGGCGGACAGAAGATCGAGGCTTTTCTTCGCCTCTTCCCGTATTTCCAAAAAGAGTTTTCTTTCAAGCTCAACCACTTTGTCCGACGCGCCGTTAATATCAGATTCAATTTCCGCAAGATGGTCGGTTGAATAACGCTCCCCGTCCGCCATCCCCTGCCGCCTAATAAAATGTTTTGGCACTTTATCAAGGCTGTTTTTCTTAACTTCAAAGAAATAGCCTATAAGGCGGTTGTAACGGATTTTTAAGCTTGCAATGCCCGTTTCTTTTTTTTCTTCTTCAAGATACCGCTCAAGAATCTGCCTGCTGTTGTCCCTCATTGAGCGCAAATCGTCCAGTTCTTTGTTAAACTCATCCCTAATAAGGTTCCCTTCGTTCAGTAATACCGAAGGTTCGTCAATAATTCCCTTTTCAAGCAAATCCCGTATTTTTAACAGTCCGTCAAAGTTAGCTTTATTCTTGCTTTCATCACACTCAAAATAAATTTTACCGTTATTGAATTCACCGTTAAAAAGTTCAGTAATGGCGAAAAAATAGGAAATCGCGTTTTTTATGGCAAGCATATCCCTCGCGTGGGCTTTATCCATCGCAAGCCTTGAACAAAGACGCTCAAGGTCGGGGGTTTTTCCCAAAAAATCGCGTAACTTACTCAGCCGTCCCTGATCGCGGTATAAATCTTCCACTATATCAAGGCGCTTATTAATTTTTTCAACATCGCAAAGCGGGTGAAGAATGCGCCTTTTTAAGAGTCTGCGCCCCATCGGACAGCGGGTCTCATCCATCACTTCCAAAAGTGAGAAACGGACATCCCCGTCCCTTTGGTTGCATAAAAGTTCAAGATTTCTCTGGCTTGATTCGTCAATACCCAAATATTCGCTGTCACGGTAAACTTTTACAGTCCTTATGTGGGGCAAAAGGCTTTTTGACGTTGTTTCAAGATAGTCAAGCAACGCTCCCGCTGAAATTATTTCGCCGGAAGTTTCTTCCATGCCGAAACTTTTTAAATTTGTAAGACCAAATTGTTTTTCCAGCCTTGTTTTTGCCGAAGAAAGATCAAAAAGCCAGTCAGCCCAACGGTTTAAAACAATTGAAGGGCGGTCATAAATCGCCTGCGCCACTTCATTATTTTCTTCCAAGAGCGATTCTTGAACGAGCAATTCTTTTATTGAAAGGCGTTCCAGTTCCTGCCGGAGTATTTCACCCCCGCTTGAAAAACAGGTTGAAAAGAAATCCCCCGTTGATAGGTCAATATAAGAAAAAGAAAGTTCGCGTTTAACTCCGTTCTCGCCTTTGGCCCCGCAGGAAGCAAGACAGCAAAGGTAATTTGAACTGCCCTTATCAAGAAAATCATCATCAACCGTAGTTCCCGGAGTAATAATTTCTATAACTTCCCTTTCAATTACTTTTTGTTTTCCTGGAGGGGTCAACTGTTCGCATATGGCTATTTTTTTCCCCAGTTTTAACAGCCTTGCTATATACGTTCTCGCGGCATGATATGGGACGCCGCACATGGGAAGCCCGTTACGGCTTGTCAGGGTCAGGTTTAATAAAGTTGAGACTTCTATGGCGTCTTGGGCGAACATTTCATAAAAATCACCCAGTCTGAAGAAAAGGATATTTCCTTCCTGTTGTTTCTTTATGCGCCTGTATTGCTCTAGCATGGGACTGGTTTTTAACTCGTCCATTTTCCATTAACGTCTGTTTTTTGTTTGTAAACTCTGAATTAATCTATCTGTTATGTCAACCATGGGGCTGTACCATATAATGCTCGTATTATTTTTGTTTAAAACCATCGCGTATCCTTCACTTTCCGCGATATAACGTATTTCATCATACACTTGATTAATGAACGTGTCCGATTGCATCAGTTTACTTCTTTGCTCTTCAAGTTCCGTCGTTTTTGTTTGATAATATACCTTTAAGTAGTCAGACCTTCTTGTGATTTGGCTTTCCAGTCTAAGCGCTTCAGTTTCGTTATTAGCCAAAACAGCTTCGGCATGCTTGGATTTTAAAGCTTGAATTTCCTTGGTAAATTTGTCAATATCCGCCTGTACCTTGGCGCTTTTTTCTTCAAATTCCCTTACCGCCTTTGAATCCTTGAAAAGAACCGTATAAA
>Ga0268262_10004820_pt1 | contig 13707 bp, 12 predicted proteins | sample TergutNc150P3_FD_190354 | JGI IMG/M metagenome (GOLD analysis project Ga0268262, IMG submission 190354) | Nasutitermes corniger P3 segment gut microbial community from laboratory colony in Florida, USA - Nc150 P3 (SPAdes) (version 2) | ecosystem: Host-associated > Arthropoda: Insects >... | reverse complement strand
AATTCTTCTTGTGAATATCTTCAATGATCAGTGTGGTAATATGGTGTCCTTTTGGTAGAATCAGTGGATGTTGCTGATCAAACGCCAAATCTCAGTTTTGTAGTCTACCGCCCACCCTGAGGAGTTATTTCCATCAAGGAAAGGGTTCAAAGATAGTAGTGAGCTCTTATTTGACAGTGATCCCTTTTCCATTAAGTCTGTTTTCTCTTGCATGAAGCAGTCAGTTTGGGCTCGTTTTACGCACGGTGAGGGTGCTTCATTCAATTCAGATGGAGATAAGGTACCTTGAAAATGTGAATTCTTATTAAGACAGTTATGAATTTATCTTAAACAGTATGCTGTAACTCGTTGCAGTTTATTCCACGATGAGAATTTGGTAAATACTTCTTCCTGACTTGGTTGAGTTAGTAAACTTACAACTGGAGTGAGATTTACAGTTTTCTGTTCTTCACTGATATCAGGTACATCTTCACACCTTGGCCAGGATGTTTCTACTTGCTGTAGCCAGTTTGGGCCATTCCACCATAAACTTAAATTTCTCAGGGCATTAGCGTCAACACCGCGGGATACTAAATCTGCAGGATTTTCCTTGGAACTGATGTGGTTCCAGTCTTCAACATTAGTTGTTTCTTGTATGTGACTGACTCGATTCGCTATAACAGTCTTCCATCTTGCTGCCGGAGACTTTAACCAAGCAAGCACTACCATCGAGTCAGCCCAAAATCTGACCTTGTTGAAACTTATCTTCAAAGCTCTGGATGACGCTTGGTACATGTCTGCACAAAGTTCCAGTCTTCGAAGAGACAGTCTTTCGAGGGGGGCTACTCTAGATTTGGAACAAAGCAGTTTTGTAGTGATCTTTCCTTGAACATCAATTGATCAGAGATATATACATGCTCCGTAGGCTACTTCACTTGCATTGGAGAAACCATGAAGCTCAGTTCTTTCTGACTTTTCTTCACTAATGACCATCTACCAATCTAAATGCACTTGACGATTGGTAGGCTACGTTGTATTCTTTGCCAGTGTTCTTTCAACTCTGTGGTAAGTGGATCATCCCAGTTTACCTTTAGTTGCCATAATTGCTGCATGAACATTTTACATTGTATGATAACTGGACTTAAAAGTTCTAACATATATTGATGCAACTGATCTCAAAATACTTCATTTTGTTGGAGCATTGCCTTGGTTAGTTTGAACACAAAATATTAATTTGTCTGTTGTAGGATTCCACAATAATCCCAACGCCTTTATTACATCTTCATTTCCAAAGCTTAATAGCAATTTTCTTTCAACATCTTCCGCTGAGAAATGTTTCAGTAGTGCTGGATAATTCGACAACCATTTTCTCAGTGTAAATCCATCTTTCTTTAACATATCAATTAAGTCTTGTTGCAAAGAAAGTGCAGTGTCTAAGTTATCTGTTCCCATAATAAATCATCAACGTAGAATCCATCACTTGCCATCTTAGCTGCTTCAGGATAGTTGATAGCTTCATACTCAATTAATTTTTGTAGACATTTAGTAGTGAGGAAAGGGGCTGAGGCCGTTCCACACGTAACAGTATTTAACTCATAAGTGGTGACTGGTTGATTTGGTGTCTTCCTCCACAGAATTCTCTGTAGACATCTGTCATCTGGATGCACCCAAACCTGTCGATACATCTTCGCGACATCAGCTGACATTACTATTCCGTGCAACCGAAACCGTTGTACTATATCAAGTAAGTCATCTTGAACCTTTGGACCTATCATCAACATGTCATTGAGAGAAACACCATTACTGCTCTTTTCCGAACCATTGAACACTACTCTCAACTTGGTTGTAGAGCTAGTTTCCTTTAATACTCCACGCTGAGGCATGTAGAAATTTGGGGATTCTTTCTTCACTTCTGCTTCGACTAGTGGTGTCACGTGTCCAAGTTGAACATATTCTTCTGGAAACTCTGAATAATCTTTCTTTAGTTGTGGCTGCTTAAGTAATCTCTGCTCTAGCGCAAGAAATTTCGCCTCTGCAGTGTGATAACTATCACCTAATTTGTCGGCAATGTCTCATAAGGGCAGTCTCACTTCATAACGACCGGTTTCTTGTCTTCTGGTATTTAGTTCAAAATGCTCTTCAAAGGCCTTTTCTTCCTTGGTTAAGATTTTGTTAGTCATTTCTTCAATGGACCAAAACCGTTCCATCATGTGATGAAGGGAATCTGTCTGTATGAAAAACGAATGACATTGCTTTTTGTAGTTCTTAACATTAGAATTATGGATCTTTCCAGGCAGAATGTAGCCTAGTTTTGTGTTCTGAAGAACTGGTAAACATTTACAGTCATATCTTCCATTCATCAATACCTCAAAGAATATTTCTGCTCCTAAGAGGATGTCAACTGGTGCAGGCTTGTTGAAGTCTCTGTCGGCTAAGACTACATCAAAGGGAAATTTCCATGTGGAAGTATCTATGTCAGTCAATGGCATCTTGCTTGTTATTCTTGGCAGGACGAGACAATTCAATTTTATGGTGTAATCATTCTTCATTGAAGTTATTTCTAGATTCACATTGTAATTTGTTATAGATGTAGCACTGTTGATGCCTGTTATAGGAACTTGGTTCCTTGTTTGCTCCAATCCTAACTTTCTAACTGTTGATTCTGTGATGAAGTCAGATTGAGAGCCACAGTCCAGGAGCACACGACAGGTAAACAAGTTTCCTTTACAATCCTTGACCTTGATTTGAGCTGTCGCTAATAACACACAAGTCACAGGTCACTCTTTAAACGTACGATACGTAGCTTGTACATTCTCTTGTTGCCGTGACGATTCTTGACTTCCATTACTATGCTCTCTTGAAAGGTCTTTATTTCTGTAAATCAAGGTATGATGCCACTTTCCACAGATTTTGCAACCATGTGCCTGACACTTCTTTATCATGTGTTTGTTACTTAAGCAATTGATGCACCACAATTTGTTCTGCTTCACTATCTTGTATTTTTCGTCATTTGACAACTGCTTAAATGTATTACAATGTGATACAGTATGTGAATCTTTACAGACTTCACACATTCGCTTAACACTTACATAAGAATGAGACATCTTCCTTTCACTGGATTGCTTGTGTTCATTTGTCTTGGGTTTAGTTGATTTGCTTTCCAGAGCATTACTTCGATGTTCCAAGAAGGTATATAACTGCTGTAGGGTTGGCAACTCTTTGCTAGAAATATGAAGCTCCCATTCCTTTTTTGTTTTGTTATCCAGTCTTTGTACTAGAGTGTAGATAATAATCATATCCCAGCTGTCTGTGTTTTGTTTCATTGCCTTTAATGCCTCTAAGTTACATTTTGTGGTGTCCACTATGTGATGTAACTGACTCGCATTTTCAGATGTCAAGCTAGGTAGTATCATAATATTGTCAATGTGGGTATTGATTATAAACCTTTCATTTTCGTATCTTTCAACTAAAATCTCCCATGCAACTCTGAAGCCCTGTTCACTTACAGGTAGGTGCTGTATGACTCTTTTTGCACCCCCCTTGACAGCTGATAACAAGGAGTAAAATTTTTGGATGTTAGGAATAGTTATACTGTCACCTACTAATGACAGAAACCTGTCTTCGAATGTAACACAATCTTGGAAGTTACCTCTAAATTTAGGTACTGATAACTGTGTAAGTTTTGCTTTTACTACTGGCTCAGTAGTAACATTAAGCTCAGGGGCTCCTGCTAGTTCAAGTTCTTTCATTTTGGTTTGTATTAATCCTGTTAAGTAACACTACCTTTCTTCCATTTCACCACGCTGTTGTTGATTGTTACTGTCATGACCTAACTCTTCTAATTCATCTTGAGCGTTGTTGTATTTTTCCCAGTTTTCATTAACTAATTTAAGTCTCATCTCTAACTGTTCAGGCTTTGGATCTGCTGCATAACTGTCTACAAACCTTTCCAGTCTTGTGAATGCACTCTATGTGTTAGCACAAATGCGTATTAAATTTTACCTCTTTCATCCATCTTAATGGGGAAGCTGTGTAATAGGAAGAGATTGAATTAAGGAAGGAATAAATCTGACAGGAATCGCATGTCTTACCTGAGTATTTCGTGGTCAGCTATTTTGGCAACGTAGTTTGGACGCAGCGACACATGGCAGTTTCACGGCTGGTCACGTAGTTCATGTGTGGTACGTGCTTGGCAGTCTCTCCTGGCTTGAATCACTGACACAAACAATCATTTTAATTGATAGCTTCAATCAACAGATGGCACACTCATGAATAAAATGTAGCAGAGATTCCATGTTATCTACCACACCATGGAGTCAGAATGTTGCATCAACTTAGTACTTCACTTCACCACGTATCTTGATGAGCGCACTTAACTTTATATCCTAAAATCTTCCTTGTGATACATGCATTCTTCTGGTAGTTCTTTTCACTTAAACTGCGAACTTATTTCACAAATTCTTCGATTAACATATCCGGTGCGTAAGAGGACCAATGTAGTGACGCCATCTTATAGATGCACTCATTTATTAACGGTGTTGCCAATATGGACAAGAAAATAACCTTACAAGTACCACATAATTTCTCTACATGGTCTTCACCTTAACACATATAATTATGTAACACACTTCCAGACTTGTTAAAATCACGATGATAACAAAGCTTGATCGTAGCATGTAGAAATGAGATAAATAACTCTCTTTGATATCCACATATTTATTTGTCTTTAGAGTGTATAACACGGACTAATTCAGTAAGTTATAACTGAGTATTGAAAGTTTATTCCCGTAAAAATAACCGTCATAATGTCATATACGCCGCGTTGACATTGTTTTCATATCCACAAAGCGAAGAGATATATTACACTTTTATCCTTAAACGATTTAGCTGGCTTCAACAATGGTGTTAAAACACGTAGTGACATTTTAAACGAAAGGCTATCGCCAGAACCTAATTTGTTACTAACATTGTCGAGATTACGTAACGCACATCACAAGCAGTTGATGAAGGAAAGGAGATTTTTAAAATTTATCTTGCGAAAATAGCTGTACTATTATTCATACACGTTCAACTTACACTTCCGCTCATCTTGTTAACAGTTTTACGGCTTAAACTCTTCGACACAATCAGATTATATCTCTGATCCAGTACCACAGTTTTTCAACGTCTCGCTTGTTCAAAACGAACAGAACAAATAAGCAGCACGGACCCAAACTTTTCCATCGGGCACTTCCGCAAGTCAAATCAAAAACTCGGTTGGTCATTTAACATTCGTCACCTGATGAGTAGCAATTGATAGCCCTGTGTAAATGTTTTATAAACTTTTTTTAAATTGTTTTATGAATATTGCTGAAATAATTGCTATCAAATTTCAAGTTTGCTAAAATCATGATAATAGCAAAGCTTGATCGAAGCATGTAGAAATGTGACAAATAACTGTTACCCACATATTTATTTGTCGTTATAGTGTTTAACACGGACTAATTTAATAAGTTATAACTGAGTATCGAAAGTTCAGTCGCGTAAAAATTATCTGAAATAACCAACGTCATAATGGCATATACGTCGCGTTCACATTGCTTTCGTATCCACAAAGCGAAGACAGATATTACACTTTTATCCTTAAGTGATTTAGCTCACTTCAACGATGGTGATCAAAACTCGTAGTGACATTTTAAACGAAAGGCTATCGCCAAAACCTAATTTGTTACTAACATTGTCGAGATAACGTAACACACAACACACGGAGTTGATGAAGGAACAGAGATTTTTAACATTTATCTTACGAAAATAGCTGTACTAATATTCACACACGTTCAACTTACCCTTCCGCTCATCTTGTTAACTATTTTACGGCTTAAACTCTTCCATGCAATCAGATTATATCTCCGATACAGCACCGAAGCTTTCCAACGTCCTCCATCTTGGAACGAACAGAACAAGTGAGCATCACGGAACGCAATCTTTTCCATAGCGCACTACCGGAAGTCATGTCAAAAACTCGGTTGGTCATTTAACATTCGTCACCTGGTGAGTAGTAATTGATAGCCCTGTGTAAAGGTTTTATGAACTATTTTTTTATTTCAATTATTTTATGAATGTTGCTGAAATAATTGCTACCAAATTTCAAGCCCAGGAACATAAACATGTAACAGTGCATACCTCTGAAGTAACGGAAATTAATCAAAAGTTATCCATTAACACTTGAGAACGAAAGCTTCCGCATTATTTTATTTAATTATCAAATAGCGCAGACCTATGCGATGGAATGTTTACTTTCTTTCTGTGATCTGGATTGTAACAATACTCAGATAGTTTGGAGCCGATGTTTCGGAGAAAGAAGTTGCTCTCATCCCGAGAGTAGTTACTAAAAATTGTGTGTGCTATGAAATAAATATTCAAGGAAATTTCGAATTGTGCTTTGTCACACAGTTCAGTCTGTTACGTAAGTAGGTGTCTTTAACAAGGTACATGCCACCTGCAGCATCAGAGCGATTGTTTACTGTGTATCCCCATACTGGAAACTGTGTGGCGGAAAAGCAATATCCGCATTTAACCTTTAAGAAACTTGCGTCCTATATATAGGACGGGCGTACCGCTACCCTCCAGATGTTGCATTTTATATATTTTTTTCCAACAAATATAAGTACTGAGTATTTTAAACAATGCTGCACACTCTCCGTTTTTCTCTTCAAAATGCCGTTTATTTCATAATGCTACCTTTTTTGGTTCCTGTGTTATTCACATTTTACATACAGGATGTGCTAAAATTTAAATGTAAAATTCGGGTGCCAAAAGGTTAATTTTGTGGCCTTCCGTGTAGAAATATAGCGTAAAGTTTCAAATGAATGCGCTGAACCCGGCTTTACGTTAACTATTTCAACTGGTATGTAATTCAAACTTTTGAAACTAGATATCCAAGTGTAATATCATTCGTTGTGGCACAGCGTAGTCTGGTAGGTGGGCACCGGCGTCTTGGAGGAAACCACTGGCTCCATCTTCAGGTAGTTGTAGTTTAATTTGTCTCCTTGCATACAGTGAAGACATACTGGGGTAGTGGAGGTACAGGTTCCACTTATCCTTGACCTCTGCACTACAATGCAGTGGGTGGTTAATCTCACGCACTGGCCTTTGTACAGCCAAAGAAATATTCCCCGCTACAAACTAAATACGAGTCTGGATGGGCTGTAGGAAAAGTTTCAACATTTTCCGGCATAGTTACGGCTTATAATCCCTTTTACAGCATGCTGATATTTTGACTGAAAATATACTTAGGCTGTTTTCGCCAGACGCGCGTAACTATGCAAATGTAACAGTGTGTCTGGCGACCACATACAAGCAATTGGCTGCCGGAACCTATATCTATGGGTAAAATGCTCCATAGCATAATTCTGAACCATAATTTCGAGGAGTAGCTGTAGGGTGGGGGGGCGGGGGGGGAATCTGCTGTAAAACGAATTGCTCAAATGAAAAAAAAATTCACTATTATGCACCTTTTGTGCAGTTACTATTATTCCAACTTTGTGCACAGTTCTATATAAGCAAACAAACTATTGCCACATATTTCGGCTGATACATGTAACCATCATCTGGGAGTACTCACGAAGGTTACGAATATGTAGCATTGCCCCAGATAAAGTTAAAACGTACATTCCAGAGTAAATTACAATATTGAGTATAGTGAGCAATCATGTATAAAACATATAATATAAAATATTCAGAATACTATTAATAAAATTAATTGCGTGCAAGTATCTTCTTTCCAAATTAGTATTAATTTCTGTGTGACATACCCGTGTATAGGTGCGGATGCAGAACATTATACTAACTTAGAATGAAGATTCTTGGAAGCAAATAATTTATATTAGGTTGTTCTGTGCATTTCATGTCGTAGATTTTATACGTGTGTTTAACTTCATATTCACCTGCATTAAGTATAGCTTGTAATGGACTGTACTATAGGTCTTAACTGTAAAACTTTACCTTGATTTATTGGCTTCAATACAAACACATGTTCAAATCACTTCCACACACAACGCCATCTTAACTCACTGTCCGGCACGTGCCACTGCTGCCAACATAGCAACTCGTAACTTAACATCACCACCCACCAAAATCGATTGATTTAAACTCAAAAAGAAAAAGGAGAAGAAATACACAAATAATAGAACATTTAGGTTTCATAACAATAGATTACTTTGCATCACCAGGTAATGGACAAAGTTGGTGTACTGCTCTGCGAAAAACTCCAGAGCGGGCTCGTACATCAGCCACCCGAACTAGTTCATCACCGCCATAATGGACGCCTTCTATCACCCCCAACTTCCATTGTAGAGGTGGAGTATGATCATCCTTCTTGAGAACTACTGTCCCTCTCTGGATATTGTTGGATTCCGTAGGCCACTTATGACGTTGCTGCAGCTGGTGCAAATAATCCCTGGACCATTTTTTCCATAAATGCTGAGTACATCGTTGCACAAATTGCCAGCAGGATAGCTTGTTTATGGGTACACTGGAGTAGTCAGCGTCAGCCAGTGCCCTGAGGGGTCCGCCAATAAGGAAGTGACCAGGGGTTAGAGCTTGCGGGTCCTTAGGATCGGAGGGAATTTGACATAATGGGCGGGCGAGAGTTCAGGCACGCCTCAATTTGGGTCAAAACTGTAGACATTTCCTCAAAGCTGATACATGCATTACCTATGACTCGACGCATGTGATATTTCATGGACTTTATTCCAGCCTCCCAAAGACCTCCAAAGTGTGGCGAGTCAGGAGGTATGAAATGCCAACGAACATCCTCTGTTGTCATGAAGTTATTAATTTCTCCTTGAAAGGTGTCAGAATTAAGCACCTTTCTTAATTCGCAGAGCTTGTTATTAGCACCCTTGAAACATGTTGCATTATCACTGTAAATATTATGACTTCTTCCCCTTCTGGCCATAAATCTGCACAGTGCTGCTAGGAAACACTCTGTTGTCAAATCACTGACAAGCTCAATATGTATAGCTCTGGTTACTAAACAGATGAATAAAGCTGCATAACATTTAACCTTCATTTTACTCCGTTTTCCACCTTGACAGATTAGGTATGGTCCAGCATAATCTACTCCACAGTTGAGAAATGGACGGGCTGGCTTCAGTCTGAGGCTGAAGAGATTTCCCATCAGCTGGCTTGCTGACGCAGCTTGCATTCTGAAGCACTTGACACAAGAATGAACATCTTCCTGCAAAGCATCTTTGCCTTGATAATCCAAAAACTTTGGCAGAGAGAGGAATGCATGAGTTGAGGTCCTCAATGCAGAAGCCTTATGTGCTTGTGTTGAACAATCAGTTCAGATAGATGGCCTTTGGGTGGCAATATCACTTGATGTTTTTTATCATAATCTAAGACTGCAGCTTGAAGTCTTTCACCCACCATGACGAGTCCATCCTGGTCCAAAAATGGGCGTAGAGCCAAGAGTCTGCTATTCTTCCTGATAGGCCGCCCTCCTCGCAAATCCTTCAACTCATCTGGACAAGATAATTCTTGAGTTTTTGCTAATGCATCACAATAGGGCTTCTTCAGTTTCATCAACCGTTAAACTTCCATATTTCTTACCCTTGGGATCTCTAGCATTATTGATGAAATGGAAACAATATGTCATCACTCTCTTTAGTCGGTTTAAAGAAGAAAATCTTGATATTTCTTCAATGTCACTTATGTTTGTCATGCATACATTGTGCTCGTGTTGTTCGAGAGGAGTTCCCTCTATTACAATGTTGGAATGGGGCCATGAGTCTTCACTTTGTTCCAACCAAGATGGTCCGTTCCACCATTGACTATTATGCCACATTTCTTCAGGGCCTGTTCCCCTTGACAAGATGTCTGCTGGATTGTCCTCTGAAGCAACATGATGCCAAAATAAGTATGATGTAATATTCTGAATTTCACATACCGTTGGCTACGTATGTGTTCCATCTTGTGGGAATGTCTTGCAACCAAATCAAAACAAGCCTCGAGTCTGTCCACAGATGAACACTACCTATGGGTACACACAAAATAGGTAACACCTTCTTAATTAGTCTGGCAAGTAACTGCGCACCACAAAGCTCAAGCCTTGGAATGGATACTTGTTTCACTGGCGACTCTCTTGATTTTGAGCACAGGAGTTGAGAATGTAGTTTATCATTTGCATTCCCGGAACATATATATACACAAGCCCCAAATGCTCTTTCTGACGCATCAGAAAACCCATGAAATAGTGTCAATAAATATTTGCATACGAAATATTAACATTTAATGTAAGAACTAACAACATCTACCACATAAATACAATATTAAAAGGAAAAATTTAATTTAATTTCAAAATATTTTCAGGAATTCAATGTTATGTAAGGCTTCACTCACTGTCAATGGAAAACGTAAACCTAAGGACAAAGTTTACACAAATAAATTAATTAATTAAGCTCACTTCAAAAAATAAACAATGAATTACATTTAAACCGATTGAAACTGAAATTGGAGAGAAGCCTCACAGAACTCTATTTATGATATTTCAGTAATTATAACATTAATTAAGAAAAAAGCTTGAAATGCACTGACACAAAAAAGAAACGCCTTCTGATCCAGCAATAACAACAACTTTCGCTGCAGTCGATATTTACGAAACTACCTTTAGTCTTACACACACACACACATATATATATATATATATATATATATATATATATACATACACACACGTGTATGTGCGTGTGGAGAATAGAAGTGATGCAAATAACAGTATAAATACAAGTTTGTCTAAATACGCATGTACATATGGTTCTCCAAAGGCGTTTTGTTTTTACACATTATACTTAACAGCTTTTCATCTGAGACTATATAATTTTGCTGCCCAATGACCGTTACAGTCACCTGGAGGAGGGGGCTCACTCCTGGGGACCCTGAAAGATATTTAGAAAAGTCTCTGTAGACGGGCATCTCTATATAGGGGCTCCGGTTTTGGGGAACCTGGAGGAGGGCTTGTCTGCCGGGGACTTTGAGAGTAGAAAGGCTCTAGAGACAGGCATCTTTTCTCATAGAGGCTCTGGTTGGGGAACCTGGAGGAGGGCTTGTCTACCGGGGACTTGAGGGTTGGATGAAGGGGCTTTGCTTCTCTCCCTTAGGGGACTCATGGTGGGGGCAGCGAGGAAGGTTGCTATATTGGGGAACCTGAAAGATGAGGTCTTTGAGGGATATAAGAAATGCCCTGCAGTTGGGCATTCCACTATATAGGGGCCCTCTGGGGAACCTAGAGGGGGTACGATTGTCGGCGGCTTTTGAGGGATATGAATAGTATATCTGAGTACCTTTTTGAGTCTGGAGACTATTCAGGTTTTAAATCTGAGTGAGGATTTCGCCTCACTGAGACAAATAAATCTGGGTTTCATTTTTTTGGACCCACAAGATAATAGGAAACTAAGTATGGGGGCCATCTGGAACCTTGTTAAAGGAACAGGGCTCCTCTAATTTAGTGAGGAATACGGGGCACAAAGGGCCTATTTTAAGGCCTAAGTGCTTTGGGCCCGGAAGGGCTCGAACCCATATACTATTCTATTCTATTCTACATATCACATTCCTTGGATATCCTTTTATTACAGAAAAATGTATTATAATTAAAACATACTTTAATTAATTATGGTGAAAGACTCCTAGATCTAGCTTGCTTCTCAAAATCCCCTAGTGCACGCGAGAATTTCTCAAAAAGTAAATATATAGAAGTGCGACACACACACACAAGTTTCTCCAGCCCTGATGTGGGCAAAAAAAGTTTCAAGAGTGTGGGTGTGAAGGGGGTTCAAGGTATTTATCTTGCTTGGGGTGAACAGATGTCTCGTACCGACCCTGTTGTTTGGCATGTGTGGGGGAAGTCTTGAAAGTACGACACTTCATCTATTGGCGCTCTGTGCATTACTTCAAATAATGTTAAATAGAACAACCCCTGAAGAAAGTTTACATAATTTTGCTCTTGTGTGACTTTCTTTTGATTATGATTTATTTAGCGAGGTTGTGAGTTACACAATGTATAGCATCGAAGGGTACATTGATTAGTGAAGAATAAACTGGAAAGGATGTGAAAGGAATCGGTCACATAATATCGAATAATACCAGTGTCTTGACATTTACCCCAAGAAGCAAATAAAATATGTAACTTTGTAAGGAGTAGTGATCTCTGGGAAGATATTTGAATGCGGGACATCTGGAAAATAATTTTGAATTGCTTACTGCCCCAATTGAGAGCAACTCCTCAATTAAATAAATGAATATATATATATATATATATAAATCATTTGGAGCTAGGATGATATAGTCAGTATAGGTGACCATGCTACAAACTGCGAAAAGCGGGGTTCTAAATGCGGTAGAGGCAGAAGAAGTTTGCCCAGAACATGCAGCCCCGCTCCAGCCTCCTATTCAAAGGGTATCGGGGTCTCTTCCCCTAGGATAAAGTGGTTGAGACGTGAGACAGCAAGTTATCATGACCCAAAACAGCTTTGAAATCCTAACTGTATCATTAATTTAAAAATTGTATTATGTTTGACAAAACAGTATGGTTTAATAAGCCAAGAACTTTATCTGTCTGAGTAAAAATGCAACACTAGTCCAGATAGGGATGTGATGCTATCTGGAATTCGTGTTTTCTAGCTATGAGTAATATTTCATAGCGATGGAACACGCAAGATTTGAATCTGCTAATGTGCAGTTTAAAGATTAAGGTTTCAACAGTAGTAAAACAGAGTAGAATATGATATATCTTATATGTACAATTTTTTAGTAAATTTGAACTGTGCAAAATGGACGAGAGCAATTTCGTTTGCTGACGACCTGCTAATTGCAGCAAAAGCAGCAAGTGTTGAAGAAGTGGAAAACTTTACAAACATGGAAATGAGCAAAATTACACAATGGTCCACACACACTCACACAAAAAAGTGAACTGGAGCTTGTAGCTTATACCTTATAGCTTGTACTTTATAGCTCGTAGCTTGTAGCTTGTAGCTTAATTCTTGTAGCTTATAGCTTATAGCTTGTAGATTATAGCTTGTAGCTTATAGCTTGTTGCTTATAGTTTGTAGCTTATAGCTTATAGCTTGTAGCTTATAGTTTGTAGCTTATAGCTTATAGCTTGTAGCTTATAGCTTGTAGTTTATAGCTTTTAACTTACAGCTTATAGCTTCTAGCTTATAGCTTGTAGTTTATAGATTGTAGCTTGTAGCTTATAGCTTAAGTTGTTTTATGTTTGTTATGCTATATTATAGTAAGTTATGTTATTTTACATTATGTTATGTTCATTTATGGACCAACTCATCAGGGAAGCCATTGAATTTGAAATGCACCCACACATCATAAAGAAACATGATGGACTGAACTAGCGGTAGATCTTGGAAACCCCTTTTGCACTTGCTTAAATATAGGAGATATCCACCTGAAAAACAAATGTCAGATCACATTCTACATTTCCTCTTCTTCGGTCAGACATGGTGCCGTTTCTCCCGTACGTACTTGTCTTACTACACGCCTCCACTTGGGGCCGTTTCCCTTCTCAGCTTGATCTTCTAATCGGACACGCTGCCACCACCTTCCAATTGGCGCAGGCTTCTCTTGATCCAAAACTTAACCTGTAAACTGAAATTGAAGAGAAGCCTCACAGAACTGTATATTTCAGTACTTATAACATTAAGAAAAAAGCTTGAAATGCACTGACAAAAAAGAAAT
>Ga0268262_10004819_pt1 | contig 13708 bp, 10 predicted proteins | sample TergutNc150P3_FD_190354 | JGI IMG/M metagenome (GOLD analysis project Ga0268262, IMG submission 190354) | Nasutitermes corniger P3 segment gut microbial community from laboratory colony in Florida, USA - Nc150 P3 (SPAdes) (version 2) | ecosystem: Host-associated > Arthropoda: Insects >... | reverse complement strand
AACGTAGGTCGCGGTTTGTGATTATGCCTTTTAATTTTCCATCGCCATCCACGACAGGCAGGCCGGAAACGCCGAAAGTTTTAATCAATGCCTTTACATCACGGACATGGGCGTCGTAGGGGACTGTTACAGGCGATTCGATTATCCAATTTAAAAACCGTTTTACGCTCGCCACCTGATGCGCCTGTTCTTCAGGGAGCAGGTTACGGTGAATGACTCCGGCGCCCCCCTCAAGCGCGATGGCAATGGCTAATTTTTCTTCAGTAACCGTATCCATAGCGGCGGAGATAATTGGCACATTAAGATTAATTCCATCGCACAGTACGGTTTTTACATCACATTCTTTCGGAAGAATTTCCGAATATCCCGGCAGGAGAAGGACATCATCATAAGATAACCCTTCTTTAAAATTATTATTAGCTTCCATATCGGATAGTAACACTTCATTAAATTTTTGTCAATAAAAAAAACAAATATTTTTTATCTATTTTTAATAAATTTTCCACTTGAAAAAAAACCGATTACAGGACAAAATATACAGGGAGAGGGAGAAAAATGAGTCTTGCCATTACAGTTGATAATTTTGAGTCCGAAGTATTGGGATCGCCGGTTCCGGTGCTGATTGATTTTTGGGCTCCTTGGTGCGGTCCATGTAAAATGCTCAGTCCTGTAATTGATCAAATTGCGGGGGAATATGAAGGCCGCGTAAAAGTCGGTAAAGTCAATATTGACGAAAACGCCGATCTTGCGGATAAACATGGGATTGTTTCCATTCCCACGCTTATTCTTTACCATAATGGGGAAATGGCGGCCCAGAAAACCGGAGCCGCCCCCAAACACGATATTGTTTCTCTTTTTAAAAACTTACTTTAAGTACCTTGCTGTATTATTTGGTTTTCCCGGAGTTGCGCAGCTTGTATTTGTGATATAAAAGTCTTTTGCCGTGCCAGTTTTATTCACTATACTTTCATCGCGGCAGATTGTGCGGGTATTGGTCGTTTTACCGCTTGCCACCGCGTCTTTCGGTCCGCATGCGTTTCCATCAGGAGATTTCCACGCTCCAGCGCCAAAAAGGAATTCCGAGGTTTTGGCAAAATAATCTTTTATCCACCAGCTATCCTGATTCTCAGATAATACTACCGCGTCAATCACTTTGTTGTCCTGATCCAAAACATAAATCATCGCTGTTTTATGAATTAATTTTGTCTCTCCCGGCATCCAGAAATCCCGCGCTGTAGGCGAAGCGTTTATGCCGACCGATTCATCAAGGGCGTTTGTGTATTCGTCCTTGCTTGCCGGATTATAAGTGCGCAGATGAAGAACGATATATTCGTCTTTTTTAACTTCAACGGGCGAGAACTCATAAATGGTTTGTTTGGCTGCAGTTGAATTGCCATTGATAACTATTCTCATCGCGCCCAAATTACCCGCCGTTTTTGTCTTAAACTCAATAAACTCTTCTTTTTTCCCTGCCGCTGCGCTGGCTGATTCGGTACAAATTTCATTAATCACCAAATTCGGCATTCTGTCGTTTCTGGTACGGAACGAGGCAAGCACGTTAACGGTATTTTTCTTCTCGTCCTCCGCAAGTATGTCGGTAGTTATAAGTTTCCCTGCTTCTGATTGTCCTTTCAGCTTAACCTTTACGGTACTGCCATTTTCCACCGAATCAACTTCAAGTTTTGGATCGAAGTTAATATATTTGATTGTCACAGGCCGCGAAAAGGTAAATTCGACCTCTTCCTGAGACACCGCACGGCAGTTCAGGTAAACCAGCGCCGATGAACTGCCCCCCAGCATTTGCGCCGCAGTGGGCGTTTCCGGGGTAGAACAGGAGCCAAGCAAAGCGCAGACTCCAAACAACAAAAAACATTTTTTCATATTTTTTCCTCCGCCTATATATGGCGTGAAAGTGCCATTTTGCTTGACCGAAAATGAATTTTTTTTTAACTTTTTTTTGCGGTGTCATTATGGACAAAAGTCGTTAAAAATGGTATCTTATCAATTCATAATGATTTTAGGGGTATTTTATGGCTAAAAAGGAAAAAATGGCTCCGGCAAAGGAAAAGGACTCTTCTTCTTCGGAAATTGCCAAAAAATTCAAGCAACATCCTGGCATTTATATAGGGTCCGTCATTATTCTGATCCTTGTTGTTATTACGTTTGTCGGCGGAGACTTCCTTTCGGGAGGCCGTCGTTATGTAAGAAAAGGCGGTTCTGATTTGATCTTTGGATACTACGATAAAGTTCCCATTTCATGGGTAGTGGGAAATACGCTGTATCAATATTACGAAAGGGTATTTAATAGTTTTCGCGCCCAGGGGTACGATCCCAATGATCAATGGATTAATTACTATGTCTGGAAACAGGCTTTTGAAAGCGCGGTAATGCATACCGCCATTCTACATATATTGAAAAAATCAGGATACGAAGTATCTGAAAAAGTGGTTAATAAAAGAATTATGCAAATGCCGCAGTTTCAGGACAATGGGCATTTTTCCCTTATCATGTACAATAGGATGCCCGATTCAGCCCGTACCGCTTTATGGCGGCAGCAACAGGAAGAAATTGCGATGGAAATGTTTTTTGACGATTTCTTCAGTCTTTTAGTGCCAAGTTCCGAGGCGAAATTTATCGCAAATATGTCGTCGCCGCAGAGATCTTTTGATTTTACTTTTTTTAATGTTGATGATTATCCTGAAAGCGAATATCTTTCTTATGCCAAGGCAAACTCCAAACTTTTTAATTCAATTCAATTATCCAAAATTACATTATCAAGCAGCGAGAGGGAAGCGAAAAAAATTCTGGCTTCTATAAGTGACGGAACCAGTACTTTTGAAGACGCGGCCAGAGCGCAATCAAAAGACAACTATGCCGACAGGGGCGGAGATATGGGAATTCGTTATTGTTATGAGATTGATGATGAAATTCCTAATACTGATGATCGGGAAAAGGTTTACAGTTTAAGAAAAGGGGAGTTGAGCGACGTTATTACCGTTAATGACGGTTGGGTTTTTTTCAGGGCGGAAAGCGATCTGACTCAAGCTAATTTTGAAGATTCGTCGGTAATGGACAAAGTGCTTAATTACGTAAAGAACCGTGAAAGAGGCAGAATGGAAAATTGGACTATTGATAAGGCCAATGAATTTATTACCGACTCGAAAGAATCGGGATTTGCCAACGCCGCCCGCTGGAGAAACCTTAGTGTAAATAGTTTTGGACCTATTCCGCTTAATTACGGGGATGTCAGTCTTTTTACGGCTCTTGATGAATCCCTTAAAGCGACCGGTATAAGCGATCAGGAGGTTGACGGGTTGTCTAAAAATGAAAATTTTTGGAAAACAACTTTTTCAACACCTTTAAATACTCCGTGCCAGCCGCTTGTTCAGGGAAGCAAGGTTTATGTGTTTCTTCCAACAGGACAAATTGAAGCTGAAGAATCATCCAAAGAGGAAATGGCGTCAAATTATTCAACTCAATTACTGCAAAATATAGCTAACCAGTCATTACAGAGGTATTTTCTTAATAACGGAAAGATGAAAAATAATTTTGATGAAACTTATTTCAGTGTTTTTCGCTCTAATGAATAGCGTACTATGCAGGGATTGCCGTTTGTCCGAAACGGGAAGACTCTTCTTTCAGGAGTTGATCCACAAGGACGCGCCGAGCGTTTAGCCGGCTCAGTCCCTGTAAAAGACAGAACCCTTTATTTTTGCCCATCGCCGCTTTATGGCTACGGTCTTTCCTGTTTTCTTTTGCGCCTTGAAAAAGAAGCGCCAAGTTCCGCCATGCTATGCGTTGAAGCTGACTGCGAATTATACGAATTAACGGAAAAAAATATTGATCCCTCCCTTGCCGCCCGTCAAAACTTGCGCATAACAAATATTTGTGACGCTGGAAATCTTTATGCCTTTGCGCGTGAAGCGTGGGGCGCAAGGGCGTTCCGCCGCGTTGAAATATTACGGTTCTCAGGCGGCTGGCAACTTTTTCCCGAAGTTTACGATTCTCTTTGCGACTGTCTTCGCAGAGAAATTGCCATAGATTGGAGTAACGCCCTAACCCTCGCAAAAATGGGACGCTTATACATCCGTGGCGCGTTACGCAATCTTCCCCTTGTAACACGATTCCCCTCCGCCTCACAGTTGTCTTTTGGCGAAACCCCCATCCTTGTCCTTGGCGCGGGTCCCTCCCTAGACGAAACCCTTGACGCTCTCAAATCAAAATATGCTAATTTTCTTGCCTCCCCTGATAACCGTCCTTTTAAAATTATCTGCGTGGACACATGCCTTGGAGCGTTAAAAGAAAGAAACATTATTCCCGACCTTGCCGTAATTTTAGAAAGCCAACACTGGAACATTAAAGATTTTTTGTCTTGCAAGGGCTGGAACGTAAACGCGGCTATAGACCTTTCTTCGCTACCGGCATCTACAGGCATATTATCCGGCGAAAGGTTTCTTTTTTTTACTCCATGGACGCAGTTAAAAATATTCAAACGGCTAAAAGATACCGGGCTTCTTCCGGTTGAAATCCCGCCTCTTGGCTCCGTTGGTCTTACCGCCGTTGAATTGGCCCGGCGGTTTACAAAAGGAAAAATAATCTGCGCAGGTCTTGATTTTTCTTTTACTCAAGACAAGTATCACGCACGTTCCACGCCGGGGTATTTTTCCCGCTTAAATTTACAGAACCGTTTTAAAAGATTATTTAACCTTGCCGCTTATAATCAGTATTCAATCGCCGCCGTTTCAAAATCCGGGCTTCCTGTTTACACAAGCCCAGCAATGAAAAATTACCGCGATCTTTTTGAACAGGAGTTTGGCGGCGATTCGCGGATATATGATATTGAAAGTACAGGGCTGCCGTTAGGAATAAAAACGCTCTCACTTGAAGAAGTAGGGAATTTATTGGTTAAAAATGGTTACGAATTTTCCACGCAGAGGCGCGCTGTACCTTCGGTACGTGGCGCGGAGGCGCAGAGGGAAGAGGGAAGAGAAGGGGGATTAATTTCTTTTTACAGAGATGAGAGGAAACGATTGGAAGAATTACGCGCTTTATTGACGGGTGAAGCGGCGGCGGATAATGAACGGTTGAATGTTTTAATTGACGAATGTGATTACCTTTGGGCGCATTTTCCTGATTATGCCGGGGGCCGCCATCCTGCGATTAGCGATATTTCGTTTTTAAAACGTTTGCGTACTGAGATTGATCCGATGTTGAAAATATTGGATAAAAATGATATATTATAATAAAGGCTGTTAAATGAAAAATAAGTTAAAGTTATTCATAATAATATTGATATTTTCCGCCAATAGTTTATTTTCTGCCGGAAATAATGATAACGAACAGGCTTTAACTCCAGAAGAACTTGATCCTACATTGATAACGGACGCTGAACTTGTAATGAAAGCCCTCTATGAGGCTTTTAATGATCAAATTGATAAAGTGGAATTCCGAAAAAATGATTGGGCTGTTCTGATGAAAGGCGTTTGGTATTATTATGCCAAAGGAAAATTACTGCCTGAAAAAGAGTTAAAAAAAGCGGCAAGATACAGGCCGTATCAATTTTATAAATACCCTGCAAATTTGCCGCCGCAGACTGTGGCTACTCCCGAAGAAGTGGAAATGTATCTTAGCTGGACAACCCCAACAGACGCTCCTGTACTTAGCCGTTCCGGTTTTTTTCTTGGCGCGTTTTGGAAAGCGTTTACGCAAAAAGAAACAGAAAAGCAAATTGTAGATATAACTTTTCTTGGAAAAGAAACAAGCGTTCACAAAGGAATTCAACAAAAACTTGTGATTATCGAAGAAAAAATTCAAGAAGTCGCAAAAACCGATAGTATGATTAGGACATGGATAGAAAATCTTGGTTCTGCGGGAGCGTATTATTATCGGGTTATCGCAAACACTAAATCACGCTCATATCACTCTTACGGGCTTGCCATTGATCTGCTTCCTGAAGATTTAGACGGCAAACAAACATATTGGTTGTGGACTTCTGAAGAAAGAGAAGACTGGTGGAATGTTCCGTATAGCGAGCGATACCATCCCCCTGAAAAAGTAATAAAAATTTTTGAGTCATACGGTTTTGTCTGGGGCGGAAAATGGGTGATGTTTGATACCATGCATTTTGAATACCGCCCCGAAGTTATTATTTTGAATGGACTGCCATTAACGGAAAAATAATGGACACTTCGCAAAGATTTTCACAAGAAGAGCACGAAGGTACAAAGAACACAAAGGGGGAGGGGGGTTGTTTTTGGGCTGTGTGTGGGATTTAGGATTATTTATGGACGATAAGTGTCAGATGATTGATTAATAAAAACGTCCGTTTTTTTATGCATTTTTACTAAAAAAGAATAAAAATTAATTATTTAAATAATACCACAATATTTTGTTATTTGTCAAGTAAAATTATGAAAAAATACAATGTTTTTAAATAAAAACCGTTAATTTTTATCAATTTTACATGGAATTTACCTCAAATAAAACAAAAAAATCCACATAAAATGCATAAAAAAAACGGAGGTTTATTTATGGCGGTTAAAAGATTAACTTCATTATTCGGGATTATTGCTTTTGCGGTAATGTTTGTTTTTGTGCTTGCAGGGTGTGGTGAGCCAAAGTCTGAGAACAAGGTCATAAACATAGCCGACATACAGGGCGTTACTTCCCCTGTACACGGCAGAACCCCGGTTACAGCCATTACCGAAACCGCGCAGTACAGGGGAACCGTAACATGGAGTTATAACCCCGTTACTTTTGCCTCCAACATACAATACACGGCGACGATTAATTTAACGCCAAAATCGGGTTACACCCTGCAAGGGGTAGCGGAAAATTTCTTCACCGTTAAAGGGGCGACATCGGTAAGTAACGACGCCAATTCAGGTATTATTACGGCGGTGTTTCCATCGGGCTGTTCCATTACGATTGATATGTTTGATTCCGGTGGCGACGGCTGGGATAGGGCAGCGTTAAAAATAGAAATAAATGGGAAAGTACTTTCTTCAAACGTAACGATAATTAACGGATTTACCAGCAGTTACACTTTTAATGTTACGGACGGCGATTCAGTTAAGGTTTATTGGATGCGCGGAGATTACGATGCCGAATGTTCTTTTATAATGTATTACACCGACAAACCGCCTACTCCGGCTTTCACCGCAAGCAATAATTCCGTTTGGAGCGGAAACAACGCATTGCTTTACAGATTGAGCGCTAAGATAAACAACGCAAGCGGTTCATTACTCGGTTCGTTTACCGTTAAAGGAAACTCCATAATTGATATAGCCGCCATAAAGGGCGTTACCATTCCGGCAATCGCCGGAGTTCCGGTTAAAACCATTACCGACAACGCGCAGTACACCGGAACAGTAACATGGAACGGCAACCCCTCTATATTTGCCGGTTCGACCGTGTACACGGCGACAATCACGCTGACCCCTAAGCCGGGTTCCACCATGCAAGGGGTGGCGGCTAACTTTTTCACGGTCGCCGGAGCCACGTCGGTCAGTAATGCCGCCAATTCCGGCGTTGTCACGGCGGTATTCCCCACGACGGCAACAATTGCCGTAAGCATCTCCATTAACGCTCCTGTGAAAGACGCAATACCGAATACGACTGCAAGCAGTAATACCGAAAGCGAGAGTAATTTTTCCATTAGTTCGGTATCGTGGTCGCCATCCCATAATCCGTTTCATGGCGGTACGGCATACACCGCCTCCGTCACGCTGACGGCAAACAGCGGTTACACTTTTTACGGTATAAGTTCCTCAAAAATTAATGGGCAAGACGCGATAGTATCAAATAACGCAGGCTCGTCTGTTAAATTGTCATACACCTTTCCGAAAACTGCCCCAAAAACGGTTACAGGCATGGCAATTAAAACACAGCCGACTAAGCTGACCTACACGCACGGCGAAACGCTTAATTTAACCGGGCTTGTGGTAACGCTGACCTACGAAGATAAAACGACGGGAGATGTTACCGCTGCGGAATTCGCCGCTGAAAATGTAACCGCGACCCCGGCGCATGGAAACAATTTGTTTTATTCAATACACAACGGACATCCGGTTAAGATAACATACGGCAGTTTTACGGTAAACACTAATAATTTGACCGTAAACAGGGCAACCCCCATAGCCGCCGATTTTAACGTCAGCGGAACAGGTACATTTAATTATAACGGCTATTCCAGATCTGTTACCATAACGCCAAAAGACGGAAAAAGTGACGGAAGCATAACCGTTAAGTACAACGGCAGTACAACCGAGCCTTCGGCGGCAGGTGCGTACACCGTAACTTTTGACGTGGCAGGGGCAACGGATTTCAACGCCGCGAGCGGACTTTCAGCAGGAACCTTGACGATTGATAAAATCACCCCTATAGCCGCCGATTTTAACGTCAGCGGAACCGGAACATTTGCCTATGACGGCAGTTCAAAGATTGTTACCATAACGCCTGAAGCGGGAAAATCCAATGGAAATATAACCGTTAAATACAACGGTAATACAACCGCGCCATCGGCAGTTGGCACTTATACCGTAACTTTTGATGTGGCGACATCCGGGAATTTCAACGCCGCAAGCAATTTTTCCGCAGGAACTCTGAGGATTGTAGACGGAATCTTTAACAGCATTGATAGTTTGAAAACTTTTTTGCAAGGCAAACCTGACAATACTGCCGCTACCCCATACATTGTTGTGTTGAACGTGAACGAAATTTATGGCATTGGAGAAGCGCTTAGAGATGTATCATCAAATAAATATGTAAACCTTGACCTTTCCGGCAGTACTTTTACTAGAATTGTGCTTGGCCTTTTTTGGTATTATAGTTATGGCCCGGACAATCCTATCTCACAAATTACCAACATAACCATACCCAACAGCATTACCAGTATTGAGAATTCGGCTTTTCGCGGTTTCACCAACCTTACTGCAATAAATGTTGATTCCGGTAATGCTAATTACAGTTCAGAACAAGGTGTATTGTATAACAAAAATAAGTCTACTTTAATTAATTATCCGGCAGGTAAAACAGGAACCACATTCACCATACCCAACAGCGTTACCAGCATTGAGGATTATGCTTTTTACGAATGCGACAGCCTTACCTCAATAAACGTTGATTCTGGTAATGCAAACTACAGTTCAGACCAAGGTGTATTGTATAACAAGAATAAAACAACTTTAGTTAAGTATCCAGAAGGAAAAACGGGAACCACATTCACCATACCGAACAGCGTTACCAGCATTGGGAATTTCGCTTTTTACAATTGCAGCAGTCTTGCCAGCGTAACAATACCGAACGGCGTTACCAGCATTGGGGATTACGCTTTTTACAATTGCAGCAGCCTTGCCAGCGTAACAATACCGAACGGCGTTACCAGCATTGGGGATTACACTTTTTACAATTGCAGCAGCCTTGCCAGCGTAACAATACCGAACGGCGTTACCAGCATTGGGAATGTTGCTTTTTACAATTGCAGCAGCCTTACCAGCGTAACCATACCAAACGGCGTTACCTACATTCAGCTTGGTACTTTTGAGTATTGCAGCAGTCTTGCCAGCGTAACAATACCCAACAGCGTTATCAGCATTTGGGATAGGGCTTTTGACCGTTGCGCCCTTACCAGCGTAACTATACCAAACAGCGTTATCAGCATTGGGCGTGATGCTTTTAACGTGTACTCCCTTACCAGCGTAAAGTTTGAAGGTACGATTAGATCGAGCAATTTTGATTCAGGTGCATTCCCATGGCCTGGCGACTTGCGCGACAAATTTTATGCAACAAATTCAACCAACGGAACACCGGGGACGTATACCACGACAAATCCGGGTTACAACGCAGTGTGGACGAAGCAGTAGAGGAAACAGATGGTGTAAAAATTTTAATAATTACATTAGTTAGCTATGTTAAATTTTTTGTGAGGGTGCGCATTGAAGGAGGAGTGTAAAAAGGCAATGCAAAGAGCAGACGTACAAAAAATTAAGAAAATAAAAGATAAATCCTTATGGAGCAGATACTGGCAACAATGTTGGAGAAATATTGCTACTGGGTTGGATAATAAAATTGATGATTATTATTTATGGCAAAATGACTGATAGGAAATAGAAAATGCTTTTAACACATAACCGTACATCATTAAAAAAACTGTTAATTTTATCACAATTTAAAATAACAACACCTAAGCAATATTGGGAGAAAACGACTTCAAGAATAGTTGAAGAGTTAAAAAAAATTGGGATAATCATATTAGATTGCTATCTTGTTGGAAACGGAATAAGAAATCAGTCATTAGCAGATATTAATGATATTGATTCAGTAATAATTTTAACAGGAAATTATTCAGATAAGGAACTGTTGGTTATTAGAGATATACTTGACAATTTTATATTGAAAATTGACATACTCAACAAATACCATTTTCGCTTATTCGATGAAACAGATTTTCAAAAATTTTCCAAATATGATGGTTATAGATTATTCGAATTTCAGAATGATAATTTATCTTTTTATGATACAGATATATTATTCCGATTAAGCCCTGTTCTTAATTCAGATAATTTTAATATGTCATATATTACACAGTTAGTTTATGGATGTTTAATGAACAGGGAAATTTTTGAATTCAAAATTGACGATAAAAAAGCAGAAGACAGATTAAAAAGAAATCTTGAGATTAATTCTATTAATGGAATTGAATTAGATTTAAAAAGAACAAGTTTGATACTAAAATATTTCTTAAAAATAAGAAACAATTCAAACCCATCTATTTCCGATTGGAAGAAATTCCTTTCAAAATATTATTTGAAAATGAAACATGAATTTATTAATAAATCTAAGAGATATAAACTGAATTTAAGGAGATATTTATGCCCATAGGTTTGCTTGAAGCCAATGCTCCCAATAGGGGCTTTATATGGAAAGATAATTTGAACGCAATTATTGGTACAATAGATGGGATAATTGTTCTAATTGTTGAACTGTTTAAAAAAGAAATAATAAAATTTATTACTACTGTACTATCCATAATTTCGGGAGAAAATGTTATATCAAATTACTTTAAATCTAATGTTCTTGATAAACGCGAGATAGATTTTTTCTTTTATCAATTGGGGTTAAGAAAGAATTTGCCAATTATGGACTTGTTGTATTTTGAATATATCAAGTTCTTAAGTAAAACATCCAAAATAAGAAATATTATAATTTTTCCCATTATTGATATGTCAGAATTAACTCAACAAAACAATGATTTTAATATATTCTGTAAAAATGTTAACAAAGTATTTAATAATTCAAAAATTGAGATTAATATTATTGATCCATATCAAGATATTTATTTTTATAAAGAAGATTTGGTTTCAAAGGATTTTATTGAAACTTTAAAGTATATTGGCAGCAAGAAATATTTTGATTATTTAAGAAAAGTATTTAAAATTCGAATTAATTCTATTACAGATTTTAATAAATTCCATCCGATTGATGACAAAATTAAGAATATTTATACTCACATTAATAAAAGTTGGAGTATAATTAATTATATTAAAAAAAATGTTGACCTGTCGATCCCAGTAAATATTTCAGCTATTTTTTGGGAATGGGAAGTTGATAAACTTGGTGTAATGAAGCACTATACAGCCAGTAAAGATAATATTATAACTTTTTTTCCAGTTTTAGGTATAACACAGATGTTAAATAAAACTACGCCTATTCCTGCTTTTTCTGAAGGAGAAACAATCTGTATTTTTGACAATATAAAATCCATAATAGAAAAGGCTATAAAAGTTATACCTTACATAAAAAAATATAATTTACTACTGGAAAGCGTCCTCTCACAGTATAATAATGAAATTAATAGAAAAGATATAATAGCCAACGGTAAAAGACTTTGGACAATTTTTATAGAGGAGCAAAATATTACGGAAACTAAATACTCTTTAGAAACAAAAGATTTTTATTTGTTCTTAGGACTAATTGAAAAAATAAAACTGTTAGTAGAAAATGAAAATACTTGATTTACATGATTTGGTTTATCTGTATTATAAACGGATACTTTTTTTATTTGTTCCAAATGTTTGCAATTCCAAATGTTCCTTTTGTTACGAAAAGCCAAAATTTTCAAAATATGCCGTTCTGAGCGATTCTATTCTTAGCAGAACATACGAATTTGTAGATACAGTAAAAAATATTGGTTTTAATGAATTTAGAATAACTGGCGGTGAACCATTGTTATTTGAAAACATTTTTGAATTGTTTTCTATATTTAAGAAAAAAAATGTTTCTTATACTCTGCTTACAAATGCCATGAATATTCAAAAACATTTTGAATTATTTAAAAACAACGAACCTAAGAAAATAACTATTAGTTACCACTCAAAAACACATCACAACAATATTTTTGGGATAGAGTATAATACGGATTTGTTAGATGAGAATATCCGTGAATTATGTAAAAGAAAATTTAATCTCACAATTTCAATCTTATTTTTAGATGAAAACAAAATTGAAATATTATCTCATGTATTGCATCTAAAATCTTTAGGTGTAAAGTCAATCAAATTAATATACCCTAACGATCATAAAATAAAAATGAATTTAAAGAAAGAGTTTGTTAAAACAGTTGAAAAGGTTACTTCAATTAAAGGAATAGACATAAGATATTCTGAATTAAATGCCAGTATTTGTAGTATGGTTAATAGAGGTTTTCTTTCTTTTCACATTGATCAGAACATAATTTATAGCTGTTGTAATTCTATATTTAACAAGAAGTTTATTAACAATATTAATTCATATGAAAATTTAATAACAATAATTTGGAATTTTTATAATGCAAAAAAATCGATAAATGAATTCCCTTGTAGAAACAATGTTGAATTTTGCCCTATTGCGCTTAACGTCTAACATTGATAAAATAAAAAAGTGATAGTGAACTTATAATGTTTGTCAATGAATTAACATTATGTAAAATTTTAAGGAGAGTGCGCTACTAGGAGAGATGGTAGAGTAGGTGCAATGTACCATCTTCTCTTTGTGATCTTCTAACCTTCATGTGAAAATATTAGAAAAAAACTTTTCAGAAGGCTAAAATTTGAATGAACCACAACAAACGCAAAAAATACTCAAGGGAGCACGGAGTGACTAACCCCCAAAATTCCCCAACGTCATCAAAAAATTGACAGCACTCCTATAATGTGATTTTTAATTTAATGAGCGTAAAAGATGTATGCCGAATAAAATACTTGAGGGGTGGCGCGGAAAAAAGTGCCACGCCCCGTCGCGGTGCTTTTTTATCGACAACAGCCCAAAAAAAGCACCGCGCAAGCAGTGTGGATCAATTAATGCCGCAAGCTGAAAGCACCAAAAATGCCGCAGTCCCAATAAAAGCAAGGTCACCTTTAGGTGACCGACAGTGCGACCCCAAAGAAAATCTTTAGGCATACATCTTATCAACACTTAGAATAAAATTGCGGTGGCATGGTGTTGAGGGTGATGAAGCAGTAAGAGATAATATAGTATCTATGCCACTGATTTTTCAAAATTAATTACAGAAACTTCAGTTCCCGCCGAGGAAGCAAACCGATCAATCATATTTTCAAGTTGTGCGGCTATTGTTCCATTGTACCATTTATTGCCGCATTCCGTACAAACATGAGCAGGAACATGGCGAATAACAATAACACCCTGATCGATATCTTCGGTATAAGTGACG
>Ga0268262_10004818_pt1 | contig 13711 bp, 16 predicted proteins | sample TergutNc150P3_FD_190354 | JGI IMG/M metagenome (GOLD analysis project Ga0268262, IMG submission 190354) | Nasutitermes corniger P3 segment gut microbial community from laboratory colony in Florida, USA - Nc150 P3 (SPAdes) (version 2) | ecosystem: Host-associated > Arthropoda: Insects >... | reverse complement strand
GTTTCCCTTTGGCGGGATCAACATCCACCCAAGCCTTCTTCCCAAATACCGAGGGGCGTCTCCGATTCCGGCGGTTATTTTAAACAGGGAAAAAGAAACAGGCGTTTGCATTCAAAAACTGGCGGCAGAGATGGACAGCGGGGACATACTTGCCTCCTTAAAAATAGAATTATCGGGGCGCGAAACAACCGCTTCACTAAGCGAAACAGCGGGCGAAAAAGCGGCGCTTCTTTTGCGGGAGTTGCTGTTGGATTTTGGCCCCATGGCAGCTGCCGCAAAGCCGCAGATGGGTGAGGCGGTCTATTGCCTCCAGATAAAAAAAGAAGAGGGGCTTATCGACTGGGGTAAAAGCGCCGCCGAAATTGACGCGCAAATACGGGCATTCACGCCCTGGCCGCTCTCTTTTACCCGGCGGGGGAAGGATGCGCTTATCATTTTAGAGGCGGAAATTGCAGCCATGCAGGCTGGAGCGGAGACAAACGCCCCGCCGGGCGCTGTGCTTGGCACAGACAGCAGGGGAATACTCGTCCAAACAGGCGATGGCATCCTGGCGGTTAAAAGGCTTCAATGGCAGACAAAAAAAGCGCTTGACTGGAAGGCGTTCTGCAACGGCGAGCGGGGTTTTATGGGGGTAAGGTTAGAGTAACTACCCTTGCTACTCAAGTTTTTTCTATATTAATATTACATATATGGGCTTAATCAATCTGGACTTGGACGCAATAGAAGGCTATGTTTCAAACCATTTAAGGCTTTTCCTCTCAATGGCAGCTGGGCTCATTGTATTGGTAGGTATCGTGGCTGTGTCAGTGTTTTTTATCAATGTGCGGGGAGCCGAACGGACCATGGTTCCCGATGTCCAGGGACGGGATCTGACAGCCGCCCTTCTGGAGCTTCAGGTAAAAGAGCTTTACCCCAGAATCAGCCTTCGTTTCAGCCAAAGTTCTACGGATAAGGGCCTTGTTTTGGAACAAAGCCCGCAGCCGGGAGCTATAGTTAAAGCTGGCAGGAGGATACAGCTCGTGGTGAGCCAGGGGGTAATGGTTAATACAATAGAAAATTTCCTTGGCAGAAACATTGATGAGGTTCGCATGGACCTCCAGACTCTTTTGTCAACGCAAAGCGTAACAGGAAATGTGCAGCCAATCACCATAAAAGAGCCTGTAATGTACCAGTATTCTACCGAACCGGCGGGCACGGTTTTGCAGCAAAGGCCGGAAGCCGGAACGACTATTTCCGGTGCTACAACTCTGGAACTGGTAGTGAGCCGGGGCAGTGAAAATGTCATGATGAGGCTGCCGAACCTGCTTGGGCTTGGTATTGATGACGCGCTTGAACAAATTGGCCGTTCAGGAATAGATTTTGAGTTTTCTGTCAGAACAGCCCAGAGCGGCGAAAAAGCCGGAACTGTAGTTTACCAAAATCCGGTAGGGGACACCCTTGCCGCTTCAGGCACCAGGGTCGAAATTGTTATGTCTATTCCGGACACTCTGCCGCAAAACCAGGTTTTCGGCCTTTTTACATACGATATGGCGCAAAACCCTTACCCGCTGTTGCTGACTTTGGAAAGCATACTCCCCGGCGGCTCAAGGCAGAGGCTCCTTTCGGTACAGTACGGCGGCGGGAAGCTTTCGGTTCCGTACCTTCAACCTTCCGGGGCGGTGTTGGTACTCTCAATGCTCAACCGGGAAATTCACAGGGAAACCGTGGCGCTTCCCGTGGAAAGCCTGCAGTTTTGATATGGCTAAAATTTGCATCTGCCTTACAGGAAAAACCCTCGCCCAGGATCTGGAGCAGCTTGAAAGCAACAGAAAATATGTAGACCTTGCGGAGCTTCGTGTGGACTGCCTGGATCCGGATGAAAGGTTTCATATAAGGCGTTTTCCGGAAATGGCGGGCCTGCCTGTGATCCTTACTGTCAGGCGAAACCTCGAAGGCGGTTTTTATGTGGGCGGGGAAGGTTCCAGGATTTCCTTGCTTGCGAAGGGCCTGGCTTACGCGGCCGCCGACCAAAGGCGGAACTTTGCCTATGTAGACCTTGAAGAAGACCTGAATGTACCGAGCCTTGAAGAAGCCGCCCGTACCTTTGGAACGCGGATAATCCGATCATGGCACAACATGGAAGGGGTAGATCGCGATCTGACCGGCAAGATTAAGAAACTCAGGAGGGTGGGGGATGAGCTTGTCAAAGTATCGGTGACGGCCGGCTCTTTGGCGGATGTGGTCAGGGTATACAAAGCCGCAAGGGAAACTTCCGGCATAGACAAGATACTCCTCTGCATGGGGGAATACGGCGTCAACACCAGGATTTTGTCCGAGTTCCTTGGTTCCCGCATAAGCTATACATCAATAAAGGATGCCGATATTAAGCAGGCAGCGCCCGGGCAGCTTGAGCCAAGGGTGCTTTCGGAGCTTTACAACTTTCGGGAAATTACCGCTAAGACAAAAGTTTACGCTATAGCCGGCTTTCCCCTCAAATTTACCAACAGCCCTTTCTTTTTCAATACAGTGTTCAGGATGGAGCAGGCTGACGCGGTTTTTATACCCATCGTTGCCGATTCCGTTGAATCTCTTATTGACCTGGCCGAAGAAATTGGCATACTGGGCCTGTCAATTTCAGTACCATATAAAGAAACGATACTCCCCTACCTGGTCAGCATGTCGGAAAAGGCGGCCTCAATTGGCGCTAGCAACACTCTTGTAAGGGGCCTGCGTGGCTGGATGGGCTACAACACGGACGCGGCGGGATTTTCTGACAGCCTTTTGTCTTTTATAGGCAAAAAGGATCTCAAAGGCAAAAAAGTTACCATAATCGGTGCGGGAGGGGCGGCGAAGGCTGCGGCTTTTGAGGTGCACAGGCTGAAGGGAAAAGCCCTTATCCTGAACCGCACTCCCGCAAGGGCGCGCAATTTGGCTGAGCCTTACCGTTTTGCCTGGGCGGCCTTTGACAGCCGCGGCGCTGTTCTGATGGAAAAATATTCCGATATAATTATTCAGGCAAGCTCGGTCGGAATGGCGCCGGACACAGAAAATGACCCGATAGAATTCTATAAATTTTCAGGAAAGGAAATAGTTATGGACTTTATCTATGAGCCGCAAAAGACCCGTTGCCTGAAGCGGGCGGAACAGGCAGGGTGCAAAATTCTGAACGGCAGCGATATGCTCCACAGGCAAGCCCGCTACCAGTATGGATTTTTTATGGATCGTGAATTTCCGCCATCTCTTGTAACGCGTGTAAAATTTTAGGAAATTGATATGGAACAATTGACGGTTAAGGAAATAGCCGGCAGGGCGGCAGTGGATGCCTTTGTTAAAAGCGGCATGAAACTTGGGCTTGGGACAGGCTCCACGGCAATTACCGCGGTAAGGTACATAGGCGCTCTTTTGGCGGAAGGGAAACTCTCCGGTATTTTGGCGGTGCCTACAAGCTTCCAGACTTCTATAGAATGTGAAAAATTGGGCATACCGCTTTTTTCGTTGAATTCAAGGGAGATAAGCGCTAAGCTGGATCTTACAATAGACGGCGCTGACGAAGTTGACAGCGAAAACAGGCTTATTAAAGGCGGTGGCGGCGCTCTATTGACTGAAAAAATCGCGGCATACGCTTCGGCCTCTTACGCTATTGTGGTTGATGAATCAAAAATCGTGGAAAACCTTGGCGTAAAATTCCCGGTGCCGGTAGAGGTTGTCAGCGAAGCAAGGATAAGCGTAACGCTTGCGCTTGAAAAGCTGGGGGCGGAGGTGAATCTCAGGCAGGCTCTGCGCAAGGCCGGGCCGGTTATCACCGATCACGGCAACCTTCTTTTGGACATACGCTTCGCAAAAGCCCCCGATCCGGTTTTAATGGAAAGGGAAATTAACCTCATTCCCGGTGTTGTCGAAAACGGTTTTTTCACCGGCCCTTCTGACAGGACACTGCGCCCGGTTGTTTTTATAGCCCGAGCGGACGGCACTGTGGAAAAGCGTTAGCGGAAATCACGATATAGCTGTAAAGGCAGGAAACAAGTTGCGCCTAACGTTCACAGGCATATTTCCAGAATGGCTTAAGTAAGTCCACCAGATCCTGTACGGTTTTTGAATCCTTATACACGCCTGGATCGATTTCTCCGTTTGTGTGTTCTTTCAAGCTGGTAATTAACTCTATCAAGTCAAGTGAATCGAGCTGAAAATCGTCAAAGATGTTCTTCATTGGACTGATTGAAGCGGGATCGACCTTAAATTCAGTTGTCAAAACATCTTTTAAGCATAAAAAAATGGTGTCATTATCCAAGGAAAACTCCGTTTTAGCATTACAAGTATACCGGGATTGGCATTTCTTTGTAAGTAGCGCCGGTTAAACGATATTCTTGCCTTGACATTAAAAAGCGGTGTGTTTACAATCCCTTCATGGCTGATTTGAAACAGCAAATCAAGGAATTTATCATCAGCGCCCTGGAAATAGAGGACATAAAACCTGAAAATATCGTTGATTCAGCGCCGCTTTTTGGGGAAGGGCTGGGTTTGGACTCAATAGACGCTCTGGAACTGGGTGTAGCGCTTAAAAATAGATTCGGCGTGAAGTTTTCTTCCGAAAACGCGGATAATAAAAGGCATTTTGCCTCGGTAAACGCCCTGGCGGCGTACATTGAAGAGTCCGGAGCGGCCATATGACCAGGGAAGAGGCTTTTCAAAAGCTCAAGGAAATACTTAACCGTGAATTTGAGATAGAAGCGGCTTCAATAACCGGCGATTCAAAACTCTATGAGGATTTGGAGCTGGATTCCATTGATGCTATAGACCTTCTTGTTAAAATGAAGGAATTCGTGCCTGGCAAAATTGAGCCTGAGCAGTTTAAAAAGGCGCGTACTGTTCAGGATGTGGTTGATATTCTTTATCCATTGATGAAAGCCCAATCGAATGAAAATCGTAATATTAATGAAGCTTAAAATAAATAAAATTACCAAAGCGCTTTTTATTATCCTCTCCGTGATTTATCCGTGTGTGATTTTTTATTTCCTGGTGATTCGGAAAATCCCGATAAGGCAGCTTTCGCTTTTTGTTATAGCCTTTGCCATTTTTGCATTCATTTTCGGAACTTCCGCCCGAAGTTCCGGCGGAAATTCCGAGGGGACTTCAAAAAAAAAACTCCTTCAGGTATTCAGCCCGCCGTTTCTTTTATATGGACCAGCCTGCTTCTCTTAAGCATAGGCGTTTTGTGCCTGCTGACCAATTCGCTTGTTATTCTGAAACTCTACCCTGTATTGATGAATGTGCTGTTTTTATTTGCTTTTGGCCTGACGCTTTTTCAGGGCCCGTCGATGATCTACCGCTTTGCGGTTCTGGCGGACAAATCCATTTTCAATTCTCCGGGTGAAAAACAAATAGCGGAGTATTGCCGGAAGGTAACCATAGTCTGGGTTTCGTTTTTTGTTTTTAACGGATGTATGGCATCGCTTACGGTTTTTTCAGGCTCTGACGCACTCTGGTCTGTTTATAACGGCGGCGTTTCGTATATACTTATAGGCGTTCTCTTTGCGGGGGAATATATCGTCAGGAAGAGGGTACAAAAAAAAATGCCAAAAGCAATTTCACTATCAGAATTTAACAGCAAGTCCAGGGAACATTCAACAGTTATATGCTACGACGGCGCCTGGGGCGATAATGCCCACAAGACCTGGGGGGATTTCCTTGAGGGCACAGCCGTTCTCCGCCGAAAGATAGAATCCTCTGGCGGCGACAAATGGCTTTTGCACAGTGAAGACTGCTGGTATTTTTTCCTGGCCTTTACAGCCTTGCTACAGTGCAAAAAGGAAGTGCTTTTGACCGCCAATACAAGCCCCGATTATCTGGCGGAAATAAAAGGCGATGCTCCTTTTCTTGCGGATCAGGTCTTCGCCGGGCTGGAAAATACATTTCATATTCCTTCGTTGCTCAGCGAAAAGAGCGAAACCGCAGCAGGCGAGGTTCCAACAATTAACAACGAAGAATCGTTCGTTGTTTTTTGGACATCCGGAACTACCGGCAGGCCCAAGGCTATCAGGCAGCGTCTTAAGGAATTTGAATCGGATAACAACAATATACTTATGAAATGGGGCGAAGAATTTTTTAGCCGCAATCTGTGTTCTACTGTAGACCAGCACCACATTTACGGTTTTCTGTTTTCGATACTCCTGCCTTTTACCGCCGGGACTCCCTTCAGGCGGAAGCTGATAAAAGCCCCGGAGGAATTCGAAAAATTCTCCGACTCCCGGTACATAATCATCACTGTACCGGCTTTCCTAAAGCGGGCCGTGGAAATCGAAACCCCTTTGAGCCTTCAATTGAAGTCGCCGTACATCATCGCTTCAGGCGGCTTTCTTTTTCCGGACGTAGCGGCAAAAACAAACGCGGTTTTTGGCTGCTGGCCTTTGGAATTTTACGGCAGTACCGAAACTTCCGGCGTCGCCTGGCGGCAGCAAAGCAACGGTATTGACTGGATACCCTTCGGCAACGCGGAGCTGTCGGTAAACGAAGACAGCTGCCTGGTAATCCGTTCGGACTTTATCAAAGGCTCGGAAGCTTTTGAAACAGCCGATTTGGTGAAGATGCTCCCCAACGGGCATTTTATTCTTATGGGCCGCCTTGATTCTGTAGTCAAGATTGAAGGGAAGCGCATTTCGCTGCCTGAAATAGAAAACCGGATAATGGAATCCGGCCTCGCTTCTGATGTTTGCGTGATCGCCCTGGAGGACAAGCGCCAGTACCTTGCCGCGGCGATAGTTTTTAACGAAAAGGGCAGGGAGAAATTCGCGGGCCTTGAAAAGCATGAAATAAATACCTTCTGGCGGGAATACCTTTTGCGCTTTTTTGAAAACCTGGTTATCCCAAAGAGATGGCGCTTTCCTGAAACGCTGCCTGTTGACGCGCAGGGCAAAAAAAAGAAGGAAGATATTGAGCTGCTTTTCTCGTAAAGAAGAAAATTCCCCCCAGGGTTTTGCTAGTCTTGAAGGTGTAAAGCTAATAAGGCAAAAAGAAAATTTAGCTGAAATTGAATTTTCCATACCGGAAACCAGTCCTTATTTTGACGGCCATTTCCCCGAATTCAGCCTGCTACCCGCTGTTGCACAGACGGAACTGGTTATCCGTTTTGCTTCGGAGTATTTGGGAACCGGAATTGATGCCGCGGAAATGAGGCGGGTGAAATTTACGAAATTTATCCGCCCCAATGTTACGCTCTTCATGCGGCTTGAAAAAAGCGAAAACTCCGTAAGCTTTAAAATTTTCTCACCCGGCGAAGAAAGCGTGTATTCATACGGAACAATTTCATTAAACCAGGAAAGCGAAAAATGAAACATGGCTTTGTCGTTCCTGTTTACAGGCATGGCGAGACCGTGGGGCCGCTGGCTGAAAAACTGGCTTCGATATCGACGGGCCTGCCGGTTATCCTTGTGGACGACGGAAACGACGAACAGACCAAAGAAACCCTTGCCGAATGGCAAAAGAAAATTCCGTCGATTGTCCTTGTCAGCCTTAAAAAAAACATTGGCAAGGGCGGGGCTGTTGCCAAAGGTTTTGAAAAGGCCGCGGAGCTTGGCCTGACCCATGTCTTCCAAATTGACGCTGACGGCCAGCACGATACGGCAATGGCCGGCTTTTTTTTGGAAGAGTCCGCCAAAAATCCGGATAAGGTCATTTGCGGCTTTCCTGTCTTTGATAACAACGCGCCAAAAAGCAGGGTTGCCGGGCGCAGGGTTTCAAATTTTTGGGCTGCTATAGTTACGCTTTCAAAGGATCTTAAAGACGTGCTTTGCGGCTTCAGGGTTTACCCGCTTGGCGCCGCGCTTAAAATAACAAGAAATCCCTTTATGGACAGGCGCATGGGCTTTGACGCGGAAATTCTGGTGCGCCTTTACTGGAATAAGGTGTTTCCGGTCTTTCATCCGGTAAAGGTCAGATACCCATCCGGCGGCGTTTCCAATTTCCGCGTCTTTCAGGATAATCTTCGCATAAGCTGGATGTTTACAAGGCTTTGCGCGGGGATGATTTTGCGCCTCCCCATGTTAATAATTTTACGCGTTAAGCGCAACGCAGGGCGGTTATGATGGCGCAGGGTAATGGGCATTGGTCGCTGCAAAAAGAGCAGGCTGGCGGTTACTGGCATATAAAGTTCATGCTTTTTTTGTTCAGGATCTTTCCGGTTGTTGTTCTGCGTATTCTTGCTTTTCCCGTTGGCTTCCTTTATTTTATTTTTTCAAAAAACGCCAGGACTTTTTCAAAACGCTTTTTGATGAAAGCAGCTCCTTTCATTGAAAATTCTGAAATGCAAAAAAAATGCCGATCGCGCTTTGCTCCCTTAAGGCACATTGTTTCCTTTTCGCTTGCCCTGGTGGAAAAACTCCAGTCCTGGGGCGGCAAATATCGCTTTGGGAATATTCATTTTCAGGATGATGACGTGCGTGAGCTAATGGCGGATTTGGAAAATAAAAAGGGCGTGTTTGTTATCACAAGCCACCTGGGAAACACCGAGCTTTTAAGAGGGCTTGCCAATTTGGACAAGACGGGCGTTTCACGAAAAGTGCCGGTAACGGCGATTATTAATTTAACTGTTACAAAAAATTTTAACCGCATGATAAAAGAGCTGAACAGCAAGTTTGACATGGGCATTATCACCGCAAGCGAAATTGGCGCGCACACCGCGCCGTTTCTGGAAGAAAAGCTTTCGCTTGGAGGGATCGTAACGATTGCCGGCGACAGAACATCGGGCGGCAGGGCCGAGAAGAGCCTGGCGATCCCTTTTCTCGGCGAGGATGCGTTTTTTTCGCAGGGCGCTTTTTACCTCGCCGCGCTTATACGCGCGCCTGTGTATTTTATCTTTGCCCTGCGCCGTGGGGATTTGTCCGTTAGGCCTGAATACGACATGCACGTACATAAAAGCCCTCTATCGCCTGATAGCCTCTCGCTTGATAGCACAAGAAAAGAGCGCCTCCGCCTTAGCGCGTCTTTGGCTAATGAATTTGCCGTCCTTTTGGAAAGCTACTGTAAAGAGCGGCCTTTTCAATGGTATAATTTTTACGATTTCTGGCTAAAAGAGGTATAACAGGTGCGGCTTAGGGAAGATAACGGCCCTTATAATATTTACGCGGAAACAGAATTTACCGTTGAATTTTTTCATCTGGATCCCATGCAGGTTGTTTGGCACGGGAACTATATCAATTATTTTGAAATTGGCCGCCGGGTACTTTTGGAAAAAATCGGCTACAGTTACAACGACATGAAAGAATCGGGCTATTTTTTCCCTGTAATAGAGGTTTCCGCCAAGTATACGGGTTCCCTCCGGTTTTTGGATTGCGCCAAAGTAAAAGCAATACTTTTGGAATATGAGAACAGATTGAAAATACAGTACGAAATCCGCAATGTTAAAACCGGAGTAGTAGTAACCAAAGGTTATAGTACGCAAATGGCCTTTGATGTAAAAGCCGGTGAATCCTGTTTTTTGTGTCCGAAAATATTTGTTGAGAAAGTCGAAGCCCTTATAGGAAAGGAAAAACCATGAAGCGTGTAGCGGCAGCGCTGGCCCTGCTTTTTTTTACCACGGCGGCCTGGGGAGACATTTTTGATTATCCGCTTAAGCAGGAAACCATGGAGAACTTTAGGACAACCTGCGCGGCCCTTGCCGCCTATCCGGTTGTAAAAGGGAGCTTTGAGCAGGAGAAAGTCTTAAACCGCCTTAACCGTTCCTTAAAGTCATCGGGCAATTTTATCATTGCTTCAGGGCAGGGAATGGTGTGGGATACCGTAAAGCCTTTTCCTTCTACCCTTGCGCTTGGGAAAGATTACCTTGTGCAGTCAAGGCCCGCCGGAGAAAGAACTGTCCTGAGCGCCGCGGGTAACGAAACTTTTATCCGCATGGCTGAAGTTATCAGCGCGGTTTTTTCAGGCAACATCAGCGGGCTTATGGAGAACTTCAGGGTTTTTTATTCCGGCGCTCCTTCCGCATGGGAACTGGGGCTGCTGCCTCTGGACAAAGCTATCAATAATTTCGCGCTAAAGATCGTCATGAAAGGCGACTCGGTAGTAAAATTGATTACGGTATACGAGCAAAACGGCGATACAATTATTTATGGTTTATCGAACCACAACTACTCATCCGATCTGAGCGTTCATGAAAAAGCTTTTTTTTCATTTCCGTGAAACAATAAACCTTTGCCCCCTTTGGCTCGCAATCCACCTGCTCATTCCCGTAGCGCTGGCCCTTTCCGTTTTTTTTGTCGGGCCGCTGCGAATTAACACGCAATTATTAGATATGCTTCCCCAGCCGGAAAAATCCAGGGCAGCTGCAAAAGCGGATATGGCCCTGGGAGAAAGAAACAGCCGCGAAGCTATTGTCTTTGCCGCGGCAAAAGACTTTGAAGCCGCTAAAAACGGCGTGGCCTTTCTTTACTCCCAATTTGAAAGCTCGCCAATGGTTGAAAAGCTCTCCCTCTATTTTGATTCCGCGACGATGCAACAATTCGCCGATTATTTCTTTGATTACCGCTTTGTAATTTCCGGGGAAAGAACCGTAGAATTGCTTGAAACAGGCAGGGTCGGTGAAATTGCCGAAGACGCCCTTGCGTCGGCGTATGGGGCTTTTACTTTCCTCCCCCTGGACAATATCGACAAGGATCCCTTCCTGCTTGCCGAAAGGCAGATGAAAGAATTTCTTTCTTCCCCGTTTCTTTCGGGAGGAAAGCTCAGCCTTAAAGACGACGTATTGGCCGCCAAAATTGACGAGAACTGGTATGTGCTGCTGCGAATGACCCTTACGCAGCGCGGGGTTTCTCTTATGGGCGGCAAAAACGCCGTAAAAGAAATTTACGCTGCCGCAGCATCGGCAAAGATGGAATCGCCGGGATTGGAGTTTTATTTTTCAGGCATCCCCTTTCACAGCTACGAGAGCGCTTCGGGAGCGCAAAGGGAAATTTCAATTATCAGCGCTGTTACGCTTATTATTATACTGGCGCTTTTTATTTTTACTTTTCGTTCTCTGCTGCCGGTCTTATTCTCTGTTTTAGCGGCGCTCGTTTCGCTGGCTTTGGCCGCCGCCTCGGCGCTTTTGGTTTTCAGGGAAATACATATCATCACCTTTGTCTTTGGGACTACCCTGATAGGGACCTGCGTTGATTATTCGGTGCATTTTTTCGTTCACTGGAAGGGAAATCCCCTGATAAAAACCGGATATGAAATCCGTTCCACCATATCGAAAAGCATTATTATGAGTTTTTTATCAACTGAAATTTGTTTTTTTGCTTTTTTGTTCGCGCCATTTCCAATTCTAAGGCAATTCGCCGTTTTTTCCATGACAGGGCTTTTAAGTTCTTTCCTTACTTCGTTCTGCCTTTATCCGTTACTAAAAATAAACGAAAAGGGGAAAAGGCAGATTTATTTCTTCTCAAAAGTTAAAGGTCTTTCCCTTATGCCGATAACGCGGGTTTTAATTCTGTCGGTATTTGCCGCTTCTTGTCTTGTATTTCTCTTTTTTAAATCGCCGCTTATTAAAATTAATAACGACATCACAAGCCTTTATACCATTTCGCCAACCTTGCTGGAATCGGAGAAACGAGCGGCGCTGGTTTTAGACCAGGGAAGCGCTCCCTGGTACTTTATTGTTTCAGGCGCGAGTGTCGAAGAAACACTTGAAAACGAGGAGAAGCTTACCCAGCGGCTTGAGGAGGAAGTATCGCGTAGGAACCTTGGCTCTTTTTTGGGAACAACGCTTTTTGTCCCGTCGATAAAGCGTCAAAGCAAAACATACGAAGCCATGAGCGCCCTGCTTCCACTTGCCAGAGCCCAGTACGAGTACCTCGGTTTCCCGCCTGAGTACGAGGCAGTCTTTAACGCTGAATATGCCGCGGGACAAAGGTACTGCGGCGTCGATTCTTCTCCTGTTACTGAAAATATTTCTAACTTATGGATAGGAAACATTGACGGAATTTTTTATTCCTGTGTTCTGCCCCTCCGCCCCGCCGGCGAAGCTGTTTTCAGGGCCATTGCGGAAGAGTTTGGCTTTGTGCATTTTATTAACAAAGCCGGTGACATTAGCCGCGACCTGGACACACTTACAAAAACTATGGTTATCTTTTTCTTTGCCGCATGCCTTGTTATCGCGGTTTTGGTTTTCTTTGTTTACCCATGGCGGGACAGCCTGAAAATTTGTTCGATACCTGTTTTTATTATTCTCGCCGCTTTGGCAGTATTGGCAATAAATAAAGTTAATCCAGGATTTTTTCCGGCAGCGGCTTTTATTCCGGTTTTCGGCCTTGGCCTGGATTACATTTTCTACATGACAGGCAAAAAACCGGCGGAGACCAGCCGCTTGACGTTTGCCGCGGTGATCCTTTCGTTTTTGACTACGCTGCTTTCATTCGGCGCGTTGGCGGCAAGCAGTTTCGTGCCGGTTCATGAATTCGGGCTTACCGTTTCTGCGGGGCTTATGGCGGCTTTTATTTCCGCAATGCTCCTTGCGTGGAGAGTTGATTGAGAATACCAGCGTATTTCCGGAGGTAATTGCTCTGTCCCTTCGATGGCGGCGGCTAAAATATAACGCTCATTAGCAGTATCTTTTAGCTCGTAAAGGTAAAATGTAAGCGGCTTATCAGTTGCGGCATTAAAGGCCAAATGGAGACATCCTTCCTTCTCGCTAACAAAAGACGGCGTGTGTTTCATTTCTAAAACCGTAAGCCCTCTGAGCTTCAAGTAACATTCCTTAAGCGTCCAGACTTCAAAAAAAGCTGATCGGTTTTTTTCTGATGCAATAGCATAATCCCTTTCCTGTGCGGTAAAGAACTCTTCTGCAATTTTGATTGTTCCTGCCCTGGGCTTAACCAGCTCAACATCGCAGCCTGTGCGCAGTTTTTTTCCGGATACTAGCGAAACCGCGGTTAAAGCGCCTGAATGGGAGATGTTAAAATCTTCTTTGCCATCCGGGAAATAAGGCCGCCCATTTTCTTCCAGCATTATGTCGCTGTCGCTAAAAGGCCTCTCGGTCATTAGCGACAGGATCCGCTTCCATTCGGCGCTGAAAAAATTTCTATAATGACGGCTCTCTTGCGAATTGCTTGACATAAGGGATAATCCAATGCTAAATGAAGCCATATTTGTTTCCCCTGGTTACACAATTGAGTAGAAAAGAAAAAAGCTGCGGGCTTGTATTTTTAACAGCGCTCGTTTTCATTAATTTATTTTCCTGTTCATCTCTTGCCGTTAATAAGCGGCCTTATGCTTACCTTGCTGACCGCTCAAAGTTTATTCTGCTTGCCCCGGCGGCAATTGCAAGACCCTTGGACATGGCCCAGTATATATCCGCTTCTTATAATGGGCAAAGTTTTTATTTCAGCGCCTGGGTTCTGGCGGATGAAAACGGAATTGACATAAGCCTCTTTAACGAACTTGGGGCCGCAATGGGGGAACTATCCTACAGAGAGGGCGTTGTAAATTTGTCTTCCGCTGTGTTTCCGCAATCCCTTAAACCGGAATACATAGTAGCGGATTTTCAGCTTTGTTTCTATGATCCCGATTTAGTACGCAGTGCTTTAAAAAACTGCGGGCTTGTTATGGAAACGCAGAATGAACATCGGCGCATTTTTGAAGGGAAAAACCTTATTATGGAAATTGAGAAAGATTCCGGCGCGGTAAAACTTGTAAACCACTTGCGGGGCTATAGCTATATCCTTGAAGGAGACTATAATTGATAGAGGAAGATGATTTGTTGGAATTG
>Ga0268262_10004817_pt1 | contig 13714 bp, 12 predicted proteins | sample TergutNc150P3_FD_190354 | JGI IMG/M metagenome (GOLD analysis project Ga0268262, IMG submission 190354) | Nasutitermes corniger P3 segment gut microbial community from laboratory colony in Florida, USA - Nc150 P3 (SPAdes) (version 2) | ecosystem: Host-associated > Arthropoda: Insects >... | reverse complement strand
AGGGAGCGCTTTATCCGCATGAGCGGATTCGATCCCTACATAAAAAATTTCTACTGGCAGCTGATGGATTTTGGTTTTCGCTCCAGCCTTTGGGGCGAAGAAATCGCCGCGACCCAGTTGGTAAAGCTTTCCTACGAAACCCTTATCCCCGAGGAAGACATTACGGCGGGCGAGGGGTTTTTCAGGTTTTTTCTGAAGAACATGGCGCCGATTTTCAAGGGCGACTACGCCCACATCCCCTTGCGGCGCTTTCCCGGATACCTAAAAAGGCGCGGCGATCTTTTTACCGCGTGGGATGATTTTTTTTCCGCCCGCGCCTGGGTCAAAACCAACCGTTTTCGTTTTAAGTCGGATGCCGGAATTATGACTGAGCTGTTCGCTTCGATTGAGGCAGAGGCCGGCGAGGCTGAAACAGGGGACGGGCCTGGCGAGTTAAGGGAGGAAAAGTGACCGCTCTCGTTTTGCAGGCGCGCCTTGATTCAAGCCGTCTTAACGGCAAGGCGTTGCTTCCGCTTGGGGACAGACCCATTGTCTTCAGGGTGATGGAAGCGCTTGCTTTTTTACCCTACGAAAAAAAAATACTTGCCTGCCCGGAAGACAGCGTTTCGGCTTTTGCGCCCCTGGCGGAAGAAGCCGGCTTTATTCTGGTTCCCGGCCCGAAAGAAGACGTGCTTGCGCGTTACTGCCTTGCGATACGCAAGTCCGGCGCGGACAGGGTCGTCCGCGCGGTCGCCGATAGTCCCTTTGTTTTCATCGACGCTGCCAGAGCGATTGACGGTGAGGCTGTGGCGCTGGGCGCGGACTACTCAGGCTATAGCGGCATACCTATTGGCGCCGGAGTGGAATCTGTAGCATCAGAGGCGCTGTTGCGCGCCGAAATGGAAGCGCGGGCGCCTGACGAGCGGGAACATGTCTGTCCCTACCTTTACAAGCATCCGGAAATTTTTCGTCTTCACAGGCCGCTTGCCCCCAGACGCTGGCAGGGTCAGGAATACAGGATCACTGTGGACACAAGGGAAGATTACGAGCGCGCCGTTTCGCTGTACGGACGCCTTTCTTCCCTGCCGCCGGGCGAGCGGAACCTCGGCGAAAACGTTATTTCCGTATGCGAACGTTTATGGAAAGGCGAATGAAGAACGAATCGGTTCTTATAGTTCCCGCCTGCGAGAGGGGCCGCGGCGGCGGCCATTTGATCCGTTCGCTCCTGATCCTCCAGGCGCTGAAAGCTAATGGCCGCGGCGCTTTTCTCTGGGTGCCTGATTACATCAAAGACGATTTTACGCAGAGGTTCCGTGAATTTCTTAATTTTCTTGACAGCCCCTGCCTGCTTTCCCGTGAAGAAGAGCTTAAAAGCCGAAGCTGGGATTTTATCGTCCTTGATCGTTTCAGAACTGACAAAAGCGAATTAGAGTTTTTCTCATCTCTTGCGCCGATCATCGGTATTGACGAAGGCGGCTCTTATCGGGATCGTTTTGATTTTTTAATAGACCTTTTGCCATCAATTAATAATGATACGGGTAATAATAATACGGGTAAAAATACGACAGGGGAAAAAACGTCGCCCAATATTTTTTCCCCAGCCCTTCTTTCATTGCCGCGAAACCGGCGGCCTGACACCGCCGGAGAAACGGCGTCCAGGTTTCGCGTTCTCATAAGTTTTGGCGCTGAGGATTTCGCCGGTTTGGGCATTGCCGCGGCGCGGAGCCTTAGGCCCGGCAGTCTCCTGGATGTTACGCTTGTCTCCCCGATTCCGCCCCACAACTCCAGAGGCGAAACAGAAGAGCTGCCGGGAATTACCGTTATGGGAAGGATTCCCCATCTTGGCGAGCGTCTGGCTGAGTACGATCTTTTTGTTACGCATTTCGGCCTTGGCGCTTTCGAGGCGGTTTACGCCCGCCTCCCTGTTATTATTGTCTCGCCTTCTCCGTACCACCAAAAGCTCAGCCGTAAAGCCGGTTTCTTTTCCCTTGGGATAGGCGTCGCGGCGGCAAGCCGCCTTGGAAGCCTGATTCATAATTTTGGCGGTATTGAGAAGCCGGAGTTTCTAAAAACCCTGGAGCGAAAAAGCAGGGAAATCGCGGATCGCTACAGTTTGTGGGAAGATCAGAAAGAGACTATCGCTTCTTTTTTGTGCCGCGTTTCCCCCAGCTCGCCGCTTGTCTGCCCGATCTGTAAAAAACCCCGCTCTGTCCCCGTTTTGGCCCGCTTTCCGGAAGAGAGTTACCGCCAATGCCCCCGCTGTGGAATTATCTACCTTGCGCGTCTCAATGATCCACCGATTGAATACGAAAAAGATTATTTTTTTCGCGATTACAAAAAGCAGTACGGCAAAACTTACCTGGAAGATTTTCCCGGTCTCGTGGAAACAGGCAAACGGCGGCTGAAGCATATAAAAGACATTTTACATTTTAATAATAAAAACCACGGAGCATCACGGAGAGAAAAAGAATCTTCCATTTTAGACATTGGCTGCGCTTACGGCCCCTTTTTGGCGGCGGCTGCGCAATGCGGCTTTTCTCCGGCCGGTGTGGAACCTGCCCCCGACGCGGCGCGCTATGTGAAGGAAGAACTGGGTTTCACCTGTTATCAGGGGTTTTTCCCGGCTGCCATAAACGGCTTAGGCGGTTTTGACGCGGTAACCCTTTGGTACGTAATCGAGCATTTTGAGGAAGCGGGAGAGGCGCTTCGCGGAATTCACGGGCTTTTAAAAGAGGGCGGGGTTCTGGCTTTTTCCACCCCTTCTTTTTCGGGAATTTCAGGCAGAAAAGCCCCCTTTTCGTTTTTGAGGAACAGCCCGCCGGATCATTATACTATTTGGAGCCCCAGGATCTGCGCCTGGATTTTAAGGCGCTGCGGTTTCCGGCTCCGCAAAATCGTTGTAACAGGGCACCACCCTGAACGCTTTCCCCTGCTCGGCGCTTTCGCGGATCCCGTGAAAAAAGGCCGGCTTTACCGTTTTCTGCTTTTCATTAGCCGCCTTTTCCGCCTCGGGGACACCTTTGAGGTTTACGCAGTGAAAAGATAATGAAAAATTTTATCTCACAAAGAAACCCTTACTCAGTTTTGCCGATAATGAAAACGGAGGACTCTTAATTTGCCTGAAAAAAAGAGGATACTCATTTTAGGGGCGGGCCTTCTGCAGGGGCCAGCGCTCAGAATAGCGGGGGAGCTGGGCCTTGAAACAGCCGCGGTGGACGCCGATCCGACGGCGTGCTGCGCGCCGCTTGCCGACCGCTTTGAGAAAATAGACCTGAAAGACAGGGAAGGCATAGAGAAACTGGCGCGTTCCATCATGGAAAATGGAGGTCTAGCGGGCGTAATGACCGCGGGAACGGATTTTTCCGCCAGCGTTGCCTGGGTCGCGGAAAAACTCGGCCTCCCCGGAATAAGTTTTGATGCCGCGCTGGACGCTTCTGACAAGGAAAGGATGAGGAAGCGCTTTAAAGAAGCCGGCGTCCCTTCTCCTGAGTTTATTGTGATGGATAAAAAGAGCGGTGAAGCGCTCGCTCTCCCTTTTTCCTGGCCTGTGGTTGTAAAACCCGTGGACAATATGGGCGCAAGGGGCTGCCGCAGGGTGGACAGCCAGGCGGAACTTAAAACCGCTGTCGCCGAGGCAATGGCTTTTTCCCGTTCTGGCCGTGTGATAGTGGAAGAGTACATGGAAGGCCCCGAGTTTTCAGTTGACGCGCTGGTTTACCGTGGGGAAATAACGATCTGCGGTTTCGCGGACAGGCACATTTTCTTCCCACCTTATTTTATAGAAATGGGCCATACCATGCCTTCTTCGATAGATCCCGCGGTAATGCGCCCATTGGTAGAGGCCTTCAATAAGGGGGTAAAAGCCCTGGGTATCACCAACGGCGCCGCCAAGGGGGATGTTAAGCTCACTTCTCGCGGCCCCATGATTGGGGAGATCGCCGCCCGGCTTTCCGGGGGCTATATGTCAGGCTGGACTTTTCCCTATTCGTCGGGAGTTTTGCCTACCCGCGGCGCGATTGAGATAGCCATAGGCAAAAAACCCGTCAGCCTTGAAAACAAATGGAACTGGACCAGCGCGGAACGGGCTTTTATCTCGATTCCCGGCGAGGTGCTTTCCGTCCGGGGCATCGAAACGGCGAAGGTCATGCCTTGGGTAAGGGATGTTTTTACGCGGGTTAAAAGCGGAAGTACGGTAGTGTTTCCCGAGAATAACGTTACAAAATGCGGGAACATAATCAGCGCGGCTCCGGATCGGGAAACCGCGGTTAAGGCAGCGGAGAACGCCGCCCGCTCCGTTTTGATACGCCTTAAAGCGCCAAATGAGAAAACCTCGGCTTTTCTCGCAGTTCCGTCGACCGTTCCGCCCTCGGGAAAACCTGCTTTTCCTCCCGACGCCTTCGCTGTCAGCGGGGAACTTTTATCCCTTCTTGCGGCTTTACCGGAAACGGCTTGCGCCGGCGCGGATTTTCCCACTGAAAATGAGCCTGTGCTTTTGCCCTTCCCCGAATTTACCGGTTCCGGGCTTTTGGATTATATGGGCAGGGACATAGAGGAATCCCTTGGCGCGATCAGAGCCCTTACCGGCTTTGACCTGCCCTTTGCTCCAAAAAAGTCTCTGTCAGAGGGGGGCGCAGCTCCTGTTTTGGGACGTTCCTTCTGGCAGGCCCTTATTCGCGGCGGCTACCAGGGCGCAACCTACTACATTGACTCAATATTGAAGGGAACCAATGATTAAGAACATAATCCAGAATATTTCTCACAAAGACACGGAGATCACAAAGGACACAAAGGAAAACAGGAAGAGTTATTATTCATTTCTTCTTTGTGTTCTTAGTGTTCTCTGTACCTTTGTGAGAGGAATTTTTCTTTATTTGCTTTTGATTCTGGCTTTTCCGGTTTATGCGGAAAGCCCTGCAACTCAATCGGGTAAAAACTTCACCCTGGATGAGGCTTTAGGGGCTCTGGGCAAATCGGTTGAACTCCGCTGGGATCCATTCTTTTCTTCCGGGGCGCTGGTCTTTGGAACGCATGAAGCCGCCTTCGCTTCAGGCAGCGAAGGGGAAACAGGCATGGTTCTCCTTGATCACCGAGACATAATAACGCTTCCCCTGCCGTTTTTGGAACAGGGAGCCCTCAAGTTTCCTGAGGTTTTCCTTAATCAGGTAAAAAGCGCCTTCAACCGCTACATGGAAGAGGATCGCGACAGGTTCAGGATAGCGGCAATAATAATAGACCCGGGCCACGGGGGCAAAGACCCCGGCGCCTCCTGGGATCACACAGTTAATGGCAAAGCCCTTAAATCCGTGGAAAAGGATATCACCTTAAAGGTTTCCCGCCTGTTGTATTCCGCCCTGGCCGCCGGGTACCCGGACAAGAAGATACTTATGACCCGCGAGGGGGACACAAACCCGACAAAAGACGCGCGGGTTAATATGGCAAATTCCGTTCCTCTTGGCGCAAACGAGGCGGCGATTTACATCTCTATCCATGCCAATTCCTCTTTCAATAAAAGCGCGAGGGGCTACGAAGTATGGTATCTGACCCCAAGTTACCGCCGTGAAGTTATCGATCAGTCCAGGTACAGCGATTCCAGGGAAGTGCTGCCCATACTAAACAGCATGATGGAAGAGGAAATCAGCACGGAAAGCATAATGTTGGCCAATTACATCCTGAAGCGTATGGGAGAAACGGTAGGAAAGCTTATTCCTTCCAGGGGGCTTAAGGCCGAAGAGTGGTTCGTAGTCAGAAACGCCCGTATGCCTTCGGTACTGGTGGAACTGGGATTTGTATCCAACGAGACCGACGCCCTTCTTATGAACGACGATGCGTACTTGAAGAACCTTTCGGATGCGTTATATAAAGGAATCAACGATTTTATCGCTTTTTTTGAACGCGCCGGAGGCTTAACTGCTTATCAATGAATGAAATACTGAAAAAATCCCGCACAGCCCTCGGCGCGTTTCTGAGCAGAGCAAGGAGCCGCCGTTTAACCTACCTGATTATTATAGGTTTTGTCGCGTTTGGGGAATTCATGATTTCGGGGCTGGCCAGACGGACATTTGTATTTTATTCTAACCTGGAGGGGAAGACAGTTGTAGAGGATCGGATGCTACACCGGTCGGGGGACAGGGAAACGGATATACGCCGTTATGTGGAAGAGGTTCTTTTAGGCCCCTCTTTTCCGGACCTGGATCCCCTGTTTTCCAGAGGAACGAAGCTAAATTCCCTCATGTACCGCGAAACTGTTGTGTATGCGGATCTTTCCGAGTCAGCGGTTTTGCCCGTGGAAGGAAGCTGGAATGTTTTTCGCAGCCTCTTGACTTTGAATGAGGGCATAAAGAGGAACTTTCCGTTTGTGGGGGATGTGATGCTGTTTATCGGCGGAAATCAGGTTTTTTTTAATGAATTTTCCGGGATTTTAGCTGAACCTGCCGATAATAATAAAACATCGCCGTAAGGCGTTGACAAAAAAAAGGGAATACTGGTATACTATTTTACAGTGTTTTATGTATCCAGCATAAATGAAAGGAGTTTTGAATGAAAAGGATTATCATTCTTCTTACTATCGCTTTGGTAACAGCCGGGATGCTGATTGCCGAGGAAGCCGTTCTGATTGATTTTTCAAAATTGACTGCGGATATGCGCGTAAAGGTTGATGCAAACGATCAGAAAACGGATTTTAATCAGAATCGCCATACCGTAATGGATTATGGTCAGGTCGCGGGCGGCACTTTCACTGGCGAGCAGAAAGCGTTAATGAAAACTTCTCTTGCCATTGAGAATTGGGATGTAGCATTCAACTCTTCATCCCGGACTATCGCGAATGTCTCCAATACTTATACAAAAGAGGCGCCCTCGAAACAGTTTGGAACGGTCATGGGTGTCAGGATACACTATCCGCTTGATTACGCGTATTCCAAAGCAACAATAAAACCCCCGTTTGAAATTCCCGCCTATGAACCAATGGCCGAAGTTGACGATAACGGCACTATTCAGGCCAGTAATTCCGACGGCATTACCGGGCCCAGCCGCTTTGAGGATGGGTATGGGGTTTTAAAGAACGTTGGCACGATCAGGTCGGTGGCAATTAACGTTTACGGCCTTAACTTTCCCCACGGGCTTAACGTCATTCTTATTGATAACGAAGGGAACGAAAGAGTCTGCTTCATGGGCTACCTGAATTATGACGGATGGGCCGAGCTCACCTGGAATAATCCCCAGTATATTTTTGAAGTCCGGAACAGGGATTTAAGGCTATATCCCCTGTACCCCGCTTCCAATCCTTTCCTGAAATTCGGCGGCCTCAGGCTCGACAGGGACGCGGACAGAACCGGCGGCGACTTTGTTACTTACTTTAAAGACGTAAAGATAATCTACGATAAAGCAAGGCTCGACACAGAGCGCGACATCGACGATGAAAGCGTCTGGAGTATAATCAACACCCGCGAGACCCAGAAGAAGATCTTTGAGATGGAGAGGTTCGGGCAGAACCAGATTCTCAGGTACCTGGATTCCCAGATGCAAGCTAAAGAAAGCTGGAATCCTCTGGAACTTAACCCCCAGGATCGTTACGGTTTTACTCCTACACCGACTAACTAATCGGGTTGTTTACCCGTGATAATTGGGCTGTCAGTCTGACTGCGGAAAAAGTAGTCAACTGGCGGCCTTTTTTTTGGACAATGAGGAATGGCAGATAATATTGTTTTCCCGGAACGAAATTCCCTTCTTTTTGAATACGAAGAGCTTCTTTCAAAGCGGATTATGATTATCCGCGAGCTGGAAAATTATATTGAACAGGCTATAGCCCCCCTGCCTTCCCATCCCCGGGTAAAGGGCCGGTTAAAATCTTTTGAAAGTTATTTTAAGAAATACATCAGGCTTTTAAAGAACGACCTGTCCGTTCAGACTCCTAATATTACCGACGTACTGGGCATTCGTGTTATATGTCCGTTTCTTGAAGATTTAGCCGCGGTAGAAGAACTGCTTAAAAAGAAATTCAATGTTGTTGAAGTCCAGCGGAAGGGAGGGGATCATACCTACAGGGAATTTGGCTATGAATCGATCCACCTGATGATTGAAATTCCGGAAGAGATAATAAAAAAAGCGGAAATGTCAGGCAGTCAGACAGCCGAGATACAGATCCGTACCATCCTGCAGGATGCCTGGGCGGAGGTGGAACACGAATTTGTCTATAAGGCGGAGTTCATTCCCTTTGATAACCCGCTAAAACGAAAACTGGCTGCCATAAACGCGTCACTCTCGCTTGCGGATATTATTTTCCAGGAGACGCGCAGTTACCTTCGTCTGCTTGGCGGCGAATTGGACAAGCGGAGGGATTCCTTTTTTAAAAAAATTGAGGAATCTACCGACGCTATGCTATTCTCGGAAGATAAGCCCTTCTCCCTGGGGAGCATTCCCCCTATGGAAGAGAGCGGGGAAGCGGCCCAGTTTCAGTCTGAGTCCATTTGGACTCCTGTGGATGCTCCCGGTACCGTTTCCATCGACGAGCTTCTTGTGGAAGCCCTTACCGCCCATAACAAAAATCAATTCCCGGAAGCAATATCTGTTTACACAAAGATTCTGGATATGAATCCTGTCGAATCAGTCCGCGCTTTGATTTACAAGCACCGCGGAATGGCGCACTTTGCAAGCTCTCATTATGAAGAAGCCATCGCCGACTTTTCCGAGTCTTACAGGCTCGATCCCAGATCCTATAAAGCCGCCTATTACGAAGGGATAGTATGTTCCGTACTCCGGCGCTACACCCAGGCGGTAGACGCCTTTAACCGCTCCCTTAAAATAAACCCATATCAGCCCTACTGCCTTTTCCGCCGCGGCCAGGCTTATTACCATCTGGAAGATTACCCTCAGGCGCTTGGCGATTGCGAAGCGGCCTTAGTTCTGGAATCCTTCGAGGCAGGGCGCAAGTTTAAGGACTTGTTGTTAAATAAACTCAAAATGTGAAAAAATAAAGAAAATTTTTCTCACAAAGCTCACAGAGGACAAAAGGAAAACAAATGAATATTGGTAATTACTGCAATGGTAATGTGTGATGCAGACACTCTTTTTTATTAATTATAATGTATTGATATCAATTGACTAATTTATTTGCTACTGCGAATACCTATCCGTGGGCGCACGGCACACAAGAATAAAGGCCACGTCAAAACGTGCGTGCAATAAAGCCGTGACCGTCTAGCCCACGGTATGGGTTTTCGCGGCAGCATTATGGTTGGACAAAATCATTCAGTTAATTGAAGTTGTTATAGTTTTTTAATCAGCCTCCGAAACGCTCTGTTGCCAAAATAATACCAGCCAGTACCATGACATGGGAGCCGAAACTCCTGAGCCAGTCTATGAAGTTTGTTCCCTTGTGGTTGATGGGATAGACAATGTCTATCATCAATATGAAAACAACCCAGGTAATCGCGAGGATGATCAATAGCAGCTCGGTAATTCCTATAGAGATACCGAAGAATTTGATGAGGATAAAAACCCCCGCCGCTATAGCAAGAACAGCCAGGATAACTATAAGAATCTCGGCGAAATCACCTTTAATAAACGAGGTTACAGCCCTGCGGATTTCGCCTTCCGCGAAAAGCTTTCGCCCCGTAAGGCCTAAAATCCCTGTGGCAAAAAGGTAGATAGCCACGGAGAAATTCAACAACAGAAACCCAATGCCTTTGTTCATTGATTTGCTCCTAAAAATGTATTTCCTGATAAAAAGGATACATTAATAATAATAAGTCTCCCGGAAGCTGCAAATAACACGAACATACGGGTTTTAGCAATTAATTTCACTTTAAAAGGTTATTTTCCGCTAAATAGGGCCTCAAATCAGAAAAAATATTATCGGCCATTATGCTGTAACCACTCGCGTTTGGATGAATGGGATCGGACATCTGGTTTTTTCCTATGCCTTTCCAGATATTTGAAATTTGCCCCAGACCCGTGTTTTCTGACCACAGTTCGGTGTATATTTTTCTATAATCCGCAAGAAGCGTAATTATGCCGGGAGGCATTATAGGAAATGTTTTAAGATATGAATCTTCCCATGCGTCATCCCCTATAAAACTTGCCAGATAAATTTTCCGATCCTCACTTTTTACCTTGTTAATAATGGCCTGCAATTCGCTTTTTGCTTCGCTTGCCGGCTTCAGTTTCAAAAAATTGTTCCCCCCCAGCAAAATGATTACCACTTGCGGATCGTTGGCCAAAACGTCTTTATCCACCCTGGCTAATCCACCGCCGGCGGTATCGCCTGAAATACCGGCATTTATGACATTAATCGTTACCTTCTTTTCAAGAAATGCCGGATAGGAATTTGTTTTATCAACTTCAGAAGGCTTGGAAGCGCCAAAGCCTTCTGTAAGGCTGTCTCCCAGACAAACTATCGGACCGGTTTTTTGTGTATTCGATGGTGTAGTCGTGCCTTCTTCGCATCCGGCCAGTACAAATACAATTACAAGAATCAGGATTATTGTTTTTACCATTGCTCTTTTCATATGAACCCCCTTATATGTTATAATTATCCTGATGAAAAATGAAAAGATAGAACTGATTAAAGGCGACATTACCCGCATGGAAGTTGACGCCATTGTAAACGCGGCCAATTCAAGTCTCGCCGGCGGCGGCGGCGTTGACGGAGCCATACACCGCGCCGCGGGGCCGGAATTGCTTGAGGAATGTCTGCGCGTCGCAAAGGAAAGGCGGAATATTCCAGGCGGCCCCTGTCCCGCCGGGGACGCGGTTATCACCGGGGCAGGGAAACTTCCCTGCAAAAAGGTGATTCACACCGTGGGTCCAGTCTGGCACGGCGGCGCAAGCGGGGAGGCGGCGCTTCTCGCCTCTTGTTACAGGAAGAGCATGATCCTTGCGGAAGGCGCCGGGCTTAAGAGCATCGCTTTTCCAAACATCAGCACCGGAGTATACGGCTACCCGAAAGACAAGGCGGCTCTGGTCGCGCTTGAGGCTGTACGCAAAACCCTGGACGAAACGCCGGGCATTGAACGGGTCGTCTTTGTTTGTTTTGACGAAGAGAATTTTGACTTGTACAAGAAAAATTTTTGAAGGTCATTATGAAAAATTTCTTGTTTACCTCTGTGATCTTTGTGCCTTTGTGAGATTTATTTTAGAAATAAATTTTCGATTTTTTCTTTTGCAGAAATTGGAAGGCGCAGTGTTTTGAGCCGGGATTTTTCTCCCGCTTCCAGAACGATTTCTTTCTTTGGGATCCCCAGGGCTTTTGCGAGAAAGGAACGCAGCTCTTCGTTGGCTTTACCGTCTTCGGGGGCGGCGGCTATTCGCACTTTTAACCGCCCCTCTCTTATTTCCCCAAGAGCGGATTTGGATGCCCCGGGAACCGCTTTAATGTCAATTAACAAAAAATCCCCGCAAACGCGGATGCAGTTTTCCATTGTTATTTTCCCGCGCCGGCTTTTTTATACGACGGAAGCCATACGAGCGGGCCAGTTTCCCATTTAAAGGAATAGGGGAGAGTTTCTCCATCGGCGCCGCTAAGGGAACGGATCGTTATATTCGCCAGAGCCGCCGCCCGAAAAGACAGAGCCGGGCATTTTTCCGCGCGGGGTTCTTCCCCGGGTGAATCTGTCAGTGCCGCGCAGAGCGCTACCGGAAAAAAGGTACGTGCTATTTTGCTTCTTGCCGTTTCGTCAAATAAATCTTCGGGAAGATTCAGCCGCGGGCCGAAAAAAGACAGTTTCCCGAATCCGGCGTTAATACAGCTTTCGGCGCTTGAAATTTTTCCGTCATGTGCCATTGTAAGCTTTCGGATGTGTATGGCAAGTTTTTTAAGCTCATCCCGGCTGAATGGTCTGGACAGTTCCGCGAGCGGCGCCGCGGGCGGGAAAGAGTAAGCGCCGTGAAAACCTCTCGCGAAAAGAGCGTTCCGGTATTCGTCAAGAAGCTTCTCCGTGTCCCTGCCGGGGATAAGGATTATGAAACGGAATAAATTCGTTCCGGCAATTCCCATAACCTTTATTTTATACCAAATTTTTTCTTTGCATAATTAGCTTTACCACTGGGGCAGTAATGGGATAAACTGCTAAAAGGAAGGATGTGAAAATATGAAGGACAATTTTCAGCGTATTCTGTACGGCGGCGACTATAATCCCAATCAATGGCCTAAAGAGATATGGGATGAAGATATGCGCATGTTTGATCTGGCGTCAATCAACAGCGCGACAATAAATGTATTCTCGTGGGCAAAACAACAACCGGCCGAGGATAAATATGACTTTACCGAATTGGACGCAATCGTAGAGCTGCTATCCAAAAAAAAGAAAAGCATAGTGCTGGCAACGTCCACAGCCGCGATGCCGGCATGGATGTTTAAAAAATACCCCGAGGTGGCCCGTGTAGATTTTGAGGGCAGAAGGCATAAGTTTGGGGGACGCCATAACGCCTGCCCCAACAGTTTGGTTTACCGGAAATACGCGGAGCGGATGGCATATAAATTGGCCGAGCGTTATGGCGGCAATGAGCAAGTGGTTTGCTGGCACATCAACAATGAATACGGCGGAGACTGTTTTTGCGAAAACTGCGAAAAAGCGTTTCGTGTTTGGCTGCGTGAGCGTTATAAAACCATTGATGCGCTCAACAAAGCCTGGAATATGGAATTTTGGGGCCATATAGTATACGACTGGGACGAGGTGGTGCTTCCCAACGCTTTAAGCGAATGTGGCAACCACGACAGTACAACTTTTGCGGGGCTGTCCATTGATTACCGCCGCTTCATGTCCGATAGTATGCTGGATAATTTCAAAATGGAAAGAGACGCGATTCGGAAAACAGATAATAATACGCCTATTACTACCAACTTGATGGGTACATACAAAGCTCTTGATTATTTCAAATGGGCCAGGGAAATGGATATAGTCTCCTGGGACAATTATCCGGCTTATAACACCCCCTGGAGCTGGGTAGCCATGTGCCACGATTTGATGCGCGGCTTGAAAAACAAGCCATTTATGCTGATGGAACAAACGCCCAGCCAGCAGAATTGGCAGCCCTACAACTCCCTGAAGCGGCCGGGCCAGATGCGTGCGCAGAGCTACCAGACTCTGGCCCATGGCGCCAATACGATACAGTTTTTCCAGCTGCGGCGCTCAATAGGGGGATGTGAAAAATTTCACGGCGCGGTGATTGAACATGCGGGAACTGAAAACACAAGGGTGTTCCGCGAAGTCGCGTGTTTGGGGAAGGAATTGGAAAAAGTGGGTTCCGGTTTTTTGGATGCCTGCAATTCCGCCGATGTAGGAATCATTTTCGACTGGGAAAATTATTGGGCGCTGGAATACATCAGCGGGCCGTGCAAAGACCTAAAATATTGTGACCAAATTCATCAGTACTATCGGTATTTCTATGAAAACAATATCCCCGTGGACATGATCCCGGTGGACGCGGATTTTTCAAAATATAAATTAATTGTCGCGCCGGTATTATACATGGTAAAAGAAGGCATGGCGGAGCGGCTTGAGCGTTTTGTAGAAAATGGCGGAATCTTTGTTACAACTTTTATGAGCGGCATTGTTAATGAGAGTGACAATGTCCATCCGGGAGGTTACCCCGGCCCGCTTCGTAAACTGGCCGGCGTCTGGGCAGAGGAGATCGATGCTTTGCCGCCCGAACGGACAAACACGGCGAGGTTCACAGACAATACGGAATACAAATGCGGTATGCTCTGCGATTTAATCCATCCGGAAACCGCGGAAGC
>Ga0268262_10004816_pt1 | contig 13717 bp, 17 predicted proteins | sample TergutNc150P3_FD_190354 | JGI IMG/M metagenome (GOLD analysis project Ga0268262, IMG submission 190354) | Nasutitermes corniger P3 segment gut microbial community from laboratory colony in Florida, USA - Nc150 P3 (SPAdes) (version 2) | ecosystem: Host-associated > Arthropoda: Insects >... | reverse complement strand
GAACCGGCAGTTAGCGGGGTTGAGCAGAGCTTGGCCGGGATATTTCCAGGCGGCCTCACAGATTTTAATCGGGGCAACGTCAAAGCCCGGATCAGGATGATCGAACAATATGCCATAGCCGGGGAACTTGGGCTGTTAGTGGTCGGCACCGACCACGCCGCCGAAGCGGTGACCGGTTTTTACACAAAGTTTGGTGACGGAGCCTGCGATATCACCCCGCTAGCTGGGCTTACCAAATCCCAGGGGCGGGAAATGCTGAAGTGCTTGGGGGCGCCAGATCGGCTCAGCCATAAAGTTCCCACCGCTGACTTGCTGGATGGTAAACCGGGCCAGACTGATGAGGCCGAATTGGGTCTCAGCTATGACACCATTGACAACTACCTCATGGGCCAACGCATCTCCCCGGATGATGCCAACTCAATCGAAAATAAATACACCCGGACGGAACATAAGCGCCGTTTGCCGGTGACTCCCGATGACAGTTGGTGGAAGTAGCAGGTTTTGTGCTAAGTTAGATGGGCAACGCGCAGTTACTTAACTGCGCAATATGCGCAAGTGGCACTCTGCTAGTCAGTTCGCCACCGGCGCAGCACGCGCAAGTGGCACTCTGCTAGTCAGTTCGCCACTTGTCCACTAGCGCAAGTGGCGAAATGGCAGACGCGCACGGTTCAGGTCCGTGTGCCCGAAAGGGCGTGGGGGTTCAACTCCCCCCTTGCGCACAAATCAAATACCATCTATTGATAAAAGAAATTTTATCCGTAGATGGTTTCTGATAGCCCGAAAGTGCCGTAAAATCGGTGCTTTCGGGCTATTTGCTTGCCCTCTTTTAACATCTGGCAGCATCGTTTCAGGGCGGCATGGATGTGAGTCCGCGCCTGCGTGGGGTTAAGTTTCAACGATTTACAGCAAATCGTTGAAAGATGCACACCCCTTGCACACCCCTCACATTCTGCAAGAACTACACCGCTATTTGTGCCCATCACGAAGCTGACGTCTCGGAGAGGGGTTCTGTTACTTTTTTTTGACGGAGGAGAGCAAGAATTGATATCATAGCTGGATGCAACTGCCAGCCTGATTGCTTTTGATTTGGGGCTTTCTGAAAGTGCGAATGTGGAAATGTAATTACTGCTGGCTACAAGCATAGAAATTTCATGAGACGAAGCCCTACTCACAGTTTGACTGCGAGTAGGGCTTCGCTTTCAGTCTTATCAACTCTCAGATGGAACTGTGACACTGCTCTAAAGATTCGGTATAACCCGCAGCCTGTATTCCAGACCAATATTAGCAGGAGAAACTTGCGTCACACACCCTAATGTCGTATGGACTGAAGTCGACCAGCGTCAAAGACCAAGATGATAGAACGCCAACCGCTTGGTTGTCTATTGTTCCCATGCCCCAGTTGAGACCAACAAATGTCACATCGTTGGTAGAAGGACTATTGGTCACCTTGAACACGGGCCCCCCAGAATCTCCGTGGTCTGATGCGTAGCTACCCGCATACGAGCATAACTGCTGAACTCCTGGGAAATCTGCGACTGTGGTTTTGAAGCAAGTGTGCGTGATCGTGCCCGTACTCATACCCGTCGTCCGACCAACTTTTCTGACTGAACCCGAGGGTGTTGCTATAGCAGTTACCCGGTATCGATCTGTTCCATTCCAAGTGGTTGTTCCGGTCGTACTCGGCCGGGCGATGGAGCCGCGTGGGGTTGTTGTGTAATCACCATCGAAAAGGCCAAAAGATACGTCGCTCAACCGGCAGTTAAAACCAGAAGGGCAAGTGTAACTAGCGTTGTTGTACGGGTTCCCGGTAAACAACGGGGGATCGAGAACTTCATACCCGATTCGGTTTCCAGTAAAGAACAATGAACCCAACGGGATGGAGGGCTGCCAATGGTAGACATAATCCACATCTGCGTAATCAATAGAACAGTGTGAGTTGGTGATATACCCCGTTACTTGCGGTGAAGTATTGGCAATCATCGTGGGCATACCGAGCGAGCAGATGGATGTGTAGAACATTACACCGACGGGTCCAATGATGGGGATCGCATGCTCAATTTGTTGCCCTCCCGCAAGCGGACGATCATCATCACGAAGACTCACCGAAAAGGTAGCTTCTACGACTTTCATGGCAGGAGCCGGCACCCCCGCATGAATCCCATATCGCAGTATCTTCTCGGTGTTAGCCTTATCTGAAACTCCAAGAGTAACAGTATTGTTGCGTTCGTCAGCATCACTCATGGTGAGCAAGCCTTCGCTGAAAAGCGGATCAAACTTCGCCTGCCACTCCTTGAGTTGAGCAAAGGAGTACGCCACCGGAACCAGTTGTATTTGTGCGCTACCGTCACGTAAAGCAACCGCTGCCGGGATTGAGCTTACCTCAGACTGTTTGACAGAACGAATCTTCTGGAGGATTACCTCGGCTTCAGCGGAGATATCTGACTCGGTCGCGGCTACCACCCCGATTGAAACGATGGCACCTTCGTTGCCGTCGTCAATCCAGAGACCTCCAAGTTGCGGTAGCCCAAGTTGGAGAATCTGACTGTCTTCGTCGAGCGCAATTTGGGGAGCATTCGAAGCATCGACAGTATCAAGAATCTTTTGGGCATTGCGACGCGTATCTTGATCAGCAACTAACTCCTCAATTGGAATATTGCTCGACGATTCTTTGCTGTTATTGGCGTGGCTAGGGGGTGCCAGCACGAGAGCACTGACACAAGCGACTGCGAGCGCGATAGGCGCGATGGTTCGCATGAAACGAATTTTTGAGCTGTACTTGCTGTTAAACATGGTTACCTCCGTTAATCCCTTTCAGGGCGAGTAGCTCTCGCTGGTTGTGATAGTGCGAGATATGGCGCATCATGACACTCACCAGTATGCCCGTGTTGTCACGTTGTTAGTCGTCACCACAACCGAGGTATACGAAAACGTTACACCCTTGACCGCTTCATCGCCGACATCCAGAAGCGTCCAATTGTCCTCGCCGAGTTTGACGAAACGGTCTGGCTGGCCACGGTCGCCACGGAGGGCACAATGCTGTTCACCTCCCGCAATGGCTCGGAAGCCACCGCCCAACATTTACAGAATTATAAATCGTCAATGTTCATCTTGTTAAACTCCCTTTGTTGCTGACGTTTATAACTCAATTTACGAATGAAATAGCGCACTGTGAAAATTATTCCTAATACTAGAAGCGCAAAAAACAATATACCTAGGACTAGAACAACAACACTAGTAGACATACCTTTAACCCCTTTCTCTGATTTTTTTATACTCAGAAATCAACAATTTTCCTGTGTCAAAATCAAGCTTATCATTTACAATTAATCTTTTGACTAAAGCAATATATGGCTCGTTTTTGGCATCTTCTGCAATGTTGATTTTCTGAATAAGTTTGTCAAGCCTAAGTCGTACAGTTGGATAGGTCACGCTGTACTTAATAGCCATCTCTTTAAGCGAACCGGAAGCAAGTAAGAAATTTTTAATGAATGCCACATCTTCATCCTCAAGATTTACCATCCATTCAGGCACCACATCTACTGCCGTTGCAAACACCACCTTAACATTATTTTTAATAATGTTAATTATAAACTTTATCATTGTTAAAGTCAAGCTTTTATTTTTACCAATTCTTGTTTTTTTATTTAGTCCGTTTTAGAAACAAAAAGGGACTGTCAAACGACAGCCCCTTTTTGCTATTTCTCAAAATAATTCAAGACGGAACTTAGTTCCAAGTTAAAGTCATGGTTCCGCCACTGGTTACCGTGGTAGACATAAGCCAAGTTCCTGAATACAATTTTACCCATTGGGTATCAAACAGTGTGGCATCCACTCTAGCATTGATTTCAGCTGCATAAGTATTCGTTGAAGTAGCCCTCGAAATGGTCAAACTAGGATTACTAAAAGTAGTAAATAAACCTGAATATGCATGATTACGTGCATTGCTTATTGTCCACTGTGTTCCGTGCGCCAGATCGAACATGTAACTCATACTAATTACTCCGTAGTTTACGGAAGACGTCCAGGTACCCGGAGAAGCAGGGTTTGAGCTAGTTCCTCTTGTTTGTGGAGCAGGCACAAAGCTGTGTTCTACTGTAATCAGTTCGCCATCTGCGTTGGCAACATACTGCACGAATGTGAACGGCTGAGAGAAGTCGAATTCGTTCAGTTCGACCTCAAGGCTGAACGCCTCTGGGATTGTGGCTGGAGCCTCTGTGGTTGCGGTTGGTTGCTCGGATGTGGCAGCCATTGCAGTTGTTGGTGCAACAAACAGCGCGAGAACTAGAGACAACGCCCCAATAAGGCTTTGTATGCCGATTTTCTTCATAGTTTTCCTTTCAAACTAACGACAACTGATACAGTTTCACGCATTTTTCCTTATGCGCATTTGGTGAAGTTTCCGTGATCGATTAAGTTATTCACTTGGCTGAGTTCCCCCAAATCCAGGATAATTGCTCAATCAGTATTTCAAGGCTTAACAACATTGTGAATCCCTTTCCGATTGTCGGTTCCTACAGGCGGTTCGTTCCACTGACCGCTGTGTAAATAATTGTGCCCGTAACCCTCACCGAAAATCAAATTTTTTGTGTCGTCCATTTTGGACGTGACCAGCACGGATGCCTGGATATACGGTTTTGAACGTAGTATATTGCTGTTCTGAACCCGGAGGGAGACGATCTAAACGTAGGAGCGAACGGATGCTCGAAGCACTCGGACTTACCCAAAATGCTGACCAGCTTTACCTTGAAGCGCTCAGAAAACCCGGCCAAACGGTCGCAGAAATGGCGCAATCACTTAGCTTATCTCTTGGCGAAGCTGCTCGCAGTCACCAAGAACTGTCGGATCACGGCTTGTTGCTCCAAGAAACCTCTGAGGGGGTTACTGTTGTGTCTCCCGCGAAGGCTGCGGATATTCTCATCGCGCGCCAAGAAGCCAATCTAACCGCGCAACGCGCACTCCTAGAAGAACGCCGATCACAGGCTGAGCGACTAAAGGTATCCCTGTATCATGACGCTGCTGCGGAGACAGAAACAGTCGTTGGCGCCGATGCAATAAACGAGAAGCTCAGCGCACTCAACGCCATGACGGAGTCAGAGGTCGCCACACTCGCGCCAGGCGGAGCTTATACAACCGAACAAATCAAGGCGGCCAAAGCCATAGATAGCGAAATGCTCGCGCGCGGGATTAAAACCCGAACCATATTCCTATCCAGCGTGCGAAACGATAAACCGACCTTAGACTATGTGCGCTGGCTGAACGAGCGCGGCGCAGAGGTGCGCACAGTACCAAAGCTGCCAATCCGAATGATCATTTCAGATTGGAAAACCGCAGTATTACCCCTTGATTTGGCAGACGCATCGCAGGGAATCATTATTTACCGCAATCCAACCATTATCCACGCGCTCCAAGAACTATTTGAAATGACCTGGGCTTCTGCGATGCCATTTGGCATGAAACACTACAAAGACGGGCCCTTATCCGACGAGGAACGAATAGTCCTTGAATTCCTTGCAATTGGGCGCGACGACGAGGAAATTGCACAAAGACTGGGTGTTGTTGATCGCACGGCCAGGAGCAAAATCAAAAAACTCGTGGAGCGCCTGGGTGCCAAAACCCACTTCGAAGCTGGATACCGAGCCGTAAAAAACGGTTGGCTCTGACCATAGGTTGTCACTTATCATAGGTATGTGGTCTTGGAGCAACCCGATAGCATTAAGTCCAATGGATTGCTCGCCAACGCCTATTACTTTGCAAACCAAAATGAGTGCGAACAACACTATATTTCTGTTGTACGGCTTTGCTCGAACTTGCGGATGGCGTTTGCAGTGGGACCGATAGCAAAGGTAGCTACTGCCGCTATTATGAATAAGAATCCCCCTGTCATCATGGTGAATGCGGCACCAAGGCGATCGATTAGTAGTCCCATTGTCACGTAACCTACGGCTGTCGCTACCGAGAACACAATTCCCATAAATGCATAGACTCTTCCACGCATTTCCTCAACCATTGCGTCAGCAAATAGCACTCCGCCAAGCACTTCCTCCGGGCCGTACAGTAGTCCCCAAATCAGCCACAAGAAGAGGAGTACGAAATACCCTGGCTGAAATCCCATTGCTAAACTTACTAGCCCGTAACCTACGCCAGAAATAATCATCCACCTTGATTTGGAAATCCGCGCCCCCAGCCGTTTAGAGAAGAATGAACTTATCACACATCCTGCCGCGTAGACCGAAGTCGCTAACCCAAAGTAAAAATATGGGAGTCCTAAGTCATATGAGATATATTGTAATGCTGGTAGTGTCGTAATAGGTACCGCCGCAATTGCTATAAACCAATATATTAACATACCACGCACGACAGTGTTCGATCTGGTATACCGTAATCCTTCGCGCAGCAGTTTCGAATGCTTCTCTGTTGCTATATCGGAACGTTCTCGCCTTGTGCTGTCAAATCCAGGTATTGCGGCAATGGCTCCTGCGGCAACTAAATTCAGTGCCCCTGCAAAACCAACCGCCGTTGCTGGCGAAGCAATTGTACCAATACCCGCTGCAATTGATGGGCCAAGTGTATCGGCTAGAAACATGAAACTCACGGTCTTAGCTCTAAACGCTTGATAACCGTCACCAAGCAGCGCAGGTATCGCTGCAAGTTTTGCTGGACTGGCGAATACTTTTGCCACACCGGCAAAGAACGATATTATCAAAAAAGCAGGCATTCCACGACCGGCAAAAACAAATGGCGAAACCAGCAGAAGCAACCCCTGTGCAACATTGAACCAGATTGCAATAAACTTACGGTCAAAACGATCTACCGTTGGACCAGCTATCGCACCAAACAGAATCTGCGGGATTACAACCACAAGCATTACTAGAGCGGACTGAGCCAAGTCACCAGTTATGCCAAAAGCCAATAATGGCAGGGCGATACCTTGGATGCTATCGCCCAGTGCATCTGAAATCCGCGAAAAAATTAAGACATTGATCTGTGTCTGCGAAGCCTGACCAACAGTTTTAATGCCAAACCCCTTTACCTTAAGCATAGACTTGTGCTAACGTTTTTACATGCAACTTGATCATATTCAGTTAGTCACGCGAGAAATATCTGATGTGCATTCGTTTTTCTCGGCGCTCCCTTCAATGCAAGTGACGAGCATATCACAAGGCTACTTCGAAGTTCAAACGAACGGCACTGGTCTGGCCATATATGATACTGACGCTTTTGAATCTGCTACAGGTATGCGTGATGTTTCTTCGCTAGGTGGTACTGTTTTGCAATTTTCAGTGCGTAATGTTGACGATTCTTTGAATGCGGCTAAACGAGCACTTGGTGTGGAATTGGCTGTCGGTCCCATTCAGACAAATTGGGGAACCCGATCTGGGTATGTAAAGCATAAAAGTGGAGTAGTGATTGAATTTTATAGTTGGAATTAGTAAGTCATGAATATCGACAGCGATCTTGCGACACGTTTAATATACTCCGCGCCTGAAGATGATCTGAGACTCGCTGATTCTCGCGGTTGGCTTGGTGCAATACGATTACGGCAAGAACTAGCGAGTAATCTTCAACCGCAGAGTTCAATACTTGACTGCGGTGGAGGCAATGGGGTTATCGCAAAATGGTTGCTAGATAATGGCCATCGGGTTCATCTAGTTGATCTTATGCCAGGTTTAGTAGCATCAGCGGAGAGAGCTCTTGGAACTCGATCGGGTTTTTCTTGTGATATAGGTGATGCCCGGTCGCTTGATAACATTTCTTCAAACAAGTTCGACGCTGTTGTCGCGCTTGGTCCATATTACCATCTACATGACCCGGCGGAGCGATCAGCAATGTTCGCGGAACTAATTCGAGTTGTCCGACCTGGTGGCATTGTCATTGTGGAGTTTATGGGGCGCTTCAACTTCGAACTATGGGTAGCACACTCCGCATTGGATGACAGTTATGCACACAAATTAATAACCACAATAGGCTCAGATGGTAACTTAAACAATGACGGTAAAAGCAAACGGTTACTGCTCACATGCCACACCGACACGGCTCATGAGATTCGACAAGCAGCCGCTACAGCGGGTTTGAGAAATATCCGAACAATTGCTTTAGAAGGCCCTTTTTGGGCAGCAAGCGTGAAGGCTGGTGACAATCTTAATAAAGTAGAGGCATCTCGACTGGTGGCAATATGTCGACGGAACGCAACTAATGATTCTTTCATTGATCTCAGCCCACATGCGTTATTAATTGCGAATCGCGGATTTGATATTGGAGATGAAGTCTAGCGCATCTGCCGCCGAAGCTCGTTCAACGTTAAGGATTATATCCGTCACCCCGACCTGATTCAGGCCATTTATAAGATTCGCTGCTGCTACATGTCCCGTATTCAAAACTATTCCTCGAGAATCCGTTTCGACTGTTAAAGTCGCATTTTTAGTCGAACCGATGGCTGGGGCCACTTTCAACAACATACCGATTCGAGGGGGAAGCAATTCCCTCTGTTTGATTATCGTTGCAAGGCGCTCAGTAGGCATAGCAGGGAGGAGAATACCTCCGATGCTTTCATAGTTGCACCAGTTCTCAGGTCTAGTTGTTGCGACCCAATAAGTTGCTCTGCTGGGCGATGCGCTTCGAGAAGTCTGTAATTCTTCCAAAATATCTTGCATTTTAGATTGTTTATGTTCTGCAGCCGTTCCGCACAAGGACAAGAGGTTAACGTCATAGCCAGTTCCAATACCGATATTAACTTTTTCGCCGCACAGATTTCGCATAGTCCAAATGGCGCGTAACAAAGTTGGCTTGGACCAGTATCCTGCCCCGAATACAGCCACTCCGAGTTCTGGTATCAGCGGCATTGCGCTGTGGAATGCAGTGTTCACTGCGACAGGGTCGAAACCAGTCGCCGCGTCACCAACAGCGGGATCGCCTGGCACATCGCGTACCCAAATCCCGTCAACCGTATTCTGAGTGTCGATTGCAAACTGGGGGTTGTTAATAATCGATTCGACAGCTTGTGAAGTGTCTACTAGTTGATGAAGTTTCATTTCGGTTTCCGGATTTCTACAATATCGACACCAACAACATTGTCAATCTCAATGCGGCTGCGATTTTTCGCAAATCCTTTGACGCTTCTGAGAACTAAGTCGAGTATGTCGGATTTCCAATCGACCAGCATTAGGACACCTCCAGGATTCAGTGTATCAAGCCATAAATTCACTGCAGCAACTGGATCTTCAAGGTATCTAAGTCCAAGAGCACAGCAAGCAAAGTCCACATCTGCTAGAGGGTAGGTTTGCGCATCCGCTTGAATAAAAGAAACACTAGCCGAACCAGCTAGAACTCGCGCACGCTCCCGAGCAATACAAAGTGCATTAGCATCTATATCCACTCCTGTAATAGTTGAGTCTTTTCTAAGCGTTCGGCTTAAAGTAATAACTTCAGAACCTGTTCCACAACAGAGGCTAACTGCATTGACATTTCTATCAACTGGCGCAGTCTGTAAAATTAGTCTTAAAATGCGAAATCGCAATTCACGATAAGCGCCGCTATGCATGGGGCATCGGAGGTATAGCACTATATTCTACGCCGTACAAACGCTTCACATCGCGCCAAGGATGGTGTGCTTCTGGGGCATTGATTAGGAGGTCGGGAGCTATGACTCGGACAACGCTATACCCCAATCGTGCGGCATCGGTTGTAGTTAGGTCGACATATGCAATTGATCCAGGGACAGGGTTCAAAACATCTGGCTCACTCAATGGAAGAAACGGAAGGTTTGTTTCAGACGGGGTTATGTTACGGTGAGCAATTGAGTTTTCAATAGCCGATAAGAATGGCTCCTGCGAGCGTGGATCAAGCGCGTATTGTAAATTGTGAATCAGTTGAGTCATTTTGTGAGGTGGTAGCGAATCCATATATGCTCGATCCGCTCTATATGGAACCAATGGAAATACTTGCGAATCGTCAAATTCCGAACGTTTCCACGTCCATGAATCCGGGTTAATAATCCCGTGAGCAATTCTCCGCAATTGGAAAGTCTCTCCGATTGCCTTGAGGGCTGCAATGCGCACATTTGTACGCGCAGCAAACCCAGCAAGCCAGACATCGACCTCGCTGTCGTATAACAGCGCACAAACAACATGAACCGAAGGTATTATGCTGTGAAGAGAAAATAAGCGAATCGACAATCTAGGGCTAATTCCGTCTAATGGTAATGAGGTTACCCAATCTTGTGATATCTCGTCACATGGCTGCCGAGTTAGCCACCAACGAGCTGTTGCGTCGCGCTCAATCAATTCTAGCGTTCCCGCTGCTACAGCACTCTCTAAGGTATCACCGGCGGCAATACCCGGCAATCTCGAAATCAGTGAACTTAAACTTCCCGCTTCAAAATGCAAACTTGCTGCATCCCTTGGAACTAATGTCAATGAACCATCGCGTAGATCGTATCCATTAAGCCATGCATAGTTTAGTTTTGGGCTATGAGGAACAAGACCTGTTGATAATACTCGCTGTGATTCACTTATTGCTACTAGTGAAGCTGGGTCAATGTACCGGCTTCCTTCGGAATCTAGCTTTTCGGTTGTAGCCCACTTGGCGGGAGGGTGGGGATAGTTACCGGAGTACCTTTCAACGGCCTCTCCAATCGCAGCTTCACACGAGGCCTCGAGATTAAAAACACATCCTGAGCCTTGTGGATCTGGATTCCAATTGCTAAAAGCGCCGAGTTTTGCCACATGTGCGGATACCGGATGGAGTGCATACGGTTCTCCTTCGAATTCTGGCAGGCGTACTAAGTGTGTAATCGGTCCCATTACTGGGTCAATACGCCGATCAGATAATAGATTAGATTCTGTAGACACCTACTGTTCACAACCATCCATATTGCTGAATAACCTATAAGCTTCTTGTAGATGCGAGTCGTGGGAACCTGGCATTGCTATGAAAGGCAGCCGTTCCCAACCTACATCTTCACTCCACCTGGAGTACATTTCAGCGTTGTTTGAGATCGCAAGGATTTCATCATAGGCTCCGTATGGGAGTAACCGTGTTGATTCCTCAATGTCAATATAATCTACACCGCTTGCTTGCGACTTGGAGAATGCTAGGTATTCATCAATTGCTAAGTCAAGATAGCTGGCACTGGAAAATAAGCGTATAGCGATGCAACCATAACAGCTATCGGCGGTTACTTTAGGGGTAACTAAAAAATACTTCAGCCAAGGAAAAATTGTAACCTTATTAGCATATTCGTTTCCACTAAAAATATGGAAACTGGGCGATAATATGGCAGTCTCATAAACAATTTTCGGGCGCCACGGGAGGGCAAATGCTTCGAAATATCGGTCGAAGGAATGGCACCTGTGTAATGGTGGACAAACTTGCAGATTATTTCGGGCGCGTATTCGCGCTCCGCTAATTCGATCAATATGAACAGAGCGTCCCTCCCGATCAAGGAACACATTAAATGGCGTGTGTCCTGAGTCGATACAGGAGGGGCGATCTTGTTTCACAATAATTATTCTTTACAACTTATTAGCGTGGCTCTTGTGCCGCATGGTGGCAGCTCATCACTACGGATAGATCAATTTCGTTCATTAGGAGATCGAAATCCGCAAGAGCGGCATCAATATCAATCGTCTGAACATCATCCAGCAAGGTCATCATGTTATATCTTTCGCGATAGAAAGTGGGCGTGGATAGCTCATCGCGAGTTTCCTCTTCGTTGAGCGAGGGTTTCGCTTGAAACCCTTACCACATAAGATACATATACCACCGAAGTTTAATTAGTCATTGGCGCGTTTTGCTCATTACAAGATTGCCGGAATATGTTCCTTTATCTCCGAGGCGCACTTGAACGTGAGATACATCTCTTCACTACCGTTGGCTGTCTCGTCGTCGGCGTGCTTATAACACCGACCGCTTTCACCAAAGATGCTCTATGTGCGTATCGGCATCCCATTAATCCGGTCGATATGAACAAATCGCCCCTCCCGGTCAAAGAACACATCCTTGACCGGGAGGGGCTTGTTTGTTTTACAATATTATTGTGTTACCACTTTTTATCGTGGTTGTTGTGCCGGGTGGTGGCAAGTCATCATTACGGTGAGGTCAATTTCATTCATTAACATGTCGAAGTCCGCAAGAGCGGCATCAACATCAATGGTCTGAACGTCATCCAGCAAGGTCATCATCTTATATCTTTCAAAGTTGGAGGCGGACTGGGATCGCTCATGTGAGTTTTCTCTTCGTTGAGCGTGGGTTTCGGTTGAAATCCCTACCATAAAGATACGTACACCGATGTTGCTTACCTTGTTATTGGCGCGTTTTATTTGCCAAGAAAGCGTCCATTTGCAGGGGTTAAGCGTTAATGCCAAAGGCTCCGTGGTTCAAGCCAACCGCAGAAGTCACCACATCGATATGCAATGGCGCTGGCTTCCTGGTGTCGATGCAAAAGGCAGGGAACTGGGGCAAGTCGCCGATTCGGTCGGCTTTGAAGCTAAAAGATTCATAGAATCCAACAGCATTCGCCGGTGCTTGCCAATCCAGGACAAGTGGACAGGGCCGAGAGTGCGCCCACGCCGAAACAGCATTAATCAGAGCTCTGCCAACACCCTGCCTTCGCGCTGTCGGCAGCACGAATACGTCGTGGAGCCGCCCGGTGCTGAAATCAACCCGCAGTCCTGGGCCGAAATCTTGCGCGAACGCATACCCCACCGGCGCACCATCCAGTTCAGCAACAACCAGCAAATACGATTTATCAGCAATGTACTGACGGATTCTCGCCTCTATCGAAGCGACCGCAGGCGCTCCAATGAAACCGAAGGACTCGGCCAGGTGGCGCACGGCTTCGGCATCCGTTTCTATTGCATCCCGGACACTAAGGGCTGTCGTGGCAGCCGCCGATGCGGTTTCTTTTCGTTCGTGGAGCATTTCGTATCCTGAGCTCAATTGTCCGGATCAAGAATTAGGTTCGGTTCCTCTTGATTTTCTTCGTTAAAAAAGTCTTCGGGAATTGAGAATTGGCCATTCGTTTCGACGATTATTACTTGCAGGTCTGTGGCCGCACAGGTCTGATGTTCCTCGCCTTGTTCAAAAACGATTAAATGCCCAGTTTCAACGCCTCTTTGGTGCGCGTCGGCATCACAAACAAACCCTGAACCACTAATAATAGCGAACGCTTGCGCCAAGGGTGCCCTATGAAGCCCGATAGTTCCACCTGTCCGGATTAGCGCGAATGTTGTACGAGTAAGCGTTGCATCAATTGCCTCGGGAAGATAAGTACATAACACCCCCGAACTACTAAATATTTCAAGGTATTCACTCGGAACTCGATAAACTCGCATTACAAGCCTATACTCGTGCGGTTGGCTCCGTTAATGCTTCTGGTTCCGATGCTGGTATGCCATGATAATCGCACACACGAGTAACCCAATTGGTAAAATTCCTAAAAAAGTCACAATAGCCATTTATGTTTGCTCCTAAACATCGCTGCAACCTTGTGTTTAGCAATTTGTATTGCGTCTGGCAATCAACGGCAATTTCGTTATTGCGCACATAGTCACATAAATGATATCCAAGAGTCGCGGATACTCATTAACCAAATGATGAAACATGAGTGCATTTACCAGGCTTCTGTGGGGAATTTCCCGACTGCAGGATAGAAGATGTAATCGCCTTTCCAAGCCATAGGCAAATGCCGCCAGATGGTCGGTCATCATCTGGCGGCATT
>Ga0268262_10004815_pt1 | contig 13717 bp, 13 predicted proteins | sample TergutNc150P3_FD_190354 | JGI IMG/M metagenome (GOLD analysis project Ga0268262, IMG submission 190354) | Nasutitermes corniger P3 segment gut microbial community from laboratory colony in Florida, USA - Nc150 P3 (SPAdes) (version 2) | ecosystem: Host-associated > Arthropoda: Insects >... | reverse complement strand
TGTTTGCAATCTGTTCGTCTAGCATTTCTGTGAAAATTCGCCTTCCGCTGCTCATTTCTTCGTCTTTTGGAACGGTATTTCTCATGGATTTGAGCATTTGATGTATGAACATAGCCTCAAAATCCTGTGCCGCTTTCCATTTTTTGGAATCAACGGAAGCTGCGTTTGGAAAACGCGCTCCAGAGCTTTCTGTTGCAGAAATAGACATATCAAGGTATTGAAATGCAAAAAGCGTGCCAAGTTTTAAATAAAATTTAACCAATTTTTGGGAGTCCATTCCTAAATTTTAATCAAATTTTGGGAATGTATTCCCAAAATTTATTATATTATAGGCATGGAAAACATAAAACGCTTATTTCAAGCGAAAATTGAAGCCAAATTGAATAAAGGCAAGGTTATTGTGCTTTATGGGCCTCGCCAAGTTGGAAAAACCATTTTGGCAAAAGAAATTCTCAAAAAACATAGCTCTAGCAAAGGATATTTCAACTGTGAAGAAGCTTTTGTTAGAGAAACACTTTTGAGCATGGATTCTGGCAGAATGTTCAATTATTTTTCTGGGAATGAAATAATTGTTTTAGACGAAGCACAATCTGTTTCGGGCATTGGCAGGGCTATAAAAATTTTGCTTGATGCTCACCCTGAACTTAATATTATAGCTACTGGCTCTTCGTCTTTTGAGCTTGCGAATGTGGTTGAAGAGCCTTTAACCGGCAGAAAATACGAGTTCTTTTTGCCTCCTGTGTCTTTTGAAGAAATCAAGCATAATTTTGGAAATGCCGCCGCCATTGAAAGCATTGAAAATTCGCTTATATACGGTTCTTATCCTGAAATAGTAACCGCTACGAATAACGAAGAAAAACTTGAGAAATTACGCCTGCTAGCCACAAGTTATCTGTACAAAGATGTACTTAATTACAACAGGATAAAAAATCCAGATTTGCTTATGAAAATTTTGAAAGCTCTTGCCTTGCAGGTTGGGAGTGAAGTTTCTCCAAATGAAATTGCATGTTCAATTCAAATAGACAGAAAAACAGTTCTCAGTTATCTCTCTCTGCTTGAGCAGGCTTTTGTGATTTTCAAGTTGCCGCCGTTTGTGAAAAATCGCAGAGACGAAATTAAAAAAATGAGCAAGTATTATTTTCACGACAACGGAATTATGAATGCTTTAACAAATAATTTTCTGCCTTTGGAAAACAGAAAAGACGCAGGCTCGCTTTGGGAAAATTATTTGGTATCTGAACGCAGAAAATTCAATGAGCATCATGGGTTAAAGCCGAATTCTTATTTTTGGAGAACCCATTCTGGAAATGAAATTGACTTGATAGAAGAGTTTAACGGTGGGCTTGTTCCTTTTGAATTTAAATACAACTCAAAAGAATTTACCCGTGGGGCAAATTCTTTTGTTGAAAGCTACAAGTCAAAGGATATTCTGGTTGTGAATAAGAATAATGTGTTTGAGTGGTTGAGAGGTTAATCCTCATTGCTAGTACTCCATAGGCTCGCTTTTTCAGAATCTTACAACTCGCCCTTCTCTTTCAAATTGTGCAAAATCTCATCTATTCTTGCGGCGTGCTGCAAGTTTTCGTCAAAAACAAAGTGGAGTTCTGGGAATTTGCGTAGTTTTATGAGTTTTGCCAAGTGAGAACGTATAAAGCCGGCGGATTGCTGCAAGGCGTTTAGGCTTTTCATCTGTTCTTGTTTTGAACCCAAAACAGAAACCCTCACTGTTGCATAAGAGAGGTCTGCGCTCACATCCACGCGAGAAATGGAGGCTAAACCTACATTGGGATTTTTCAAACCATTGTGCAAAAGGGTTGAAATCTCTTTTTGCATCTCTGCGCCTAATCTATCTGTTCTTATGCTCATTTATTCTCCTTAGCCACGTCTGCCAAAGTGCGGGCAACGGTTATTTGTTTAAAGAATATTAGAACATCGCCTTCTTCTATATTGTCATAGCCTCTAAGCCCAATGCCACATTCAAGGCCGGTTTTAACAGAAGAAACATCGTCTTTCACGCGCTTTAGCGACTGAACCTTAGTTAGGCCAAGCTCAACGCCATCTCTATAAACACGAACTTGAGATTCTCTGTCAACTTCTCCGCTCTTAACCATGCAACCAGCGATCAAGCCAACTTTTGGTATTTTAAATACCTGACGAATTTCGGCTTCGCCTGTGACCTCTTCTTTATTCACAGGTTTTAGCAAGCCTTCTATTGCGCCTTTTATTTCTTCTATAACATCGTATATAACGCGGTAGGTTTTAATTTCAACGCCCTCTTGTTCTGCAAGTTCTCTTATGGAATGAGAAGGCATTAAATGGAAAGCAACTATAATTGCATTGGAAATAGAAGCCAAACGTACATCATCATCGTTAATTGCTCCAACTCCCTTGCGAACGATTTTTATTTTTACCTCGTTGTTTGAAAGGTTTGCCAAAGACTCTGCTAGAGCTTCGCAAGAACCTGCAACATCGGTTTTTATCACAAGGTTAAGTTCAGATATTTTGCCGGACTTTGCTTCGTCGTAAACCTGTTCCAGAGACATGTGGGTTTTGAAGCGCAAAGCTCTTTCGTGGGCTGTTTGCTGGCGTTTAGCCGCAATTTCAGAAGCGGCCTGATCGCTTTCCACAACAACCAAATCATCGCCTGCCTGCGGAGTGCCGTTAAAGCCCAAAACCTGGCAAGGCGTGCTTGGGCCTGCTTCTTTTAAACTATCGCCGTGTTCATTGAACAAGGCACGAACTCTTCCGCTGTAATTTCCGCACACAAAGCAATCGCGAACACGCAGGGTTCCGTTTTGAACCAAAATAGTTGCTATTGTTCCCTTGCCTGCATCCAAGCGGCTTTCTACAACTGCACCTCTTGCGCTTGCATTTGGGTTTGCTCTTAATTCCAAAACCTCAGATTCCAAAGCTAGGGTTTCGAGCAATTTTTCTATGCCTTCTCCGGTTTTAACGGATATTTTCACACAGCTCACATTGCCGCCCCATTCGTCCACCTGCACACCTCTTTCGGAGAGCTGAGACATTATTTTATCTGGGTTTGCGGTTGGCAAATCGATTTTTGTGACGGCAACAACAATAGGGACATTTGCCATTTTTGCAAGTTCAATTGATTCCACCGTTTGCGGCATAACCATTGAGTCTGCTGCAACCACCAGAACTATAACATCGGTGACTTGCGAACCGCGAGTACGCATTGCGTTAAAAGCTTCGTGACCTGGAGTATCCAAGAAGGTAATTTTTCCGTTTGGAGTTTCTACCTCATAAGCACCTATATGCTGAGTTATGCCGCCAGATTCGCCACGTACCACATTGGTTTTGCGGATATAATCCAAAAGCGAAGTTTTTCCGTGGTCAACGTGACCCATAACGGTAACTACTGGGTGCCTTGTTTTCAAATTCTCTTCTGCATCTGCCTGAATGCCAAGGGTTTCTTCTTGATATTCCTCTTGAAGTCTGGCCTCAAAACCAAATTCGGAGGCTATTATTTGCACCATATCAAAATCCAAGCGTTTGTTTATGGTTAGCATTTCATTCATTTCCATGCACTTGCCAATAACGCTTGCGGAGGGTTGCTCCATAAGGCTTGCAAGCTCGCCAACAGAAACAGCGGCGGAAACGTATATCACCTTTGAAGATTCTTCTCCTTCGGTTTGAATTTTATCTTTGTTATATATTTTTTTAACTGGTGTTTTGGAGAGAGAGACCAAAACATCAGAAACTCTTTTTTGAGCCTTTTCGATATTTTCCTTTTGAATTTCCCTTTCTCTCAGAGAATCCTTTCCTTTTTTCCCACGCTTGCGAGAATCGCCGTGACTGCCTTTGCCTCCTCGAGTTCTGTTGTCTAAAAAGTCTTTATGAGCGGGTGCGTTTGCAGATAAAACATCTTGCAAGGTTGTGCCAAAACCAGGGCGTCTAGTTTGCAAGCCGGCCTGTGCTTTGTTTTCTGTTTGCCTTGGCTGCATACGCAAGTTTCCGCTGTAGCCAGTTGCGGAGGTTTGTTTTGAACCATTGTTTCTATTGTTGTTGTTATTATTGTTATGTTGATTTTTGCCGCCTTTGTTTTTTTCGCCTCGCTGATTGTTGCGCATTGTAGCTTTTTCTTGCTTGCTCTTTTGAATTCTCGCCAAAATAGCGGGATCCACAACCTTTGAGACATCGGCTGTGAATGCAACCGTTTTTTTAGGCTCGCTTGCAACGGATTGTGGCGCGGCAGTATGTTCAATTTGCGGCTGTTCATTGAAAGTTTCTGTTTGAGCGGTATCGGTTTCTGCGATAACAGGCTCTGCCGTTTTTTCTGGCAAAGGCTCTGGAGGCGGTTGAGTTTTTTGAACTGGCTCTGGTTTTACAACTACCGGTTCTTTTGCTGGCATAGCCTTTGCTTGCACGGCAGGCTTTGGCTTATCTATTTTTTTTAGCGTTGTAAGTGTTGAGCCTTTACCGCCAGAATGTTCTGACTTTTCTGGTCTGGCTTTTTTCACGCCCTTATTAGGCGGTTTTCTTTTTTGGGCAACACGAACATCGTTCAAATAAGAATCCAAGGCCGGCTCGGAAACCTTTGTGTTTGCGGATTTAACCAATACGCCATCTAGGGTTTTTCCTTTCAAATAATCAAAGGTGTCTCCTTGGTCAAAGGAATGTTTTTCAGCCCATGCCTTAATTGATATAAGTTCATTACTCATTAGAGTTTGTTGCCCCGCTTGGAGAAGGTTTATCCACGTTTTCTTTACTGTTAAACAAAGTTTCCAAATTTGCTGCTTTTTTTGCGATCGTACGTGGGTCTTGAGAATGTATTAGAGTCTCTCTCTCTTCTTCAGAGCTATTTGCCCAGTCCGATTCGCTAAATATGCAAATATCTTTGCCCAGCAACATACCTGCAAGCCTAACGGCCTGCCCTTTGTCGCCTATAACAATTCCCACATCTTCATCGCCAACAACCACAACAGTTCGTGGCGGATTAAAACCTGGAACCTCAAAGGATTTTATTATGTTTATATTGCTGCTTGCGCCAAGCGCTCTGCGGAAATACACATCTGGGTCTGCATCCCAATGTACAACGTCTATGCGCTCGTTGTTCAATTCCCTTGTGATGGCCTGTACGCGCTGGCCTTTAAGACCTATGCAAGCACCAGAGGGGTCAACCCTATCGTCTCTTGAAAAAACAGCGACCTTGGCACGGTAGCCCGGTATGCGAACTATGCCTTTTATCTCTATTGTGCCATCGTACACTTCTGGAATTTCTTGCTTGAACAATTCTCTCACAAATTCTTTGCTAACTCTGGAAAGAACAACTTGGGTTCCAGTGCCTTTTGATGGCTCGGAAATGCTGTCTATAACGGCTTTCACAGATTGCCCAACCTTCCAACGGTCTTTGCTCATGCGATTGCTGTTTGGAAGCACCGCCTCTACATTGCTCCCTATGGAAATTATGGCATTGTTTTTCTCAATTCTCAAAACCTGCCCGTTGATCAGGGTACCTATTTTATGCTTGAAAATTTCAAAAACACGGTTGCGTTCAACATCGCCCATGCGTGCTTTTAATCGCTGACGTGTTTCTTGTATGGCTAAACGGCCATAGCTATCAAAGGGCAATTCAACTTCCAGCATATAGCCCGCAGCAGCTTCGGGATGATATTCCTTTGCCTCTTCTTCAAGCATATAATGCTCATCCATTTTCTCAACTTCTTCTGGAGAGAGATTTGGATCGTAGTCTGGAAAATCGTCCACAACCTCTACCCTAAGCACAACTTTTATATCTTCGGTATCAGGGTCAACGTCCACCTCTATATTTTTGTGCAGCTTCATAAATTTGCGAGCCGCTGCAATGAGAGATTCCTTAAAAGCGGTGAATACGTCTTCTATGGCAACATTTTTTTCTTTTGCCAAAGCTTCCAAAGCCTCTTTCACCATATTGTTTTTCTTTGCTATTTTTTTTGCCATTTTCCACCTTTATTAGAGTTCTTGTCAAAATCCAACCCTGGGGAAGAGACCTCTAGGGTATAAGCTCCCTCTATTAGGTTGGAATTTGTTTCTTTGTCCAGTTCTTCGCTTAAATAGCGGCTTGTGCTTGCACAATCTTCAACATTAATTCCGCCGCTTTTATTTATGAAAATTCTCAAAATCTTTCGCTTGCCTATGAAATGTTTTTCAATTTCAACCAAATCAACCCCAGAGCGCTTGCACGCGCCAAGCACCAAAGAATCTAATTTAGATATACTTTCCAGATTTGCCTCTACGAAATTTGCATTAAATATAGAAAATTCTAAATTCTCTGCATGCCTGCTAACAAGAACGCAAATAATGCCCTCGCAAGCGCAATTCGCGAAGTGTTTTCATACATTTCGAGGTTCAAAGGTCAACTGTTCATATTGAAAATAGAAGATTCTCTTTTAGACAACCCCGCATTTCCGGTGCTAGTTAGGGATATTGCCCAGCTCCACTTTGTAGGTATAAAAATTATGATAGTGCCGGGTACAAGGAGCAGCATAGACCGCCAGCTCAAAGCATATAACTTGGAAACGGACTTTCACAAGGGAATTCGCCTCACCTCGCAAGAGGCATTGCCTTTGGTGGAGCAGGCATCGCTTGGGGCAGCGCAGCGCATACTCTCTTATTTAACCGCAAGCGGAATAAATGGCATTCAGGGAAATTGGGTTAGAGCCAGCAGCCTTGGCGTTGCAGATGGCATAGACTATATGCGAACTGGAAAAATAGAGCGCATTGAGAGAAGCATTATAGAAAAACTTTTGCAAGATGGCTTTGTCCCTATTTTGCCGCCAATTGGCTGGAATAAATTGGGACATGCCTATAATATTTCAAGCACTGAGCTTGCAACCGAACTCGGCCGCTATCTTCCGGTTGGAAAACTGTTTTTTATAGGTGAGGATGGTGGAATTGAGCTTCCTACTCAAGGCTTAATTTCTGCTTTGGATATCAATCAGGCAACGGAAGTTTTAAAAACACATCCCAAATTAACTTTTGTGCAAAGGGATTATTTGGAAAACTCAATAAAGGCTTGCCGCAACGGGGTTAAGCGTGTTCATTTGCTTTCTGGCATTGTGCAGGGAAATATTTTGCAAGAGGTATTTTCCAGCAGGGGCAATGGAACTATGGTTTATGCAAATGAATATTGGAATTTGCGCCCTATAACCATAGACGATATTCCAGATATGCTCCGCATTATGCAAAGTTATGTGGAGCGTGGGCTTTTGATTTCCAGAAGTCAAGAAGATATTGAAGCCAAACTTGAAGACTACATTGTTTATGCGGTGGATAATGCCATTCACGGTTGCGGAGCATTGCACGTTTACGAAAATGCTTGCTGCGAAATAGCCGCCATTGCTGTTGGCGCTAATTACAAAGATGCCGGAGTAGGCGAAGCCGTTGTGAATTTTTTAATAGAAAAGGCAAAAAAACAAAAAGCAAAAAAACTTTTCCTTTTAACAACCCAGGCCTCCGACTGGTTCTATAGCCTTGGCTTTAAAGACGGTTCCATAGAGGATTTGCCACCTTCAAAAAGGGAAAAATATGATATTAAAAGACATTCAAAGATAATGGTGATGGGGATTTAATCCCTATAACGCAGCAATGTATCTTTTGGGGTGGGCAAACCGAAAATTTGCCTTATGTCAATGGAATCGTTTGGCAAGCCAGTTTCCATTTTCTGTACCTGATGGTCCCACTCCTGCAAGGCTTTTTCAAATTCCACGCGGGTTTGCAACATGAGCAGCCTATTTTGCTCAATTTCCTTTCTCAAAATTTGTTTGCGCATTAAAAGATATTCATCCTTTGGATATTTTTCCAAATTCGCAAGCAGATTTATATAATTGTTCTCAGATTCGGAATAGTGATTGTAAGCACTTTTATATTCTTCATAGCGGTCACGCGTATTTTCTTGCTGCATAGAAGCAGAAGCGCAGGAAATTATAAAAATAAACCCTAAACCCCAAACCCCAAACCATAATTTATTTTTTTTCATTTTCAGTTCCTAATTTAGTAATATACATTTGTATATTATCAGTATATGAATAGTTTTTTAGGCATATTCGGCATTTTTGACCATGCGGCGCGGCTTCGCGATGACCCGCTCTTGGCAGATATTTACGCCGATGTGGATAGCCTTAGGAATTCCAGCCTTGAAGATTTGCTTTCAGCAGAACAGGGCAGCCTTGCAACCAGGTATGTGGGGCCAGAAAAAGATAAAGAAAATTTCATTAAAGACAAGCAGAATATGGCAGCGGACTTTTGCAGAGCATTCGGCGCGGCAAAACAGAGGCTTGGGGCTTAAGCTATGGCAACACGTCAGCAGATGCAAGCCCGAACCGATGGTACGCAAACGGCTGTGGGGATTATGGTTCAAGAAAGCCTGCTTCCCACACCTGAAGAGTTGGCAAAGTTTAAAGACATAGACGAATCCATAGTCAAATGGATGATGCAGCACGCCGACAAAGAACAAGCCACACGGATTATGGCGGTGGAATCTGCGATTAAAAGCGATGCGGAGAAAATCTCGCTTGCCAAAAAAGAGCAAGGCATAGTGCTTACTTCGCTCTGGCTTGCGTTCATGCTAGCGATTTCGTTCATAGCCTTGTCTGGCATTTTGATTTATTCCGGTATGGAAATAGCCGGTTCTGTTTTTGGAGGTGCCGCGCTCCTGCTATGCGTGCAAGCTTTTCTAAAATTCGGCAGAAAGCAAAAGCAATAAATCCGGTTTTCAATAATGTCAATGCAGTAAAATTGCATCTAGTTCGTGAGGTGCGGCATCTACTATTTTTGCTTTTCTTATTGTGCCTGGTTTGCCGCTGCCTTTCAGAATTCTTGTTATGTTATCAGTTTCCAGAGCATTTCCTTGTGTGCGCCCTTCTGTAGCGCTGTCTAGAATCACATTCAAAGTTTGGCCTATAAGAGTTTTGTTTTTTTCTGTGGAAATTTCTTCTTGCAATTCGGTTAAGGCATTCAACCTTAATCTTGCAACTTCAACTGGAACTCGTTCTTCTTTTAATCTAAGGGCTGTGGTTCCTTCTTCGGGAGACCATATAAAGCCGCCCAAATGCTCAAAGCGAATTTCTTCTGCCAAATTCATTAGCTCTTCAAAGTCGCTGTGCGTTTCGCCGGGGAAGCCTATGAGAACGGTTGTTCTTAGGCTTAGACCAGGAACACTTTCTCGCATTTTATGGAGCAAGTTTCGCAAGTCATTTGCCTTGTATTTTCTTCGCATAAGTCTTAGCATTTTATCGCTTGCGTGTTGAATGGGCATATCTGCGTATTTGCATATTCTTTCCTCTTTTGCCATTAGACTGAGCAGGTCACTTGTTATATGCTCAGGGTAAAGGTACATCAAGCGCAGCCAGGGAATTTTTGTGTTCTTCAGCAAGGCTTCCAAAAGTTTTTCCAGACTAGGCTTTTTATATAAATCCATTCCATAAGAGCTTAAATCTTGAGCTATTAGGGAAAGCTCCAAAACTCCGCTTTCTTCCAACTGCTTTGCTTCTTCAACCAGATTTTCAATGCTCTCTGAAACTTGCCTTCCGCGAATGGAGGGGATTGCGCAAAATGAGCAGGCTCTGTTGCAGCCTTCGGCTATTTTGATATAAGCGTGGTGCGGGTATTCAAAATTCCTTATTCTTTTTGGAGGTGCAGCTTTGCATAACTTTGCTTGCGATTCAAACCCAAGCGCATTTAGCAACATTCCAGCCTTGTAATTGCCGAGCCAAAAATCTGCTTCTGGAATTTCTTTTGCAAGTTCGCTACCATATCTTTGGCTTAGGCAGCCATATATTATGGCTTTTTGCTTGTCTTTTTTATTTTTTAATATTGAGAGAATTGCTTCTATGGATTCTTCTTTTGCAGCTTCTATAAATCCGCAGGTATTTATTAAAATAACATCACATTCTTTTGGGTTTTTGGCTATTTTGAAATTTGCCCCCAAAAGCTCTGCTGTTGCTCTCTCGCTATCCACTTGATTTTTGGCACAGCCAAGGCTTAGGGAGTAGAATTTCATGAGTAAGCTTTAACCCAATCTGTTTTGAATTCAATGGTTTCGCCCCTTTGTTTCAATAAACCTATGCCATATTTTTTTGCTTCTTGAATAACACTTTGGTTGAAACTCAAAGAACCTAATCCTAGATAAATTTTGTATTTGGCATAATAAGGAAACAACAGGCGGAAATTTCTGATTTTTTTCTCTGCCATTTTTTTGGGATAGTCGCTCTCCGCCTTGTATTTTATTTCTATTATTGCAATGGCTTTGTCGTTTCTCATAACAATGTCAAATTGGTCTTTTATTATTGTTCCATCGGAGAGTTTTATTTCTCCACCAAAATCATCGTTTATGCTGTCAAAATGCACTCCGGCAAAGTTCATGTTTTTTTCCAACGAATTGTAAAAGAAATCCTCGGCAAAGGCTCCATTGCTGTGGCTTATGCCTCCAATTTCTTCCCTCATTTTTTCCATTCGCCTATCGGATTCAGCGAACATGGCCCAAACGTCGTCGGCAGTTAATCCTTTCATCTTCTTCATAAAAAACTCCTTGTTTTGTTAATCTACATATTAGACGTAAAAAAATGGAAAAAAAATCCAAATTTATGAAAAAAAAAATATTTTTTTCTTTATTTTTTTAATATTTGTGACGAATATCACATTTTTTACAAACAAAAAGCGGAACAGGCAACCTGTTCCGCTTTTCATAAGGAATCAAACTTATTTCAATACCACAGGTATTTTCTTGGCATCGGAGCCGGACTGTACAACTGCATAATAGCTGCCAACAGCTACTTTTTCCAAGCTGAACACGCTATTGCCAGCGCGAACTTTGCTGCTATATACCTTTGCGCCACTCATGTCGTACAAAGACACTGTTGCGTCTTTTGCAGAGGAAATGTGAAGGCTGCGACTGGATTGGGCTACTATTAAGGCTGTGCTGGCTGGGGTGAATTTGATTGGGCTGCTTCCTCCATCATAGGTTGGAGTAGAGGAAGGGCAAGAGGTAGGACAGTCTCCTGAGCCGCTCCAGAACTTATTGGTGCCAGTCTGGCAGCTTGCAACTTTATCCGTTCCATCTTCTCCATCTGTATCTAAGCCTGAGTATATTGGATAGCAATTTGTTTCAGTTGACCATTTGCAGCATCCAAGCACTACTTTACTGGGGTCTAATTTACCACCTTGGTATGTGCCTCCATGCTCGCTACATTTCCAGCCCTTACCATAATTATTGCCTTCAGCCCATCCTGAAACCCCGGAATAAAGCGCTCCGTTATCGGTGCAATTCTTAATTATCTGGTCGCAAGTACACGAACCTGCGTCACAACTGGAAGTGCCAGAATATTCCGAAGACATCTCGTAGCAACCAGTGTCAAACTGACAAGCAGTAGCACCGCCCGAGCCGGTGCAAACCCCAGCCCACGCTTGCGAAACCAATGCCGCTATTGCAAAAAGCGACAATACAAAAACCTTTTTCATATGGAAACTCCTCATTTAAATGGATACTAATAATATACATTATTTTTCACTAAAAAGTCAAGAAAATGGCAGATTTTTGTAATTTTTATGTAAATTATCACAAAATTAGCCTAAAATTAGGAGGGGTAGCATGGAAAATGTGACTTTAAACGAGGCGGCGGTAGTTTTTCTATTAGATGTGGAAAAAGTCCGCAGACGTGCATTTGGGACGGTAAAACTCTATAGCCATTACCTTGAGCCATTCAAAAAATTCTGCAAACGCAATGGAATAAAAAGCATACAAGAGATAAGCCAAGCCTTTTGTTCAGAATATGTGCGGGAATCTTTCGCACATATTTCTGCCTATACAGCAAAAAACAAAATTCTATTCTTTCGCCATTTTTTCTCCTGGGTCTTTGAACATTACGATATTTCTGGAAAAAATCCCTTCAAAAAAATTGTTGTAGCAAAGCCCAAGCCAGTGCCAAGGCATTTCTGGACAGTAGATGAGTGTGAAAAAATAATAGCGGCGGCAAAAAATGCCGAATGCAAATGCTGGTTTGCCCTTATGGCTTTTGCCGGTTTAAGGCGCGAAGAATCAAGGCTTTTGCGAATGGAAAATTTTGCAAACGGCAAAATATCCCTAATAGGCAAAGGGGGCAAAGCCGCTACTTTGCCAGTATCCACCAGACTCCAAGCCCATATTGACAAATATTTAGCAATTAGGGGAACCGAGCCAGGTGCTTTATTCCCTTGGCTTTCAAATCTTTTGAAGGCTAAAGAGCACCTGATAAAAAAGGCGGTTGAAAATTCTGGCATTAAAAATACAGGAATAGCGCATTTTCACCGTTTTCGCCACAGTTTCGCAAGCAACTTGCTAAGAATAGGGCGAAACATCAAGGCAGTACAAGCATTGATGCGGCACGAAAATATAACATTAACCCTGAATACTTATGGTCATTTATTGCCCAGCGACCTTGAAGAGGTTGTGGAGATGTAATTGGGGGTAAAGGTATATTATTAGTATCCATTTAAAAATAGGAGTTTCTATATGAAAAAAGTCTTAGTATTGCCACTTTTTGCAATGGTGGCATTTGTTTCCCAAGCGTGGGGTGAAAAGTGTAAGTATGAAGGTAAAATAATGGGTTGTGGTTACCCTACCGGTTGTTATTCTACGAGCACTGAGTACACCAATGTTCCAGATGATGGTTCTACGTGCGTAGGCTCTGAAACTGGTAAGAGTGGTCCTACTTGTACTTGTGATAAAATTATTGAAGGTTGTAAAAAAGATGGAGAAATATATACTTTTAATAGTGAACCATCAATTTGGTTATCTGAGCCTTGGGGCAAAGGTGCAACTTGTGGCAGTAACGGCGGTACATTGGCATTTACCACTAGTTGCGGCAAGTGGTGTAAATATTCGGGTAAATCAGATTGCGATGCAATAAAGCCAGATCCGGATGGTGAATATGGTAGCCCTACTGCAACTTGTGCAGAAGCTATAGCAAATTGCGAGGGTGGCGGAGCAATATATGATAATGCAAATTGTAGTGGTGGCAGCCCCATTTTCAAATTCACCCCAGCCAGCACAGCCCTAATAGTAGCTCAATCCAGCCGCAGTCTCCACATTTCCTCTGCAAAAGATGCAACAGTGTCTCTGTACGACATGAGCGGCGCAAAGGTATATAGCGGCAAAGTTCGCGCTGGCAATAGCGTGTTCAGCTTGGAAAAAGTAGCTGTTGGCAGCTATTATGCAGTTGTTCAGTCCGGCTCCGATGCTAAGAAAGTACCTGTGGTGTTGAAATAAACCCTCTGTCTGAACCAGAATTTATAGAATTTACAGGATTTTCAGAATGAAGCACATTTCTTGGCTTCATTCTGGTTCAGACAATTTCCTATATTACCAAAATATATGAATCATGTAGTTGCAACTTATTTGGCTCGTTTTGCGGCGATTTTGTTTATAATTCCCGCACTTTTTCCTTCTTGGTTTTTGAATTGGTTTCCGGGCTTGGAAGACCGCCGGGTTGGTTGGGTGTTATTTGCTATTGGGGTTTTGGTTTATATTGGAGCCTCCCTTGCATATTACGTGTTGCGTAAAAAAGAACTTGCGCGCAAGCGGGAGGAAGCGAATAATTGAGCGGGAATGCTATTGAGATAAGGGATTTGCATAAAACTTATCTTTCGGGGTTTTGGCTGGCTAAAAAAAAGTCGCTTTTTGGAATATCTCTAGAGGTGAAAAAGGGCGAAATTTTTGGTTTTATAGGGCCAAACGGAGCTG
>Ga0268262_10004814_pt1 | contig 13718 bp, 14 predicted proteins | sample TergutNc150P3_FD_190354 | JGI IMG/M metagenome (GOLD analysis project Ga0268262, IMG submission 190354) | Nasutitermes corniger P3 segment gut microbial community from laboratory colony in Florida, USA - Nc150 P3 (SPAdes) (version 2) | ecosystem: Host-associated > Arthropoda: Insects >... | reverse complement strand
ACAAGATGAAAGAAATAAAAGGCGGAGTTTGCGCCCCAAAAGGTTTTTCGGCAGGCGGCATACGATGCGGCATAAAACCAACTTCTCAAAAAAAAGATTTGGCTCTTATTTACTCGGAAAAAATTTGCGGCGCGGCGGCAATGTTTACATCTAACAAAGTAAAAGCCGCAAGCGTATTGGTTAGTCAGGAAAATATATCAGGCGGTAAATTACACGCCGTTATCGCCAATTCAGGCAACGCAAACGCATGTACGGGGCAAGAGGGTCTTTCCGCCGCAAAACGCATGGCTCATCTTGCGGCACAGACTCTGGGCGTTTCACAGAATGAAGTCGCTGTAGCTTCTACGGGAGTTATCGGCGTTCAGTTACCAATCGCCGCAATAGAGAATAATATTAACGCTCTTAAAGCAAGTTTGCGCAACGACGAACAGGGAAACGAGGACGCTCTTGAAGCCATCATGACAACAGATGTGCGCAAGAAGGAAATTGCCGTAGAAGCGGAAATAGGCGGTAAGACCGTCCGTATCGGAGCAATAACAAAAGGCTCAGGCATGATTCATCCCAACATGGCGACAATGCTCGCTTTCATCACAACGGACGCCGCTGTGGAAAATACCGCTCTCCAGTCCGCTCTGCGCCTCGCCGTCAAACGCTCCTTTAACCGCCTCACCGTAGACGGCGACACTTCCACCAACGACATGGTAGTAATAATGGCGAACGGCGAGGCGAATAATACTCCCGTCAGTTCTGCGGATTACAACGCTTTTTATTCCGCGCTTGAATATGTGTGTATCGCTCTTGCCCGCAAAATGGCGCGTGACGGCGAGGGGGCGACAAAATTGGTTACGGTAACCGTAAACAACGCCCAAAGCGAGGACAACGCTGAAATCTTGGCAAAATCCGTCGCCGCTTCCAGTCTTGTAAAAGCCGCCTGCTTCGGTGCGGACGCTAACTGGGGACGGGTTTTATGCGCCCTCGGTTATGCCGGAGCGGATTTTGCCCCTGAAAAAACAGATGTAAGTTTTAAGAGCGGAGCAGGGGAGATCGAAGTTTTTAAGAGCGGACAGCCTGTCAACTTCAGCGAAGAAAAAGCGAAAAAAATTCTGTCCGAAGAAGAAATCGAGATATTGGTAGACCTTCACGGCGGAAGCGAAAAAGCGTCCGTTTGGGGGTGCGATTTAACTTACGATTATGTTAAAATAAACGGGGATTATCGATCATGAGTTCAGTGCCAAACAGCGAAAGGGCGGGCGTGCTTATTCAAGCCCTGCCGTACATTCAAGATTTTCAAGGGAAAACCGTTGTTGTTAAATATGGCGGAAACGCCATGCTCAACGACGAGTTAAAAAAAGCCGTGATTGAAGATGTAATTTTAATGGCATGTGTCGGAATAAGAACCGTCCTCGTTCACGGCGGCGGACCCGAAATCGAAGCAATGCTCAAAAAGACAGGCAAGGAAAGCCGCTTTGTAAACGGACTGCGCTACACCGACGAAGAAACAATGGACATCGTGCAAATGGTTCTCTGCGGTAAAGTAAATAAAGAAATTACCGCTCTTATTCAAAAAGCCGGCGGCAAAGCGATCGGCTTATCGGGAATTGACGGCTGTCTCTTAAAAGCCCGCCGCATGAAAATAGAAGACCTCGGCTTTGTCGGGGAAGTTGAACAGGTGGACATATCGATATTGAACACCCTTTTAAACGCAAATGTTATCCCCGTAATTTCCTCCGTGGCTTACGGATTAGGCGAGGACGAAGGCAAAGCCCTCAATATAAACGCCGATATTGCCGCCGCCAAGATAGCCGCCGCCATTGGAGCCGAGAAATTGGTGCTTATGACCGACGTTCGGGGCATTCTCCGAGACGTAAAAGACGAAAATTCGCTTATAAAAACCGTTGAAAGGGCTGAATTAAACACCCTAAAACGGGAAGGCATAATCACGAAGGGAATGATCCCCAAAACCGACTGCTGCGACATCGCCCTGGACGGGGGGGTAAAAAAGGCGCATATTATCGACGGCAGACTCCCCCACGCCATACTGATCGAGCTATTTACGGACGAGGGCGTCGGAACCGAGATATTAAACGGTAAATAATCCCTAATCCCCTTTGTGTCCTTCTCTTCCTTGGTGTCCTTTGTGAGAAACACCTCGAATAAATTCCCCCCTACTAGACAAAAATATCGAAAATTTGTTAATCTTCTATAAGATAGTGAAAACAAGGGAGGCCAGTTGGCAGAGAAAGATTTACGTGTGAACGAGCAGATTCGTGTCCGAGAAGTCCGTCTAATCCGGGATGACGGTGATCAGGGCGTTATGTCTGTATCGCAAGCATTGGAAATGGCCAGAGATGCGGGTCTTGATCTTGTGGAAGTAGCGCCCCAGGCGGTTCCGCCGGTTGTCAAGATTTTAGATTTTGGTAAGTTCAGATTTGAAAACGAAAAGAAGCTGAGGGATTCCAAGAAAAAGCAGAAACTTTTGAAGCTTAAGGAAATCCGAATGCAGCCCAAGATAGACGATCATGATCTTGACTTTAAATCGAAGCATATCAAGGAATTCTTAACCGAAGGCAATAAGGTAAAAGTAACGATCCGTTTCCGCGGACGCGAACTTGCCCATACCGAACTTGGTTTTGACGTAATGAAGGACGTTCTTTCCCGAATTGAGGGAGAGTATGTCATGGATAAACCGCCTGCAATGGAAGGGCGTTTTATGTCCATGATGCTGAGTCCTAAAGGCAAGAAATAAATTTAAAGAGGTGGCTTATGCCTAAAATGAAAACTAAAAAGAGCGCGGCAAAGCGTTTTTCATTTACCGGAACAGGTAAGGTGAAATATAAAAAACAAAATCTGCGCCATATCCTGACCAAGAAGTCAACAAAACGCAAACGTGGTTTGCGCCATGCCGGAATTTTGGATGAGTCCAATGTGCCGGTAATCAAGAAGAAGCTCCTTCCTTACGGTTGAGCGAAGAGGTAATATATGTCAAGAGCAGTTGACGGTTCCAAAAGAAAGAACCATCGAAAAAAAATATTAAAACTGGCTAAGGGTTATTGGGGAAGACGCAGTACCAACTTTAAAACGGCAAAAGACGCCGTCGCCAAATCTTTAAGCTATGCGTACCGCGACAGAAAAGACAGAAAAGCGCAATTCCGCAGACTGTGGATTGTAAGAATTAACGCAGCGTGCAGAGAAAACGGACTTTCTTATTCGCGGCTTATAGCCGGACTTAACAAAGCCGGAATAATTATCGACCGCAAAGCGCTTGCGTGGCTCGCATCGGAAGATACAGCCGCGTTTAAAGTTGTCGCAGAAAAAGCCAAAGCCGCCCTTGGAGCGTAAAGCATGATAAGCCTTGAGCAGGTTCAGGAACTTGAAACAAAGGTCGCCAAAGCAATTGAATATGTGCAGAAGGTAAACGCCGAGAACGCCGTTCTTTCAGCAGAAAGAGCGGGGTTACAGCAGAAACTGGAAACAAATCAAAAACGGCTTGACGAACTGGAACTGCTTGTTATGCGCTTTAAAGAGGATCAGGGGCGGATTGAAGACGGCATCGTCGCCGCGCTTGACAGGCTTAGTCAGTTTGAAGAAGCGTTTGAAAACAGCTTGAACGAAAAAACTACGCAAAAAAAAACTCACGCTAAAAAAGAGAAATCCGCCGAAACGGGAGATTCAAAAGAATTTTTTGAGATTTCGGCAAAAAAAACAAAGGAAAATGCCGAGCTCGCCGATTCGTTAGATATGGATACGGATACGGATACAAACGCCGAGCTGGATATTTTTTAGGGTGATTAATGACCAATGAAATTTGTTTGGATATTCTTGGAACTTCATTTACAATAAAAGCCGATGAGGACGAAGAATATCTTAAAAAAGTTTTTTCCCAATACCGCGCGGCGGTAAACAATACTCAAAATATTTCAGGAATTAAAGACCCGTTGAATATAGCTATTTTAACGGGTTTTATTTTATGCGATGAATATAACAAGGTAAAACAAAAGTTAGACGAGGAAACGGAAGCCGGAAGAATCGAAAAAAACGAGAACAACTGGGAAGAGCAGGAAGTTGAGGATCGTACTAATCGTCTTATATCTAAACTGGAGCATGCGTTAAATTTATTCGGAAATGAAAAAGATATATAAACTGCAAAATCAAATAAAACACTATGATTGGGGTTCGCCTAAATTAATCCCCGAGTTTTTGGGATTAGAAGATATCGACCCGAACAAGCCCTGCGCCGAGATGTGGATGGGCGTTAATAAGCAAGCGCCGTCGCAGGTGGAAGAGGGCATAGGTCTTGAAGAAATTTCAGGCGAACTTCCCTTTTTATTTAAACTGATTGCCGTGGAAAAGCCGCTTTCAATTCAGGTGCACCCCGACAAGGAGCAGGCGCAGGCGGGCTTTAAACGTGAGAATGAAGAGGGGATACCGATTGATTCTCCTTTAAGAAACTACAAAGACCGGAACGCTAAGAACGAATTGATATGCGCCATTACTCCTTTCACGCTCATTGCCGGATTCATGGAGCCTAATAAAATATACGCTTCTTTGGGCGGAGACAGTCTGCATGAACAATGGGAGATGGTAAGAAGACTGGAATCTCTTTACCCGCATGACGTGGGCGCTTTTTCGCCTCTTTTCCTTAATATAATTAATTTACAGCCCGGTCAGGGTCTTTTTCTTCCTGCGGGTACGCCACACGCGTACATAAGCGGTTTCGGCGCGGAACTTATGACCAACTCCGACAACGTTATCCGAGGCGGACTTACAAGCAAACATGTTGACGGCGACGAGTTAAAAAGAATATCAAAGCCGGTTCCTTTTATTCCGAATATTATCGCTCCTTCAAAGGAGCAGCTTACTTGCTATCCTTTGCCCGGGGAAAATTTCTCTCTTTATCACATTCGCGGCGGAAAGAGCGTATCTTTACCGCAATGCGGCAAAGCTATCGTCTTGGTAACGGAAGGCGAATTAAAAACAGAAGGTCAAATTTTTAAAAAAGGCGAGTCTTTTTATATTCCGTCCTGCGGCAAAGATGAACTTTTACTCGAAGGTAATTTTTCTCTGTTTGCCGCCTGCGTAACGGAGTAAAATGAAAATCCTTTTAGACGCCGACTCGTGTCCTAAACCTGTAAGGGACTTGTTACTAAGAAGAGCGGCAAAACTTAATCTAAAAATAATTTTCGCCGCTAACAGGCAAATCCCCGACTCGGACGGCGCGCAAATGGAAATTTGCTCCGACAAAGAAAATGCCGCCGACGACAGAATTGTGGAGTTATCCGAAAAAGGCGATCTTGCGATAACAAGGGATGTTCCGCTCGCAAAAAGACTTATCGAAAAAGACGTGTCTGTAATTGACGACCGAGGACGGGTTTTTACCCGTGATAATATAAACGAGTATCTTTCCATGCGTAATTTTAAAGTGGGATTGGCTGACAACGGGCTTGAGATCGTAAGGATACCGAATTACGGAAAGAAAGAACTTAAAATGCTTGCCGACGCTCTGGACAGAACATTAACCGCTATGATACGTCTTCAGGGTACTGGTTCTGCGCCTGCTTGATATTAGGAAGCACTTCAAAGAAAATTTCGATTAACTCAGGATCAAATTTTGTTCCTGAAAGTTTTCGCATTTCATCAAGCACGTCTTTTTCGTTCCACGGTTCTTTGTATACGCGTTTGGAGCAGAGCGCGTCGTATACGTCGGCAATGGCGACAATCCTGCCGCCTAGCGGTATTTCTTCGCCTTTTTTTCCGAGCGGCTTGCCTTGCGCGTCCGCTTTTTCCGTTTTGCCTGTGTAAGGATCGATCCAGCCGGGATAACCCGTGCCGTCCCAATTTTCATGGTGGGTAAGGGCGATTTCTTTCGCAAGCAGGTCAACATTATTATGCGTGTCGCTGAAAAGGCTCGCACCGTAGACCGTATGATTCTGCATTATCTGATATTCTTCCGGCGTAAAACGCGCGGGCTTTTTTAATATTGCGTCGGAGATAGCTACTTTGCCCACATCATGCAGCATGGAGCTTATTTTAAGCGTATCCCTGTATTTTTCTTTTTCGGCGACGGAAATTTTGTGGTGAAAAGCCCATCTGTCGTAAATTTCAACCGAGTAGCCGGCGACGCGGTTTACATGCGTGCCTGTTTCTTTCGGGTCTCGAAGCTCTGACATTTTTATCATACGCAGGATCATCGTTCTTGTGATGAACGCTCTTTGAAGAACCATAGTAGCGTTAGTGGCAAAATGCGTAAGCATAATTTCATCGTCGTTTGTAAACGGAACAATGTTGTCATTTGCGTCTTTGGGGTTAATAACCTGAATAACGCCCATAATCCGGTTGTCGGCGGCAATTAACGGAATGGTAAGAGTGGAAACCGTCTTGTATCCTGTGATTCCGTCAAACGAAGAATTAAATTTATACGGCATTTCCGCCGGAATATTGTACATGTCGGGAACATTGATAGACGACCTTTTTAAGGCGCAATAGCCTGAAATGGATTTTTCATTTATAAGGACTGAAAAAATAGAATAAATCATTTTTTGCCCTGAGGGCATCTTCTTTTGGATAGTGTCGTTTTGCGAGTATTTTATTGCAAGTTTTTCCGTTCCTTCTTCGCCTTCTTCCGTAGGGACAGTAATGTAGATTGATCCTGCGTCGGAATTGACGACTTTTCTAGCTTCAAACAGAATTCTTTCCAGCAATAAGTCGTAGTCCTGGATTTGGTTTAATTCCGAGTCCAGGCGGATTATATTTTTAAAATCGTTCTCATGATCCATAGAATAAACGTTATCCTCCCCCCTTGTTTTATTCCCCTTATAGTAATATTTTATATTATAGAAGGAATTTGTTCAATGGGAGTAATTAAGACGGCGCTGGAAATCGCCATGGAAAAAACGGAATCGGTAAAAAGCGACAAGCCGGGTATCGATCAATTTGAAGTAAAAAAACGCGGCAAGAAGCTGGCTAACGCTTTTCTGGACGGGGACGCGGATATTACAGCCGAGCTGAAAAAAGCTTCTGCGCAGGACAAGGAGAATCTTAAACAGGGTATTTTTGACGTTCTTGTAACTCAAATTGCTCTGCCTGCGCCGGACAGCGACGGAAAACGGATAGAAAAACTGGGCAAGGGGCTTTCCGCCGTAATAAACAACAATCAATTTGAAGAAATGTACAAACAATTAACCGCTCTTTTCGCCCAGTACCTGCAGGAAATTGCTCAGTGCGATAAAATGCTCCGCCAGCAGTATGCGCCCAAGCTCCGCCAAAAGGAAGAAGAATTGTCCCGCAGGATGGGCAGAGAAGTCCGTATCGATCCTTTGCAAGACCCGGAATTTGTCAATTTTTATAACCAGAACCTGAACGCCTTAAAAGCCAATTACGAGACTGTAGTGGAGCAGGCAAGGGAACAGGTTAAGCTGATGTTTCAGTCATAATCCTAGTGGACAAATTGATATTCCGCTAGTATAATATTTCTTAATATTGTTAAGTCCAAGGGGAGGATATTATGGCTGAGCATATAATGCACAAAAAAGAGACGAAAAAAGCGCCTCAAAAAACACTCAAAGAAAAACGCGAACAAAAGAAAGAAAAGAAAAAAAACAAGAGCAGTGATTAACTAAGATTTCTCACAAAGGACACAAAGGAAGAGAAGATCACAAAGAGGGATCAAGAGTTTTTGTCCGTTAGCTTATCGTGAATTTCACGTATCGCTTTCAGACTACAACTCCTGATCCCTCTTTCTTTCTTTCTTCGTGTCCTTCTCTTCCTCCGTGTCCTTTGTGTGCAGTATTCTCCTATTCCGCTACTTAATCAAATAGAACTCTACACGGCGGTTTTTCCACCAGTTGTCTCTGTCTTCAAAGGCGGCTATCGTCTTGGATGATCCTGCGCCTGTCGCGGTCAGTCTGCTTCTGGCTACACCGTTGCGCGCCAACTGATCCACAATCGCTTTCGCTCTTGCTTCACTTATACGTTTAAGCTCGCCCTCTTCCCTGTCGCGCGCGGCGCCTACAGGCTGTGTCGGGTTGGCGTGGCCTTCTACCTGAACCTTGTAATCGCGGAACTGGTTAAGTATCTGCGCGATACGTCTTATGATACGCATATTGTTATCGACAACGTCTTTGGGTAATCCTTCAAAGTCCGCAAAGTTCGGTCTGAATTGGATTGACGGAATCAGAATCTTTAACCTGTCGCCCTCGCGGATAACAAGTACGTCAATGCCGATTCTGCCGTCCATTGTGCTGGAGTTTCCAAGCGCGTCAGTCGCTGTAAACTTAAACGGATAGTACATGGCGGACTGTACAAGCTCGCCCTTGTCGCTCTTTCCGTCCCAAATAATTCTGCTTGCCGGGCTTCCTTTACCTTCAATCTTGCGGAACGTTTGAGAATTGCCGCTCTCTATAGGAGTGCGGATTTCAAAAGTCCATGTCGCTATCGGGGAAGCGTCCTTAGTTGTAAGAGCGATAAACAATTCGTCGTTTTCGCCGTCGTTATCGGGGCTAAAGTATTCAGGCGTGGTCGCCACAGTAAGCACCGGTCCCGATACGTCAACTAATACCGGTGAAGCCGACGCTTTTACAACGTCGCCTCTTGTATAATTAACTGTAAGCTCAGCCGTGAAATAACCTTCGTTTATGTTTCCGCTGTCATCAAGACCGTTCCAGCCTTGAACAGTCGGAACAGGCGATTTTCCGCTGAATGAGCGCTGGGCTTTGCCTGACTCATCTTTTAATTCCAGTGTCCAGTTATCAATACCGTCGGTTAATGAAAGACGGACATTAAAGTTTACAATATTTGTAGCCTGATTCTTCGCGGGCGCAATTGCCGACACGGAAGAAGTTAAGAACGCTCCCGCTTCCCTTGAGTCAAGGATAACGTTTGTCAGCTCCGCGCTTGCCGAGTTCTGCGCCTTGTCAGTAGTGCCGATGCGGAACGAGTATACGCCGTCTTGGGCGATCTGTCCCGAATCATTTCTGCCGTCCCATGTAACGGGGCTTGGCGCTCCGCTTTGAGGCGCGAATGTTTTTACTTTCTGTCCCGCCGCGTTGTAAATTCCGCTCTCCCATGAATCTTCCACAGAGCCGCGCGGTGTAAATGTTACAGACCTGTTTCCGCTGGTCTGTCCCGGAGCCGCCGCTCCCTTGGGATCAAATATTCTCTGCGCGTCAGGAATAGGGTTTATCGCTATCTCGGGATGTTTGTTTTTAACTACGGCTTTGTATTCGGAGGTTACCCCTTTGTTGCCCAATACGTCGGCTGATGAAACCGTGAATGTATATGTGCCGTCCGCGGCTAAATCTCCCGTGCTTTTAATTCCGTCCCATACAATTGCGGGCGGAATATCAATTTGCTTTTTAGATGTCGTTATTCTTCTAAAGAATTCTTTCATGTTAAAGCTTTCAAAACGCTGTTCTTTGTTTTCTATAACACGGACAACATTGCCCTTTTCATCTTTTATTTCCATCGACCATGAAGCTATGTAGCTTTGATCCGTTATGGTTAAAGGAATTTCAAGGGTATCCGCTTTACCGTCGTTGTTAGGTGAAAAATAAGCGGTGTCCGGGTATTTTAATTCAATAACGGGAGGTTTCTTGTCGGCAACGCCCGCATACCAGCTTACTCCGCCTCCGACCGCCGCAACGCCTTCGTATAACGGTTTAAGCCCTGTGCTTATCAGTAAATCGCCGTCTCCGGGCAAGCGGCCGCCCGCGATTCGCTCTCCTGTGGCTGGAAGCATAAATTTTACGCCGAGCCCGATTGCCGGAATAACGGGGAATGAGACTCTATCTTCTTTTTTCCCGTGGGATAATTCATAAACGTTAAGTCCGCTGCCGCCCGGCCACGAAACATTAAGGAAAACAGTCTCTAATATAATTATTTTCAATCCGGTTTTAACAATTAAGTTTGCATGAGGTTCATAATTGTCGTCTTTATAAAAAAGAGAACCCAGAGGGAAGCTAAGATCTGTTGCAAGAGTTACGACAAACGGGTCTTTTTTATTTTCTTTTCCGTTTACATGGATAAGATCAAGCGAGATGCCGCCTACAGGGGTAAACGAAGTCGGCGTATAACTTACGCCCAGGCTTCTAAGTACAACGCCGATTGTAAAATTTTGGAAGGGTCCCAGGTTGCCTGTATTGTATCTAAAACCGATATCTCCCGAAATTGTATTTGCGCTGTTTTCTACTTCCAGTACTTTACCGTCTGCATCATATTCCTTTGTCGTAAATTTGCCGACGCCGAAGTTTAAACCGATACCAAGCGACATTCCCGGATACAATTCTTTCGCGGCAAAAATGTTGCCTCCGAAAGTAGGCGCTATCGGAAAATAAGCAAACATATCTTTTTCCGCGCCGCCTATGACCCGCAGTGACGCGCCGAAGACGCCGGCTTTTGTCGGGAAAAGCGCTCCCGCGGTAAAAGACTGCATATATCCTTTGTCGTTTGGTTCATCTCCCGGCAATAATTTTGGAATTGCCAGATAGCTTGCGTCAAATATCATTCTTTCGGCGTCTCCGCCCTGCGCCGGATTAAGTCCGCTGAAAGGCGCTCCGCCCTGACTGGTTGAAAAACCGTTCGCCGTAGCCGCCGCGCTGTACAAGTCGGGAACAGCTTCCGCGCCCGGGGGTGAGTATGCAGGATCCGCGTAAAGCCCCGCCGTAAGCAAAAATAAAGCTGTAAAAAGTACAGCCGATTTTCTGATTTGTTTGTTCATGTTTACCTCTTAATAAAGTAAAAATATCACTAATTTGGTAATTTTTCAATATGTTTTAGCAACTAAAAAATACGGTTTTTAGCGATTTTCCGCTATTTCCTTTAATCTTTCTATAATATTGATGTGCTGAGTGCAGGCTTTTTCGCATAAACCGCAGGCGGTGCATTTTGCAGCTCCCGATCTATCCAACCCCCAGTGCCACTTTAACCTGTCGCCTACAGGGTCTTTATTTTTTTTATCGAGCAGTTTCTGGTTGTAGGTGTCCATGTAACAGGGAATGGGAATCCCTGAGGGGCAGTTGTCGCAGTAACCGCAGCCCGTGCAGAGTCCTTCAAACGAAGCTTGCGCCTTTGCTTTTACCGCATCAAGTTCCGCCTTTGTTCGGGGCTTGTACCCTTCCATCGCTTCAAGCGCCTCGCGTAAATGCTCTATTGTGTCAAAGCCTACGAGCGTACTTGTAATTTCAGGGTGATCCCAAAGGACACGCAGAGCGGCGGCTACTACGCCTTCGTTTTCTCTGCGGATAAAATTAAATAGCTCAGGGTGCTGCGGGATAACGCCGCCGCCGAGCGGGTTCATAACAACCGCGCCCAGTTTTTTTGCTTTAATGGCGTCGAATGCCGCCTGTCTTGCGTTGAAGTTGTAGGCGGAATAGCCGAATAATACGCCCTCAAAAACAGCTTCCATTAGTAGCTCTTTTATTTCATCTTTTATAAGGTGGCTGGAAATACAAATATGGCGGATAAGCCCCTCTTCTTTAAGTTTCGCGAAAGTTTTAAGAATACCGTCCTTTTTTCTGCCTTCCCAATTTTCCAGACTCAATATGCACCATATATGGTAGAAGTCGATACAGTCGATATTCAGTCTTTTAAGCTGAGCTTCTATTTCCTTGCGGATTCCGCTTTCGGTGCTTTCAAAAGTTTTAGTGGCGCAAAGGTAGGGGAGTCCTCTTTTCCGCATTTCCGCGAAACCCTTGCCGTAAACAGTCTCGCTTCTGGTCTCGAAGTACCCGGGAGCGGTGTCAAAGTAATTAACCCCGCCTTCCGCCGCCGCAACCATAAGGCGGACGCACTCATCGTGATCGTCCACATTTTTAAACCTCATGCCGCCGAACCCCAAAAGAGACACTTTTTCCCCTGTTTTACCGTATTCCCTGTAAATCATTTTAACTCCTGACGCTATTGTATAGAAATACATGACAAAAATCAATCTTATGTTAAAGGGAAGCAGAATTGACAAAATTGTAATTAGGTATTATATTTAGTTTAGTGATCGTGTTGCGGAGGTTTTTAACCAAAGTAACCGGGGGAGCCTTTAAAGGCTCCTTTTTTTTACAAAGGAGCCGACTTTGCAGGTCAAAAAACCTTTTCTTACCTATGAGGAACAGCTTAAAAAACTTCGTGATAAAGGTTTGATAATATCCGATGAAACGCATGCTAAAGATATTCTTACCCAAGTTGGATATTTTTCGCTCATTAATGGGTATAAATTGCCTTTTAAAGATACCTCTACTGGACAGTATAAGAAAGGTGCAACCTTTGAAGATATTGAAAATCTGTATAATTTTGATGAGGCTCTGAGAGAATTGTTTTTTAAATATCTCTTGAAAGTAGAACAAAAACTCAAATCTCATATTTCCTATTATTTTAGTGAAAAACATGGTAATTCTATAGACGCTTATTCAAGCCTGCATAATTACGATTACAAAGATACTAAGAAAGTTCAAGATATATTCAAATTATTAGGGGAAATTAACCGTGTAATAACCTCTAATTTTAACGCGGTGAATTTGAACCATTACATAATCAGCCATGAAAATATACCCCTATGGGTTCTGACCAGAAAATTGACATTTGGTAATGTTTCAAAAATGCTTGATATACTCCCTATACAATTGCAAACAAAAATTAGCAAAAATTATTCAAATTTGATAAAAACCACGCAACTTACCGCAATCATCAGCGTTTTGGTATTGTTCAGAAATACATGCGCACATAATGATCGTCTTTATAATTATAAATCAATTAAAAATGAAATACCGTCTTTGCGTCTGCATAAGGAACTAAATCTTAAACGATTGCCGGATGGAAATTATGCTAATGGGAAACAAGATTTATTTGCCGTAGTTATTGCACTGCGGTATTTACTGGAAGAAGACAATTTTAGCCAATTCTTTACTAAACTTGAAAAAATTATTTTAGAGCACCCGGATAATAATGTTTTTCCAAAAAACGAATTAATAGAAAATATGGGATTTCCGGTAAACTGGCAAGATGTAAAAAAATTACCAATCAAATATTAAAAAAGGAATACTTATCCAATAAATTTATTTAGCGGTTGCCTTGTAAAATAATGCCTTATTTTCGGCAGGCAACCGCTAAATCGCAATTTAAAATTAAGAATTTTTTAACATTTATAAAATAAAGAAATATATTTCTTGCAAAAAACGATTAAAAAAACAAATATTACGCTGTTTTTAGGAGTAATTAACGAATAATTTAAATAAAACCAAAAAATTATTTCTCCCGCTTTTAACGTACTAAATTGCGGTTTACAAAAAGGCCGCGAAAAACGTTTTTCTTTGTAATTTTAAGGAGAAAGAAAAAATGAAAAAAATCGTTGCATTTTCGATTTTACTCGCGTTGTTATCAGCCGCAGTTTTTGCGCAGGATGATGGCGGCTCCGGGTGGAAAATTGGTTTTTCAGCCGGTCTTGCAAGAAATTTCTTTTACGCTACAAAAGCGACAGGTGAATGGGAAGCTACAGTAGCAAATAGTCCGGCTCAAACAAATGACGGTACTACTAGCGGAAAATTTGGGGATCATATAAAAGGCTCCTCCAATATGTGGACATGGACAGGTGAACAGCCTTGGTCAGGTAACGCTTTAAGACGACCCGATAACAGGCTGTTAATAAGCCTTTCCAATTCAGGCGATCATTATGCTGTTTATCTTGACGCTAAGATTGATAATATCTGGGTAAACGGTTTTAAATTTATTGATTTACT
>Ga0268262_10004813_pt1 | contig 13719 bp, 8 predicted proteins | sample TergutNc150P3_FD_190354 | JGI IMG/M metagenome (GOLD analysis project Ga0268262, IMG submission 190354) | Nasutitermes corniger P3 segment gut microbial community from laboratory colony in Florida, USA - Nc150 P3 (SPAdes) (version 2) | ecosystem: Host-associated > Arthropoda: Insects > Digestive... | reverse complement strand
CGGACAGGCCGCGCGCCGTTTAGCCAAGCCCGTCCCGACAATTTAATAAACGGCTAAATCTGTAGACGTTTATGTTTCGCGTATTGGGACGCGGGTTCGACTCCCGCCACCTCCATTGAATTTCTCAATTTTTCATTAACAGTTTCTATACCTTATCACCTGTCATAAATAAATTATCAGAAATATTTATTTCCATGCGTTTTTCCCTGTAAGAATAAAACCAATTTTCATAAGGCTTGTAGCGGTCGGTTATATGAATTAACCGTTGGTTTGTCGAACCTATCAAGTTTCTTGCATTATCCGGCTTATTGCCGTCAAAACCGCCGTCAATTATTAAATCTGCAGCGGATACAAGATCTTCGTTCAGTTCTTCAACTTGTTTTCCTGTAAGTAATATTACGCCTAATCCCATTTTTTTAATTTCCACCGACAATTGTGAAAGTCCCTGTTGAAGCGTAGGTTCACCGCCAAGAAAAGTTACGCCTTCTATATCAAAATTTTTTTTCGCCTCCGCAACAATCTCAAGTACGCCGCCAAGTGAGAGAATATGCGCGGGCTTTAATTCAAAAAGCTGCGGATTGCAACAGCCTTCACACCGTTGGTCACAGCCTTGAAACCATATAGCAAGCCGTTTTTCCGGACCCTCCGTTTCGGTACAGCTATTAATACAGGCAATGTTGAAATTATAATTCAAAATTTATCGCCTTTGTTTTTTTGTCAAACTTTACGGAGACGGTAGAATTAGGATGAATATACCCTTCGTTATCAAATAAATAATCGGCAATTTTTGAAATTAGGATGTCCTCTAATTTGTTCAGAATATCCCGACCGCCTTTACTTGAATCCGCTTTTGAAATAACAAAATCCAAAAAGTCGTCTTCGTTGGCAAAAACAAGATTAATTGCCTTGCTCTCCTTTAAATACTCAATAATAGGCGCTATTTTTCCTTTTGCTATCGTTTTTTGAACGGCCTTATCATTAATAAAATTAAATACAATGATATTGCCGTAACCTATTCTGCCGAGTAATTCCGGACGATTAATCTCTTTTTCAAATTTTTCTTTGATATTGCCGAAAATAGTCTGCCTGATTACATCATAGCCCATTTCCACGCTGACGCTGTTTGCGCCGATATTTGAAGTAAAAATAATAATACATTCAGAAAAATAAACCGTCTCCCCTTTATTATCAGTCAACCTGCCATCCTCCAAAATTTGCAAAAACTTGTCAAGGATTTTCGGATGCGCTTTTTCTATTTCGTCAAAGAGAAGTACGCAGAACGGGCGCTCTTTTATAAGGTTTGTCAGTTGACCGCCCGCTTCATACCCGACATATCCAGGCGGCGCGCCAATTAGTTTTTGATCGCTGTGCTCGTGATTGTATTCGCTCATATCAAATCGGATACATGCCGACTCATCGTTAAACAAGAACTCCGCAAGCGACTTTGCAAGTTCGGTTTTTCCCACGCCTGTCGGCCCCGCAAAAAACAAAACGCCTTTCGGCTTGCTTTTGGATTTGCTGTGCTGTAAACCGGAAAGACCGGTTTTGGCGCGAATAACAACTTCCCGCACTTTTTCAACCGCATTCTCCTGTCCCTTAACGCGCTTACCTAGTATCTCGGTTATCTGACGTACTTTCTTTGGTTCAAGCTGTTCCCATGGACTGTCTTTTTTACCGTACTTATACAGCGATAACAATTTTTCAACGGTCATCATTTCAGTTTCATTCCGCTCGGCTTCTTTTCGCGACAGTTGGGCAACTTGAATTATTTCTTTTACGGTGAAATTATCCATACCGTCAATAAGATTTATCATGTTCTGCTCATCGTTTTCCAGATCTGTCTTTAATAAAAATTGCGCGCTGATTGCCTCCACAACGGATTTACGTTCATCACGATCAGGTTTACCCAGCGTTATTATCTTGCTGTCAGGATTATTTTGATAAATAGAAACAGGTATATGCGCTATATTCGAGGTAACAAAAATTACCGCGCTTCCGCCTTTTGATAATTTCACTTCCTGCTCGCGAATTCCCCTTGCGAGCCTTGTCAGGTCTTCACGATCGCAGTCCGATAAGCCTTGTTCGCCGGGGAACAAATAGTTTGAATAATTAATTATAAAACAGACTCTTCGCTTGTCGTTTAACAGATTTCTATATAAAATTGAAAAAAAATCGGCAGGACGATTAAATTGTCCGGCCGTCTGTTCATCATCAAACAAGCCGTCATCAAGCCCTTTCACCTGCTTGTCTTTCCCTACTGCCGCCGCCTGCGGTTTAAGAAGTTTCTCGGCATTGCCGTCCAGCAATCCTTCTATTCTATCCCACACATAAATATCCTCAAATAACTTTGTTGATTTTAGTTCCATGGATAAATAGGAGTTAAGATTATAAAAACGTCCTTCGAATTGATAAACATCCTGAACATTACCGTCAACAAATACAAGTTTTTTATACGCAATTTCTCTTTTAAGTTTTTCAACAGAACTATTAAGCCCCACATTAACCTCCTATTTCTTTTGTATTAATTGTCTGATGGGTCATTTTACCATGCATATCGGGATTTGACCACATTATCTTTTTCTCCTCCAGTTTTACGCCGTAGATACTTTCAAACTTATCCTCAAAATTTTCAATGTCCTTCTCGCAAGATAAACCCTCGTAATTATGGAACTTATAAATGAACTGACCGTCCAAATGTACCGCGAAGTTAACCTGCTCTCCATTAGGTTTGATCGCGGATATTTTTGCATGATCGCCGCATTCCTCAACGTTTTCCTTTTTTACGATAAAACCTTGTTCTTTAATTATTTTAATAATCGCGGTAAGCACCCTGTCCCGCACGGCTTTATCCACCGCCTCATTGTTTATTTTCTGATTTGTTTTGGAGATAATTTCCTCTGCGGATAAATTGTTATTACTGTCAACATCGGCCTTTTTCTCAGAAAGCATCTTTTTGGCGTTTTGCAGGGCGTTCTTCTGATAAAGTCTGCTTTCTTTCATTTTTTTGTCAGCCGCTTTAAGTAAATCATCGGATGTCCTGTATTTTTCCAACATGGCAACTGAGCGGATATATGTTTTTAAAAGTTCATCTTCGGTAGACGCAAGCGCGGTATTTATTATGTCGTCTCCACTTGCCGCAAACATTTCCGCCGTTTCTTTGATTGCCGTTTTGTAATCGGTAACATTTAAATCAAAGTTATATGCGATGTAAGTATCAACCGCCGAAAAATACGAATTCGCCCTTGCGGCTATTTGGTTAAACACATCTAATGCGGCATAGGACATTTCGAATCCAATTTTTTCAATTTCATTCTGCGCCTTGTCAAGTCCAAAATCTTTTATTATTTTATTTTTTACATCATCGCGGAAACCGAAAGCCCCGATCTTCGACAAAACATTTTTTATTGTTTCCTCACAGCGGATTTTTGCCGCATTAAACTGCGCTTTGTTTAGATGACTCATTTTTTTCCTCCTTAGACGCTAATTTCTGATTGAAATAGTTAAGCGCTCCGTTCAACGCTTTTTTACGATCCTCTCCACCGCCTTTCCAAAGCGGATCGTTTAACGCTGTGGCTTTATGCACCAGTATACAAAGATTACGCCAATGTTTATCAACCTCGTTCACATTCTTTGGCTCAACAGTATATTCAAAAAGGGCCCTGCCCTTTCGTCCTCCTGCCGCTCCCGGGTCTTTGGCTTTTTCACGCGTACGCAGGGCTTCATCGTATTTATTTCTGATGATGCCAGCAAGGGCTATTTGAGCCTCATCTGTTTTTGCCGAATTAATTAACGATTGTAAATCGCCGCTGTCAAGCAGTTTTTTAACAACCTTTTCATCTATTGTCGCAAGTTCGTCGTAATCATCATTAACTTTTATAAAAAAGTCCGATGCCTGCTTAACAATATCGTTGTCAAGTTTATTTTTTATTTTGTTGAACATGCTCTGTAAGATATAGACTTCTTTCATAAATTCATCCCAATTCTTTGGCATGTCATATTCATAATAGTTCTTAAAACCAAATATTTTAAGTTTTTTATATTGTCTGTCATAATCTGAAAAAGCAGAATATAAATTCGTATTATGATTAATTTCCGGCAGTTTTCCGGCCTTTAAAAGTGAATTGTACAGCTTTACAAGTTCATAAATTCGTACGACGGCTTCTTCATTAACGGTAAGTAAGGCGTTAATCGTTTTATCGGTCATTGGAGCGCCTTCCGCCAAAATTCTGATTACGCGCTCTTTTGGAAGATCAATCTCCTTCATTATGCCGATAACGGTATCCACGTCCGTCTTGCCCTTGGAAAGGTTTTCTTTTATTAAATCCAAAATAAAATCTTTCACCGCATCATTGATTTGTTTTTTATTTGCAGCGGTATTAAGAATAATTTTCGCCGTTTCCAGCGCATTTTTTAAGTCTTTGGTTTGTTCCATAATAGATTTAACCACAGACATTCTTTTTTCCGGCGGCGACGCAAGAACGGCGAAACCGATAAATTCTTTAAGGTTACCGCCTTTTGCAATATTGGCTTTACAAGTTTCAAAAACTGAAGAGAATACGGCGTTGTAATTTTGTTCCGAATAATCAAGTTCCTCCAGCGGCAGCGTGTACCCTTGATCGGTTATTTCACAATAATTATAAATGAGCGGCCTGTCTCCGTCCGTGATCCCGGCAAAACAGAAATCGGAAACGTTGTTAAAGGCAATCCGATCAACCTCAAACCTATGATCTGCGTCCGTAACTTCATTAATGGCGGCCTTTTTACCAAACGCTATTTTCATCTTAATTTTATATTGAGAACGATTAATCGTAAGACTTGCTTTATCGAAATTAACTTTCGTTTGAGGTATATTCAAATAATTGAACATTTTTTTTATTGATTTTTTCTTTTCCGCGTTTATTGACAGGAATTCATTCAATATTTTTTTGTTTTCATTATCGAACTGCAATTTTCCATCGTTTATAGAAACCAAAATGGTATTCCGTATTCCCACCCTGCCGATTGGCTTAGCCATAAGATAATAAATCTTAGTTCTAGGATTGGCGTTTTTTATATACTTTTTGGGATTTTCGTTAATTTCGCGCGTGAAAATATTCTTAACTTCATTTTCTGAAGGCGTATCCATTTCAACTGTAATTGCGTCTTGAAAATCCGATATATTTGCTTTTTCCCTTTGAATAAACGAGTTATTTGCCGTTTCAAAAATATATTCTCTTAAGAAACTTAACGGTTCTCCGATTATTTCTTTTAATTGATAGGCTTCTTCGCCTAAGGGAGCAAGTGAAAATTTTTCTACGTTGTTTAAAAGTCTATTTTCATACATCACATTACTATGAAGGTTGTGGACCCAGAGAACGCCTTCCCCGTTTTGATTAACCATAACCGGTTCTTGCATTAATTCTTTTAATCTGTCCTGAAAGATATAATGTAAATCCTGTGGAATCTCCAACATTAACAGAATATCATAAATAGTCTTGCCTTTAAAGTTTTTTGAATGTTTTATTATCTCGAGCAATGTCAACGTAAAAAAATCAATTTTTTTAGGCGTGGCGTATTTAAACTGTATGTTGTAATTATCGCACATTATTGATATTTTTATTTTGCCGAGACTCTTCACGCTTTTACCCCCTCTTTGCTAATCCCAAACAGATCGGCGGACGCCGCCCATTTTGATTCGCATTTATCGTAAATTTGATAGTATGCATTAACAGGATTGTCCTTACCGGTGTCCATATTCGGCACATTAACGGTAACCTTGTTGTAGAAAGTACGGCTGCCAACCATAATAAGCATTGTTCTTGCGCGTGAAATAGCGACATTTATTCTATTAAATTTTTGCAGGAATTCGCTTGCTTTTCTGTTCTCTAAATTAGCCACCATATTAACAATCACTATATCCTGCTCTTTACCCTGATAATTATCAACTGTAGAAACATCAACAAAAATATTCTTAAAACTTCTTAATGGTTTGTTACGCGCTCTTAATTCCTTTTTTATACTGTCAATATGCTTACCGTACATCGAAATGACGGCAACGCTTGGTTTCTTGCCGTCTCCCGTCGCTAATTGGTACTCTTCAGGGTTTCTGGTTTTTAGTTCGCCGTAACCATTTTCAAGTAACAGCAGTAATTCAACCGTTATTTTAACTTCAAGCTGATTTCTATATGAAGTCTCGCCCTCTTCGTATTTTGTATAGGCGACTGTTCTGTCCTTCCAAAAGTGGCTGTCAAACCAATAGGTACTGTCTTTACGGCAGAATACCGGCGTTTTTCCGCCTTTGAAGTTCTGTATGTCAACATCAAGATAATGCTGTTTTTTGTTATTTTGATCTTTTCCCAATCCAAGTGAGAGTTTGCCGTCATAGAAAACATTTACGCATTTCATTATCTGCTCGTGGAAGCGATACTGTTCCGTAAGCATGGCGCGGTTTTTTTTACTAATTTTTTTGTAAATCCTCTCAAATAAACTTGTTTCGACCATATCCTGAAAATATTTCAATTCTTTACCTTGAAGAATTTCAGTACGTTTTTCATGCGTCATATCTTCAAACATACTTCTATTGTATTTAAAAATCGGCGGAAGTTGTCTTTGGTCTCCGACAAGTACTACCGATCTGCCATAAACAAGGGGTATCAGTATTTCAATCGGCGTCGCCTTTGAGACTTCGTCAATAATGACCACGTCAAAATCTATGTCGCGAATATTGATATTATCAACTTCAATATCGTTGTTTGGGTCGTCTTCATCATTTTTTCTTCCAACAATGGAATCAGGATAGAAATACGAAGTTGATGTGCATGTTAAACCGTAAACATTGGCATTATGCTTTAGAAGATTTTTTGTGTATTTTCCCCTTTGCGATTCGACAAAATCCTGCCTGTCCGCCAAATAACTTTCAAGAGATGAATATATATCTTTAAGTTTCTTATACTCAATTTTATAAGCGTCGAACTTTCGTTTTTCACCTTCAATAAATTCATGGATATCTTTGAGCTTCGCCTCTTCGGTTTCGGGCAATGACGCGCCATTCAACTTGTCCGTATAGAAACTCACAAAATATTCTTCAAGTTTTTTACGATTTGATTCAATAGGCATACTCTGCTGAGTAATGTCGTTTTCAATATTATCAATCTCAACCAATATTCTGCGAATATCATTTTCCGTTTTTTTTATTTTTGTTTCAAGAATATCCTTATCGTTTGCAAGTTTATCCTTCTGTGTATTATTAAAAACATTCCTCAATACCTCCTCGTATTCCTTTACAAAACCTTTAATCGCCTTTAATTCCTCCGCAATAACCAATTTTACGTCGCCGCATGGATTAACAAAATAAAAATTTTCTTTGGCAATATTTAAATTTTTTCCGCCGCCGGATGTTTCATATTTTCTGTCGGCATTCTTTTTTGCCTGAAGCGCTTCGTTCATTTTTTTTATAAGCTCATCCGGAATTTTACTTTTGTATTGCTTAAATGTATCCATTTCCTTTTGCACTTCGTTAACTTTGTTTTCAGCGGCCTCCAGCTCTGCCGGTTTTTTACCGCCATCCGACAAAGATTCAAGATACGAAATACGCGCTTTACCGGCCGCTTTCTTAAACAAAACCGCATAATTATATATATCATCCTGCGCGGTAAATTTATATTTTCCAGCCAGCGTATGAAGTTTCTCCAAAAGAGGCGTATATACATATTCGTCCAACACCGATTCAAAAGACAGTTTTGTACGGCTGTATTCCTCAAATATATCAAGAGATTTATTAATTCCGCGGAGTTCTGAATCCGACTCGTTTTCATATGAACGCAAATTGGACAAATTTTTTCTTAAGACGCCGCGTCCGTCTTCTAATTTTTTTACTGCCGACAAACGAATCTTGATATTCTCATGTATTGATTTATTCGTTTCAAAACAATCTTTTATATCATTGATGTTTTTTTCGTTGGTTTCAAAATCTTCTCTCTTTTTCCGATATTTGTTGTAAGCGGCATCATAAAGATTATCAAGCAGTCTGTCCGGCAGATACTGTTCGTTTCTTGCTTTACTCCTGTCACGCATAAGCCGTATAGGAAGAATATTCATATCTTTAGGCAGTCTCTCAATAACATTGTCTATCGCAATATGAGTCTGCGAAGACAAAAGAACTTTTTTACCCATTTTATTAAATTGATAAACAAGCTCGGTAATGGTCTGAGTCTTTCCGGTTCCGGGCGGCCCCTGCAAAAGGAAAATACTGTTACTGTTAAGACACTTGGCAACGGCGGTTTTTTGACTGCGGTTTAAATCTTTAAGCGCGAATTCTACGTTTTTTTCATTAAAATTATCAATCTCGTTTTCAAATTTTTCAGGTTCAATAATAAAGCCCGCAAGCGGTGGATTTTTAACATCTCCTGTTTCAAGCTTGTTGAGTACCTCCTTGCCGCGTTTATAAAGGGCGATATCGCCCGAAGCAATGTGGGCAAGAAATAGTTTATCGCCAAACTTCTCAATCCTGCTTTTCGGATCCGCCGTTCTTCCGTATTCGTCCTCATCTGTGATATAAAACCTGAATTTAACTTTTTTTGTTACGGGATCGTACACAGGAAGCAGCCAATCATCCAGATTAAAGCCTTCTATATCAAGCTCTTTACGATTTTGCCGTTTTTCATCTTTCATTTTCAACTGCTTAATAAGTTCATCCAGATCATTACATTGTTTTTGACCGATAACTGACAAACCTAAATTTACGAATCTTTTGGCCGATCTAAAAATATCTTCTTTCGTATTACCGAACAGACTCCCCTCGACATTAATTGAAACTAAAAATGAAGGTTTCTCATCGCCGTTAAGTTCCGGACTGTTACGGTCGACGAACAAGTTCCTTTTGCCATCAGCAATAATATATCTGTCGTATTTTTCCCTGTTTACGGCATTGTCGTCAATTTTGTAGGCCAAATCAATTTTAATGTTACCTGATATCGAATATTGCTTAATATTGCCAATCGCAGCTTCTTTTTCAAACTCCAGATACGTGCGCCAATCGCTTATAAATTTATTGAATTTCTCCCTGTCAACAATATAAGGAACAACTTTAGCACAATTAAAATAGTCCATTGTGACATCGTTGATAATATCGAAATGCGTTTTCTCCGCATTCCGGTAATTTACCACTCCCTCAAAATATCCTTCGTAAAACAATCCATTTGTCTGGGGCGCAAGATAAATATCACGCACAAATACGCAGTTATTTCGCACGTCATCCTTGATGGATAAATCGCCTTTAAGAACAACTGTGTTACCTTTCAATAAGCCGTTTGCCTGCCTGTCTAAATTCAACCTAAAAAAGAAATTAGAAATTTTCACGGATTTTTTACCTTGTAGATTTACCTGCTCTTCCGGCTCTCTGTTCATATTGGAACTTGAAACATAAAAACCGATTGTATTAGGCAGAATTACGTTAAAAAATTCATTTGCGCCGAGATCAAACCTTTCAAGCAAATCGTCGATTTTTTCAACAAGCTTATCGGCGTTATATTTGGTTTTTTCGTTATATGAAGAGCCAAAATCGAATTTGACGTATCCCATGTTAATTGATTACTCCTATTTTCATATAGGCGCAGGATTCGAAAAACTTGTCATTTTCCATCAACTTTTCCCAAAATCTGTTTATTGTTCTGCTTGCCTGCTGTTCGGTCGTATTGTACATTACCGCGATTTTCCTTGCGCTGGGCAATTCCCCGCCATTTATATATTCGGAAAATATTCCGGCATCGACAAATACAAGTTCTTCCATGACTTCCGCTTTGGAATAAACGAATAATAGCGCGTCAAGTAATTTTATCGTCAGCAGTTTTGATAACAGTTCTTTTGTCCGCTCCTGCTGAATTTTAAAAACAAGGTTAACGATTCGCATGATATATCTGACCATATCCGCGCTGACAACCTTGTCTTCCGGCGAAACATCCGTAACGGCAATTAAATCGAATATCACGGAGTCTTCCCCGCCCCTTACCGGCGCGTCGCCGGACACAAGTTTTTCATGCAGTTTCGCTTCCCTGGTTTTTTCTTTGATAAGCGCGGTTTTAAGGGCGTGGTTGAAATAGTTCAAAAACGCCCCATTTTCCCGTTTGTACGCTTTAATACAGGCCTTTGCCGTCAGTATTATTTCTGAACCGATATCCGCAAAGTCTTTTCTGATGAGCGCCATAAGTTCCACAAGATCCAATAAAAATTTTCTTTCTTCAATAATAAAAAGTTCAGTGTCTATAGCGCGGTCTATTGAAAACATCGAAGAACCGTTTATTAAATTTTCCAATTCTTCTTTTGTCCGCATCTCTGATTTACTCCGAAAGAATTGTATGGAGCAGTTTTTTTGCCGATTCGCCGTCCTTACATTCCATGGTGTTTGCGATTGAATTAAGATAAAATAACGCCGTCATATCAAACAATTCCGGGTTAACCGTTTTATTGTCTTTATCAAAATCAACCTTGCCATAAACGATGTTTTTAATTTCTGATTTGAAAAATTTTTCGGCAAAATTAAGAACTGAGAATACGATTATCGGCAATGATTTCGTCCCAAAAGTTATATCGGCATAAATTTCCGCGCCGCTTTCAAGTTCTTCAATCATATCTTTGAGAAGCTTTTCCTGCACTTCACGGCTTTCATCGTGCGGCGCGGAAAGAATCTTATACTCAATCTTTGCGCCAATACCGGCGTTGATACGGTCAAGTTCGCTGATAAATTCGCCCGCGTTTTTTCCGCTGTTGCCGTTAATATCCTCTTTCTTAAGCAGCACAACCTTAATATTATCCCCTTTTTTTAATGTACGCGCAAGAACCCCGCTGATAGGAAACGCCGTTTCTCCGTCAAATTCGATAGTGCTGTTACCCTTCACTTTATAACGGTGGCGGTCAATCCTATCCTTCATCATGATGTTGCAAAATACAATTTTTTTCATAATCATTACACTCCCCTATTATTATAGTATCTACTTTTTTATTTTGGCAGATACTGTTATATAGGAGCTGTTTCTATACAACTTAACACTTTTTTAAAGAAAAATTACTCCGCAGATCTTGCGACACGGAAGCCCATGAATATGTATGACATATCCATTTGCATAAAAAGCCTGAAAGCGGAGCGGACTGTTGGGCGGACTGATAACCATGAACTGCTTCTTACGCTGTGTAAATTGTCTTCGAAATTATCTGAACACCATTCAAATACGTTTCCGTGCATGTTGTGCAGGCCCCAGTTGTTAGGGGAATATTTCCTAACGGAAACCGTTTTAAAAATTGAGGCGTTTTCAGAATTAAAATTGGCTTGATTGGGCTTGATTGTTTTTCCGGTGTTGTATGGGGTCGTGGTTCCGGCGCGGCAGGCGTATTCCCATTCCGCTTCGGTAGGAATTCTGTAGCCGTTAGCTTTAGAGTTTTCATTAACGGAGTTTGCGGAAATGGCATAAACGGGAGTTAATCCTTCCTTTTTGCTCAGCCAATTGCAGTATTCTGCGGCATCGTAAAAACTTATATGCACTACGGGATGATTGCTTTCCTGGGTAAAGCCGGGATTTCGCCAATTCATTCCTTTTCGCTCTTCAATCTCGTCAGTTAAATAATTGAAGAAATTACTTTTTCCGGATTTCTCCGCCGTAGTTTTGTAGCCGGTGTCCTTAACAAAATCGCTGAAATCGGCGACGGTAATTTCTGCGGTTCCTAAATAAAAATCTTTTATGGTAACGACCTGCTGTTGTTCGTCATCCTGATGCCACTCTTCGGACGCGGGACTCCCCATCGTGAACGTCCCCCCCTTGATCCGTACCATATCTTTTATTGGCTTTTCTTCGGCATCGAAACTTACCGAGAGTATCATTCCGGCGGTTGATTTCTGATTCATAAAATTAGCTTTTATCTGCATGGAGGAATACTCATATTTTGAATTACCGAACATAATAAAATCTTTTCCTATAATACGGGAAAGACGGGATGGAATATCATCTTTTTGCCTTTCAAAAGCGGTAAGTATAGAATCAATATCAAGGGCTGAACGTGAAAATAAAATAACTATATTCTCAGGCTTTAGCGGACCGTCGGTTTTTATCCACTCATTGTTAGCGACTTTAACCGCTTTATTATTTTGAGCGTTAGTAAAAAATACGTATGTGTTCATCAAATTGCTTTTTGGCAGTCCGCTATTATCAATATTTAACCGAATCTGCGTCCCTGTTTTTACAGTTGACGGGAGACGATAAATGCCGTCGCTTAAAAGTTTGACCGCCGCAGGTTCATTTTTGCCGGACAACTCAACTTTTATTTTCCCGGTAAATTCAATTGCCTTATCATAGACGGAAAAATCTTCATTGATAACAAGCGCCTGCTCGACCCATTTTCCGAATGTATCGTAACTAATCCATGTAAATCCGTTATTTCCCCATTCTTCACCCCAGCTGTTCATAATTTCAAATGCGCCGCCGTATTTTTTATCGTCATACCCTACTACGCAAAGCGCGTGTCCATTTTCAGGTTTGCGTGACTCGCCATTTTCCGGCGTCCAAATATCTTTTGCGTCGTAAAATGAATCAGGCGCGCAGATGCCGATAATAACCGGATTATTATCCGCGAGGCACTTTTTTACCTGATCAATCTTGTATGCGGGGGTAACGTTTGTATTAAACAACTTACTGAAACCCGGAACCGGACCGGTTAAAAATCCCTGCTGTTGTAATTGTTCATAAGCGACGGGATTATCATCAAACACCGCGCGTCTGGGCATACCGTACAATGTCATAAAATTTAAAATGTCAACAGGGTCGGCTCCCTCCGTGTCCTTGGGAACATTTTTAAATTCCCTTGCCGCAAAATAAAGGAACAACGGAGAGAACGCCATTTTTGTAGTAAGGAATTTATCGGTTCTGTTAAGATAATGCGATTCAATAATTGTCCGCGCGGCATAAGCGCTTGCCCATCCCGTACATGAGCTAAGATATCCCTGATTACCGGGAATAGGGGCATAATCTTTTAATGAAACGGACGCCGGAAGAGATACGGTTTTGCCCCGTGTGGTACTATCACTTAATTCCGCGACCTTATTATATTTTTCATTGTTAAGGACCGCTCTTTTAGCATAACCGGTTTTTTGAAAATCCAGTTTTCCCAAAGTTGTTGACGTTTCTTGTTTAGGAGTTTGAGTAACGCAGGTAAACAGCGATGTTACCAATACAATTGCGGCTAAGATGGAAAAAATACGTTTCATTTTGCAATCTCCCATATAATTTTTTGTATATGCCTATAATAGCATATTAATCATTTCCTTAAAAGGGAAGTATTAATTATAAAAACCTGCAAAGTACGCCGGGAGTTACACATAATTTTGGTATTTGAGAAAATTATTTTTTATTATGCAATAAATAAGCCGCTTCTTCCACGGAAGAGGCGTTAATCAAAGCCTGACGGATTGACTCGTCTCTTAATACGGCTCCTAACGCGGAAAGAAATTGCAGGTGAGGACCGTCTTTTCTGGGAGAAATTTCCATTACAAAAATACGGGATAACTGATTATCCGCCGGATCAAGAAGAATTCCGTCTTTTTTTATGCCTACCGCGACAACGGTTTCTTCTACTCCGTCGCTCTTCGCGTGGGGTAATACTATTCCATAGCCCATATTGGTGCTCATTATTTTTTCACGCTCAAATACATCATTTAAAACAAGTTCTTTATTCAGCAGTTTTTTCTGCTTGTTAAGC
>Ga0268262_10004812_pt1 | contig 13719 bp, 14 predicted proteins | sample TergutNc150P3_FD_190354 | JGI IMG/M metagenome (GOLD analysis project Ga0268262, IMG submission 190354) | Nasutitermes corniger P3 segment gut microbial community from laboratory colony in Florida, USA - Nc150 P3 (SPAdes) (version 2) | ecosystem: Host-associated > Arthropoda: Insects >... | reverse complement strand
CATGGCTTTTGCTTGGCTGTAGCCGTTATATTCCCATTGCAAAAGCCATGCCAAAAGGGTTTGAGCGAATTAATGTGGCGTTATGCGAATAATGCGGAAGTTTACGAAGTTAAAAGATTTGAAAAAAATGACGGTCTTATAAAAGAGGTACAGTTGCATTGCTAAAACAGAAATGGAAAAGACTTGGTTTATGTATGAAATGTGGTGGTAGTAAGGTTTGGGATGGTGATGGGAGTCATCCACATGGTGCTTATTGGACAAATTATAAATGTACTAAATGCGGTGATATAAAATCAATTTCCCATTTAAAATATGGTATTATCTATATATTGGGAGCTCAAACCTTACTATGGATTATCAAAAATATCCCTCTTATTATACTCATTGTAAACTGTTATTTTATTACCTACACGATCAAGGATTTTTGTTGTTTTATACAAGTAATAATATTCACGGTTTGCGTTTGGAACATCGTAGTATAAGTCCTGATGCCAGTGTCCGCACCACCATTTACGATATTGAATTCTCTCGGCAATTTGATCATTAAGACGGGCAACCTCATCCCCTGTTATTTTGGAATAATACTTGGGGTCTGTAAACAGAAATTTGTTAATGTGATTGGGACCAGTATGAGAGAGAACACAGTCAAATGTTTTTTCAGATTCCAACAGTTTAAATAAGTCCTGCTTTTCCTGTTCTGTCCAGTATTCTTTTTCCCACCATGATTTATTAGGTTTTCTGTCATCTTTGTCGACGGACAATGCCCCGCCTAAAACCAAAAACTTGTATCCGTCAATTTTATATACTCTCCCGCGCTTGAGGTAGGCGACAAATGGATCGGCGTTTATTTGATAAACCGTTTCGCCGATTCCAATATCCGTTTCCTGTATGCTACTCATTCCAAGGATTGGTTCATGGTTACCGATAACGCAGAGGACAGGGAAAGGGCGGTAAGCAAGTATTTTATAATTAAACCGATCGGTTTTATGGTTTCCCTGCCATAAGAAGCCTCCATCTCCCAGAATGATGTGGTACTGTATATCATTGTATTTTTCCAGCCCGTGTTTCTTAATGAGGGATTTTTTCGTTATATATGAAAGTTCGCCAACGGCACTAGCGTGAAAATCACCAGAAAATAAGATAGACATATAAAATCTCTTTTTTTATAATATACCTTTTACGTAAATAATGCTATAAATAACGGTATCGACAAGTACGGTACGCACTCCTTAAAACTCATTCCTCGCCATCCGGAAGCCAATAGCGCCACCTAGGCTGTACGGTAAGTAGGCTGTTCGATAGGCAGAACGGAGGGACTGTATATTGCTATACCAAAACCCGCCGCGTACCAAACGATTAGTACCATAAACCGCTCCGGTGGGATCCGTTTGGTCTGTCGTATCATATTTCCCATACCAGTCCCAGCACCATTCCCCCACATTACCATGCATATCATGAAGTCCCCATGCGTTACCGGGGTTCTGTCCTACAGTAAATGGTTTTGCGCTGGTAAGGCACCACCCACCAGCGCCCATAGTAGGTACAGTGCTATACGCCGTTGTTGTTCCGACACGACAGGCATATTCCCATTCCGCTTCGGTAGGCAGACGGTATCCGTTTGCGTTCCGGTTCCATGTTGCGATGCGATTGTCTCCTGTACCAATTATCTTATACACAAGAACAAAATTACTATCAGATATTTTATTTATTTTTGTTATAAGGTAACTCACAAAGGGAGCATATTGAATCATCTTGAAATTGCTTTTTTTTTTCTGTTAGCCTATGTAATTCAAGCCATTTCTGTATGGTGCTGTTTTGTACGGATTCATTATTTAATTCTATAGGGATCTTTCGCTCATTAACAGTCCGTATAATTGCATCATTAAGCTCATTCAAAGATAAATTATCCAGTAACGACGTTGCTCCTATATATAAGCATGCAAGGGCGCCCAGCGCTTGCCCTCTTTGTACTGCTTCTTCAAGTTTTCGCTCATTTAAAGCCCCTACATCAGCAATTCCCTCATCACCAAGTCCAACGAGAAACCCTGCCATGAATGCGTCTCCTGCGCCTGCGCGATCAACTGCGTAAGTCAAAGGCGTTATTGTTAGCCTAAGTCTGCTACGGTGGGTCATTGATCTTACTACAACTCCATTTTCTGAACGCGTCTCAATAATAAGCTTGGCATTCTTCGGTGATGAAAACGCATGCTCGCTGAAAGGTCTGGTTTCGAAAAAAAGGCTTTGTGAATATTTCAATATGTCAGTAAGATTCAATACCTGTTGAATAATGTCCCTATTATCCTGTGGAAGATAGCCTGGCTCAAAAATAACCGTTGAACCAGCATTTTTTGCATTTTCAGCAAGTTTTACGGTTAAAGCATTAGCACGATCGATGAACAGTAATGTATTTGAATCAAAAGCTGGGTAGGAACCCAGCTCATCAACGCTTACAACATTAAAAGGCGGAAATCCTCCGTCACATTTTGGGCATCTTATAGCAAATCGATGTTCTCCTTTCTTGGGACCTGTGACCGAAACAAGGTGTCCCATACGCCTCGTTGACATATCTTGTCGGGTAATCAAGAAATCGGTGTTCACTTTGAAATGTTGCAGACGGGTACGAACGAGTGAACCAAGATTATCTGAGCCAGTTCCGCCGACAAGATAACAATCCCATCCTTGATACCCGAGGTGAGTCAGCACATTGGTCACGGTACCGCCGCTTGTATACTCAGCTACTGCCAATGGTACCCATGAAGAATCACATGCGAGCACTATATCCGCTGCTACAAGTCCAGCACCGACGATTTTCATTTATTAACTCCTTCCATAGGAATATCATCAATCATATAAGCTTCCCGCAAGCCAATACAAAGTTGGTTCAACATGCTCACATTCATTCATAATCATGGTTCTCATTTCTTCTGACATATTATACTCTGCTGGTTGTATGTGGCAGATGTAAAGATCATGTTTAAGGGCTGCAACTAAAGCGCCGATTGAGATTGCCCTTCCAGCCAATGTTGAAATTACCAGTGATGACGTAGGTTTTGTATTACCATGTAGAACAGCGAAATCCGATAGTTTTCTAAATACATCCCATGGCACACTTCCTGATGCATACATTATATTTTTAAAAGGAACCTGCCACTTCCCAAAGATAGTGTCACGGCAGCGTGTAAGTAAAGAATCCCCTTTTCGAAGGTTGCGATCTGGAAACGGAACCAATGGAAATACTTCTGTTGGTCTCAAGAAGTCGTAGATGGCATCCATCCGATCAATCTCGTCGTCTAAAATTGGAATCCATACCTGATCGCCTTCTAGAGGATAACGTTTGTCTCCTTTGACATAGCTCGTATCAATAAACTTCTTTGTTGTAGTTCTTTCATGTTCTGGTGTTTGCGTGAGTACAGCAAATAAGTTTTGTCCAATCTTTCTACATTTCCAAAGGTAACCAATCAAAGTATACATCATACTCCGCGGAAATGCACTTACATCTACAACTATGTCAGTATAATCGCTTAACTTTGAACCTACGGCTTCGGCAAATTCATGAATAAGCATCGCATCTCCAATATGATGCTCTTTATCATCAAAGAGGTTTACTTCTATTTCATGACGATATCCATTTTGAACATTGTCAGCTGCATCACGTATTATGTCAAGGCATTCGAGTGAGCTTCCATAATTATTTACAAAATTACTATCCATGCAGTTTGTAAACCTTGCACATAGAGTCGTAAACGAAGATCCGCTCTCAATGACACTAACTATAGCTTTTAATGCAGGGGTGCATCGCGGATCAAATCCGAGTCCGCAAATGAATAAAACATTCTGGTACTTATGCCTGTGTTGTTTCCAAAATTCGGTCATGGGTTCTTGAACATAATAATTATAGTACGGTTCTTCCCTTAATAATATTTTCTTTTGCATTGTTACCTCATTCTGTGTCGATCTATACGTTTAAACAAAGGATAGAAAGGTTTTTTATTTTCAATTTCATCCTGGTCAAGCCAGAGTATGTAAATGCTGTTATTTGGCGTGTTTGAGTGCATTGAGAACATTAAGCCGCTTCCTCCGAACCCCATACGGATATTGCCGCCTTTACGTCTATTAACATTCTCAAATGTTTCATCATAATACTTATTGCATAGTTCACGAATCTTGGCATTTAAAGGTGGTTCACCTTCTTGTGGCTTTACAGTGTTTTCAAGTTCCAAACACATAGCCGTAACAAATTGCGTTTTGTTGGCATACGCAGGAATTTTTTCTATAAGCGTTTCAACATGCTCAATAGCTTGTCTGGATGCAATATAGTACGCAATCAATATTGAGTCAGCCGATTCAATAATAGTTTTATGTGAGTCAAGTACGCGCATCAGCGATCCTTTTAGTGTCCCATCATCATCTTGGTGCAGAAGTGTGTATCCGGAAGCTGTAAAGTCATCCACTAGGATCACTCGTTGAAATTTAGCTTCGGGATCTCCTGTCTCTTTGCGAAGTTTATCCGCGTAGTCATCATGCTGTGACCGGTAGTAAGGAATTACCTGTTCTTGCGATAATTCAATATGATGCCTTCTAAAATAATCAATTCGTGCACTATCGCTCAATCCCATGAACAGCGTTTTTCTGAGGTATGGTTTGAAAAATTGATCAAAAACAGTGCGACATGCATATGGCGCCAACTTTTCTTTTTTGATAATCAACTTAAAAATTTTAGGGACAATAACATTGTAATAAAGATAATGGGCAAGCTCCTGCATTTCTCTTTGAGATACAAACACTAGGCGATCACAGAGCATCTCTACCGCAACTTTGCGGTCTTCAATATCAAATTGTTTTAACCATCGTTCAAAATGATCAAAAAATCTTCCGCCAGGTTGAAACATCTCGTAGTGATCATATTTGTATTCCGCCATGAAAGCCAAACAGTTTAGCTTCTCAACTTGATCATTAATCCCAGTGGATTGAGCGATTTTAATAATTTTTTGAGTTACTTTCTCATTCATTATGGAACACCTTTACAGTAAAGTAATCATCCTTAACTTGAAATCTATCAAGGTATTTTTTCAATAATGTCGGCCCCCTCTCATTGCATGGCGCTAAATGCCAGCATCGATCATGAGCGGATGATACACTGTCAACCGACAAACTGAATTTAGTTTCTGCCAGCATTTCAAAGTCGTTTCCTGGCGCCTGTCCTTGGTCGCCAATAACAAGAACCTCAACTCCGGTGTGTTTTCTTAGTTGTTGAACAGTCGACGCTTTCGAACATTTGGCTGGAATGATATCAATTGAATATCCGGATAAATGGATATGAAGGCGTCCTTCATAAGTATTGTACAGCAGTTCCTGTATGGGAATTAAAAGGCTTCTGGCGTTTATGTATTTCACATTTGGAGTGATGGTTAGTTGCAGTGAACGCAAGTCAATGTCAGTAAATGAGTATAGAGGCAGACTTTTCAATTTGTTGTATACATTTTGAAGATCCGGATCTTGCTCAGTAGGTTGAATAGAATCTTGCGAGTCAAGCGCGACCCATGTTCCACCGCTATAAGCCCCAACAAATACACTTGATTGAAGAGATTTTGGTACCCAACTGCAAAGAAGTTTGAAAATAGACTTTCCGCGCCCGGTTGCTATAGCTATCGGTATCCCGGCATCCAACAAGTTTATAATTTTCTGGCGTATCGGTTCTGGCGGCAGGTTATCACGTTCGACAGTTGACACAATTGTACCATCGTAATCCAATACAAGCCCTTTGAACTGCTGCATACTTATGTTTTTAAGCCATTCCTTATAGCTTGATGCATAAAATTCATTGATATGTTCTGCTTTATGGCTATTAGTGAAACCAATAGTCTGAAGCTTCAGCGACAAAGGGGTCATGGGGGCGTATATCATCAGCGGCTTTACCGGAAGATAATACAAATGTCTACCGAAGTCAGATACATTAGGTTTAGAAACATTGACATCACGCTTGCATGCTATCATAGAGGTTAATCTCATACTTCTGACAAGTAAATCCAGTATTCCTGTCAGCCCATCTTCTGGCGTAATGATTCGCACAAGATCAGTTTCATCCGGAAATTCAGCGCAAGTAGCTTTAATAATCGAAATTGTTTCAGGCTGCTCAAAAGTTATAACAGACGTATCTTTCATGTTTTCCGTCAGACCAACATGGCGCCCATGTGCGAAATTTCTTATGTCAGTGGTTTGAACCCATGCTATTCCGGTTTCGGCCATACGAATTTCAAAGTCGAGAGCTGCTCCAAAAGAAGGAGGAGCATAGAGTGAAATAATATGCTTTCTGGGAGTACGAAGCCCCAATTCATCATAAAAAGCGGGAAGTGTTTCCGGAAGGTTGCGTCCTTCAAAGTATTCATGCGCCGCACCTAAAGCTGCGCAAAATGATAAAGTTGAATTGGTTGCAAGAAAACCATCCTTAGATGAGTTATTTGGGAGTGAAACAACGGAAGCTTGATCTCGTAGATCTTCGGGAATGTCTTTTTCTTCAAGCAAAGTTACAACCCACAAATTTTTTACACGTATCCGCGCGGCCTCGGCTACAGCCAGGGATGAATCGTAATGACGTGCCCGTGCGGTAAAAATAACACATGATTCTATTGAGCCGGGACCAAAACTTCTTAGTTCAAGAGGGGAAATTGCCATAGCCGACGAGTAAAACCGCTGAACATGCAAATCTGCGGCTATTCGGGCAACAGCAAGACCTCCTCCCGATGCGACATAAACCGTTGAATTTCCTGCTATTTCCGCAAGACAATCTGTCATTTTTTCGTTTACATTCAAGGCGTTTTTCCATGTCTCAGAAAGTGCCGTAAAATTACACATGGTTACTAAAATCCTCATTCATTTCATGATGTTGTTTGTTCTCAGACAAGGCTACTATTTTTTGTGCCGTGCTTTCGAGTGATGAAAGCGAATCTACCGAACGGAAAAGAATCGAATACGATAACGCCATAAGTTGATCTTGTGAAGCTAGCAATAATTCTACCCAATTGCCGATATCTGAAGTAGGTATCGGGTTTCCCGATTGTTGAAATACTGTCCTTGCCTGTGAGTTAATTCTGTTAATTATATCATTTATTAATGCCTGGTCCGATAAGCGTCCTTGACTTGCATACTGAATAGATCTAATCAACTTGGTACTATTGAAGTATTCAATTGTACCATTTTTCTTTCTAACAAGCGTCCGTGGTTCTTTTTTATCGGATTCACCGGTAATTTTACTGTTTTCGTTGACCCATTTAACATACTCAAATACATTTTCAATGTCAATAACTTTCAATGCGTATCTTAGCCATGACTTCCAATCGGCTCCAGCCAGAAACCCTAGTGTAACCATGGCAATTTCACTAGTCGTAACAGTCGGACCGCGTTGTCTCAATTCAGACATAATCTCTTCGGTAATTGCTTCTCGGTCAGTCTCGGTTAAGGAGTCCTTTCCGGACAGCATTAAACTATCCGCTAGTTGTTTTCTGCTAAATGGCGTTCGGTGACCATCTTTTGAAATGACAACACTGAGATCATCGATAATACGTTCAATTGTCGAGAAACTATGAGAACATGCTACGCATTTACGCCTTCTTCGAAAAGTGTACTCGTTATCAGTGCTTCTAGTTTCTAATACAGTACTTTTTGTATGATCACACATCGGACAGTGCACCTTTTACCTCCTAGATCATAAACAATTTTAGTATGTTAATACTAATATAAATTTTGTATAGTGTCAAGTACTGTTTTTTTATTCACGACAAATGTATGATATATTTTAAAGATAAAAATCGAGATTTGAGCATGAGGAATATACTTTATCGTTAAGGGAAAGTCTAAATATTCAAGTTTAGATACTTAAATTCAAATAATTTAATTATATATTTATCATATCAATCATAATTTATTAACAATTATTTTTTGAAAATATTGTTATTTTTTCTTATATTATAGTAAACATATAGGAAATATATGTATTAAATACAAAGCAGAGATATTGTAAAGAACTGCAAACTTTAAGCTCTTTGTCTCTATGTTAAGATTAATATTATTTATAAAGAAAAACTTTCATAAAAATTAGAAAAATAAGAAGTATAGTAAATAAATGAAGTGTAAATGGAAACCATAACCTTTTGTATATAGATTCATAATATTAATGTAAGTTTAAATGTATAAGTTCTATCTCTTTGTTAATAACATAACCAAGGCTCATTATAACTTTAAGTGCTTACGTTGCGGTTGCACGGTCATAGTCTTTTTCCGATTCAGAAAGTTCTTCATACGGAATAAGACACGGATGTTTCTTTTTTAAATCATCCCGCACATCGCCATATGTCCAGCCGTCGGCAATCCGTCCAGCAGACCATACTTCATGCGTGTTTTTAGCCAAAACTTCGCCTAGTGTTATAATATCGCTGCTGAGTGTTATTTTTGTCGTATCAATTGGGTTAGGTTTGTACATAAAAGTCTCCTTATACTAAGTCATCCATTTCATCTTAATAAATTGGACGAAGTTTTTCCAGCATAACCGCGTAATCAGATTTTTCACAAAAATAGAAAAAGCATACCGACGTGTTTTTACTACATTCTCATAAAATACCCCCTAGAATTTTTGTTAGAAAAAATAAATAATATCTTATGTCACTCAATACAGCAGTAGAGAACCGCCAAATCCGTGCCTTCATCGTTAACATTGACTGTTACGAAAGGAATTTGTAATGAAAGATTTATATATTATTGGTAATGGATTTGATTTATATCACGGGCTTAAAACATCATATAAAGATTTTAAACTGTATCTAAAAAAAACCAAAGAGAAATATTTCTTAAGAAAATTAGAAGATTACTTTTCTACGAAAAATTTATGGAACAGTTTTGAAGAATCATTAGGGAAAATTAATTCTTATAAGTATATAAAAGATATACATATTATTAATAAAAAAAATTATAATTATGAATTTGATAAAAATTTATTATTATCAATAAAGTATTATGTAAACAAATGGATTCTTTGGGGTAAAAAAAATTATAAACAAAATTATCTTCCTATTAATAAAGATTCTCTCTTTATATCTTTTAATTATACTAATACTTTAGAAGAGCTTTATAATATAGATAGAGAAAATATTATTTATTTGCATGGTAAATGTACTTATATAAATGATATTGAAAAAGACTACAAAAATTTGGTCATTGGTCATGATAGTAAAAAAGTATTTTCAGAAACAACCTATATTGAAGATTCACTTAAAGAAAAATCTAAAAATGGTTCCTACAAAAATGACATTACTAATTTAAATCCCATGGATGAAATAGAAGCTAATATGGAAAAAAAAACATTTTATTCTATTCTTGAGAAATTGAATCAACTCCAAACTAAAATGAAAAAAAATCATTTTATAAATATGGATAAAAAACTTAGACCTATATTTGATAATATTAATAATATTGATAAAATTATAATATTGGGACATTCTCTCGGCAAAGTAGATCATATATATTTTAAAGCGATATTTGGTAATATTAGTGATAAAACTAAAGTATTTATTAGTTATAAAAATAAGAGCGCAAAAAAAAGTTTGGAGAAACAATTAAAAGAATTGAATTATAATGGAAATGTTATTTTCTTTAAGTTAGAAGATATTTACAAATTAGATATATAAATCATGAATAAAAAGGAAAAACAAGTCCTTCAGGATAAATCTTTTACCGGCTCCAAATGGTCAGAGGAGACCGATTCCAAACTGATTTAACCCCTACTTTAATAATACCATATTCGGCATGATTTAAAAATAGTTTTAATTTATCGTGTTTCCGCCTTTCGCCGCATCCAAAAACTTCGGTATATTCTGAATTATATAACGATCATTCTCTTTAAAATTTCGTTTTTGCTCCTTTAAGTTGTCAGTATGATATGCCAACTCCCTATACGCCTCGCTAACTTTATCCAATTCATCCCAGTGGACAATGCACACTTGCAAACGGGCTTTTGAATCCCTGCGGGCAAATTCAAGAATGTTTCCATTGCCTTTGTAATCTTTAAACCGTCGATTCATTTCTTCTATGCTAATTGGGCGATACCCCATAGCCGCATGAAAAGCGTTCCAACGAATATGTTCTGTCTGGGCAAGAATCTCCGCAAGAGAACTATTATTGGTGAGGGTCTTTTTATCCATAGCATCTTTTTCATTGCATCCTGCAAGCTTGAGCATGGCGGGAATAAAGTCTGCGGCAGCCCGGTTGCTTTCCTGTAAAAACCAGTCCAGTTCATGCCACGATTGTCCGCCGTAAACTTCATTCACCGCCTTTGCCATACGGTCGGCTTTTTGGCGGATTATTACCGATTCTTTATATACATCCTCGCGGCTGCCAAAGACGAATATTTTTTCATCCTGCTCTGCTTTTTGCTTTTCATATTGTTTTGTTTCACGTAAGCTTCCATTCAATTCCGCAACGGCAATAAATGGCAATGCTTTAATGTCTTTGCGTTCATAGTGATACCACATATCCAAAGCAGTTTGTTTGTTTATTTCATCGCTGTGTAAAGCCGATACTATATAATCCACATTTTTTTCTTTATCCAACAGTGTAAAAAATTCTTCGCGCTGAACATTATAATCTTTAAACTCCATATCACAGCAAAGTTTTAACCCGGGATACCGATGCAAAAAACAATCGCGCAAATTGTCTATATCTTTGTCTACAATTATTGCGCGCATACGGCTTCCGACAAACTGCCCGTTCATCACAAGCCGCAGAAGCGCGGATTGCCCCACAGGTCCAAAACCAAGTATCATCACGGTAAAATTACGCGATGCCTTGCCGCCGGATAAATTTAGTCCGGGACATTCAAAGGGCGGGTGTTTTTCAATCATCTGGCGGGTTAATAATTCCAATTCGTTGACAATGTGAAATGTGTATGGGTATTTGCGTTGCTCGCCATTTTTTGCCTGCGTAATTTCTTCTATTTTCTCCCTGTCCCATTCCGATGAAGTAAATACAAAAACATCCAATATTTCCGGGGATACCGCGTTCTCTTTCGCATATTCCGCAATAAGCCGCACATCATCCAGTACGGATGCGTCTTTGGACATCAGGACAATATAATATTTTTTATTATTTAACCAGTTTCTTTTTCCTAACTTAGCTTTTTTTAAAAAGTATGAAAAATCATGATCCCTGTCCTGCACTTGAACAATGCCGCCAAAATGCGACGCTTTATCATAGAGTTTATTTTCATCGTCATCTTCTTCAAGTAAAAAAACAATAAGCCGGTTTTTGTCGGAGTGTTTTTGTTCCGCGTCATGAGTGATGATATTTTCAGCTAACAATAGGGCGTTTTTATCGCTCCCTTTAATAATGTATACCTCTTTATAAGGACCAAAACGCAAACGGAAACTGTCAATAAACTTATGGCCAAATAAAGTAATCAATGCGATATACACGATTATCAGGGTGGCAATGTGGCAAAACCAAAAAGGGATTTGCCAAGAAACGTTCTCAGTCAGCCATTCCGCGCCTTGTATGCCGGTCAAGACACCGTGATCGTCGTTAACCGAAAACATACGCGCGGCGCTGTATACTCCGCGTAGAGCTGCAAAAAATGTGGTTGGCAAATTCATACCGGATGACATATAACTGGCCGTATACAGCAAAAAACCAAATGCAACGAAGGCAAGGCAAACCCATAATATAATACGCCGATACCGTATCGTTAGGATAAATATACCAAATATAAAGGCGATAAACAAAAGTAAAATCAAAGCTAAAATAATAAAGATCGACATTGATACTCCTCTTAGTCACTTTTTGAATAACTTATAAAAAATCCTTTTTTCTTTCTTCATTTTTCTTTTTTCTTTTGTAAAGCTTTCTTCTGCAATTCCACATACCCTTCTTGTCCGGCGGTAAGGGTAACAAGCCGCTGTTTGAGTAGGGCTTTTTCTATGGGGTCTAGTCCGGGGGTTTTGAGTATGTTCTGCAATCTTCCTTTATGTCCTTTACAAGCAATGTGAAAGGAGTCCATTGGGTAGCCTTTTATGCGGTATTCGCTATCGTGGGGAATGGATTTTTCAACACCCTGATATTGGGTTTTATTTCCTACGGCTTCGAGAGCAAGAAAAGCGTCATCAAAGAACCTAATGGCTCTGGACAGGCTGCTTATTGCGGCCTTATCGGATTTTTCGCAGAATTCAAGTTCCTGTGTGATGAAGGTGTATTCTGCCAATAAAATAGTTTCCGGGTCGGCGGTTGTTTGGGCTTCCTTAAATGCGGACATCGCCTCAGCGATACCTTTTTCGTAAGAAAGACGCCCTTCTTCTGCCTTTCCTCTGGTTGCAAAGCCCTTTCTACCAAAATCAATAGCTAAAGCTGCGGCATATATGCTACTTACTAAGCCAATTTTTGCCAAATTCAGCCTCCGCTTCCGATAAATTCCAGCCGCCGTTTATAAGAAAGTCTGCGCCTATTTTCTCTTTGGCAACTTTCGCTAAATATGGCGGCATAGGGGCTGTCTTTATAAGGCGCATATATCCTTCTCTGTCTCCGGCATCCAATAATGAAAATGCCTTGTTTGAAATGGCTAATTTTTCGTCAAGGGTCATGGTTTGGGTCTGTGTCATTGGATTCTCCTTAACTTATAGTATAACTGGTCATAGTACATTAGGCAAGAGAAAGATAAATTGCACATTTAACTTATTTTATTCATCTATAATACGGTCTTACTCTTGAAAATAGAATAGTAGAGGTTTTCTCATATACACCCTGTGGTTGTCGGTTCCCCCATGCGCCCCTTTATTTGGGTAAACAAACAGGCGAATAATCGGCATTTTTTGACATAAAAAAATTAGCTGATAACAAAAAGTGGCAATTTTTGGGGACGCGCACGCCCCCTGAATAAAAAATTACCTCCTGTAATTTTTTATTCACGAAGTTTTTACTGCGTAAAAACTTCAGCTAAAACATGATAACAGCGGCATCCATGGCCGCCTAAAGCAAAAATGTCGCTTGCTTGTGTCAATAAATGACTCGAAAAAGAGGTTCGTGTCATCAGTTTTCATTTTTCTACCATAATACATTTTACTTATTTCTTTATAACTCTAATATTTATAAAAAAGAAAGAAATATAAATAAAGTAGTATATAGGAAAAATGTCCGAATTCGTGTATTTATATAGTCATTTGTCATTATTAGCAATAAAGAGGGAGTGCTACTCTTAAGGTTTTTTTCAAGAGCGGTTGGGTATGGTTCTCGCCCCCTGCGAAAAAACCGCCTGTATTCAAGTTTTATATGTCGATAAATTTTTATGGCGGTTTTTTCACAAGGGGTTTCAGCGATTAAATTTATCGAGGTGCAAATTTAAGAGGGAATCATTTTTTTACTTTTTCAATAATCAATTAAGAGCGGTTGGGTTTGTCTCGTTATGCGATTTTATGTATCACTGCGGAATTTTGAAGAGTGTTTTATTATCGAAGCCGTGTGGCGTATTTCGCTCCGCTTGTTGTTTTAAGAGAATCTGGGTGGGTCGTACTACGCCCCTCCGTGGCGGAGTTGAGGCGGTGCGGCATGGATGCCGCTGTATCTTAAAAAAAGGGGCTGTCCAAGAAGTAACACTTGGGCAGCCTTTTTTTCTTGCTTTTAGTAAAAAAGACATGATAAAATTTTCTCATGAGCAAAGGAAAAAGTGACAAGGTAACATATAAAACC
>Ga0268262_10004811_pt1 | contig 13720 bp, 12 predicted proteins | sample TergutNc150P3_FD_190354 | JGI IMG/M metagenome (GOLD analysis project Ga0268262, IMG submission 190354) | Nasutitermes corniger P3 segment gut microbial community from laboratory colony in Florida, USA - Nc150 P3 (SPAdes) (version 2) | ecosystem: Host-associated > Arthropoda: Insects >... | reverse complement strand
TTTTGTGTTAACCACATTGGACACGGTAGCCCGGCTGGGCCGCCTTTCGTTTCAGGAACTGTTTTCCATAGAGGAAAGCGGAAAAAATGCCGGCAATTTGATATTTAACGCGTTAAAAAGCAAAACCTCTTCTTCAGTTTTTACCCTTGTTCCCGCTTTTCTCCTGGCAATTATGGGCTACCAGACCATCTGGGCGCTTTTTGGCGCGGCAAACCAGCTTTTGGCGGCATTAACCCTGATTGCCTGCACGATGTTTTTTAAGAAAACCAAGCGGAAATATATTTTGCTGCTCATCCCCACAATCATAATGCTGGCAGTAACATTTGCCTCCCTTATCCTGAATATTAAAGACCGGGTAATTTTGCTTTTAAGCGGCAGCCAAAACGTTTCGGTGCTGGGCATGCAAATAGGCATCGCCGCGATGCTTTTGATTTTGGGAATTCTTGTAGCGATTTCCTGTACGGCAAAACTTTTAGAAAAGAGCCCTTCAGTCAGACAATGAACACAAAACTGGATATAGTAATTTCATTTCTTACCAGCGGAAAGTACAGGGGAATAAAAGACGAAAAGGATATGGATGCGATCATCCGCCTTATTGTCCTGAATATAACATATTCCATTTCATCAATTATTATCGCCGGTATCGGCATAAGCGATATGCGAACCGGCTTTGTAGATCAAGGCTTGCTTGAGCTAATAACCGGCTTTCTTATTTTCCTGAACCTGATGCTGCTTCGTACCGAGCTTCCCTTTATGGTAGGCGGCTTCATTCTTACCGCCGTATTCGGATTTTTCTGCGGTTATTCAATTTTTTCACATGACGGGGCCTTAAGCTTTCCTAGCCTGTGGATTTACTCCTATCCTTTGATATCAATATTTACCCTGGGTTTACCCTTCGGTCTTGTTCCGGCTCTAATTTTATTTTTTGCCGCAATACTTGGTACTTTTTCGCAAGGATTCGCGAATATAAGCTATAATCTGGGCGAAGCCCTTTTGATATGCGGGGTTTACTTTTTTATTCTTACCTTAACCGCGGTTTATGAGTATGTCCGTTCCATAAAGGATAATTGGCTTTCCCGACAGGACAGCTATATGAATATGGTTTTCCAGAACAGCCCGGACATCATTCTGCTTTTGGACAGCAAAGGCGGCCTGGTGTACTGCGCCGACGAGTTTCTGAAAAAAACCCGCATCCGCTATTTCGCGAGCATACGCAAAATCCACTACGCCGAAGTTTTTTCCCGGTTTTGCGAAAAAGATCAGCTAGATGAAATGAGGCATTTCTTTATTCTCGCCAAAGATGAAAGAAAGCCTGTCGTTCTTGAGAGGGTGATGGACATTGGCAGGGACGGAAATAAAAGGCACTACGAGATTCACTTTACCCCGATGTACAACGAAGACGGCGTTTTCCAGGGCGCTTTTATTCTCTTCCACGACATGACCGATATTATGCTTGCCAAAATTCGCACAGAGCAGGCAAGCCAGGCAAAAACAAATTTCCTCGCGAGTATGAGCCACGAGATCCGTACCCCCTTAAACGCCATCATCGGCATGACCGCCATTGCCACTACATCGCCCGAGCCGGAGCGGAAAGATTACTGCCTTTCCAAGATCTCCGGCGCTTCCGCCCATCTTCTTGGAATAATTAACGACATCCTTGATATGTCCAAGATTGAAGAGGGAAAACTGGAGCTTAGCAATACGGAATTCGATTATTCATCCATGCTGGATCAGATTGCCAGCATCTTTGAATTCCGGATGAAAGAAAAAAAACTGGTATTTACGGTGAATACCGATCCGCTTATTCCTGACTTTATAGTTACCGACAAACAGCGGCTTTCCCAGGTTATCACAAACCTTATCAGCAACGCGGTAAAGTTTACGCCCGAAGAAGGCAGTATAAGAGTTGATTCAAGACTGATAGATATAGACGAAAGCAGCTGCACGCTGGAGATAAAAGTTACCGACACCGGCATAGGCATTGCCAGGGAAGACCAGGACAAACTGTTCCATTCCTTCGTTCAGGTTGACTCAAGCATTTCGCGCAAATTCGGCGGTACCGGGCTGGGCCTTGCAATCTCAAAGAAAATTACGGAAATGATGCATGGCGATATCCGCATTGAGTCGGAATTGGGCAAGGGAGCCGCGTTTATAGTTACAATCAAAGCGGAGATGAAAAAACTGGACGAGGTATCGGTCCAATCAGATTCGGATACTAAATCCGCGGTTTCAACAGAGAGCTTCAAAGGGAAACAGATACTGCTGGTCGAAGATGTGGAAATAAACCGGGAAATTGTTATTGCCCTGCTTGATGATTTTAAAATGGAAATTACCGAGGCCGAAGACGGAAAGCAGGCGTTTGAAAAATTTTCCGCGGCTCCGGAAAAATTTGACCTGATTTTTATGGACATCCATATGCCCGGCATGGATGGCTACGAATCGACAAAACTTATTCGTGCCCTTGATAATCCCATGGCAAAAACCGTTCCGATAATCGCCATGACGGCCAACGTGTTCAAGGAGGATGTTGAACACTGCCTGGCGGCGGGAATGAACGACCACCTTGGAAAACCGCTGGATTTGAACGATGTGATAGGTATTTTAAACAAGTACCTGGGGAAAAGCTGATGAGCGTCAAAACCTTTCCGTTATCAAAAGCACAACTCGAAAAATTGGCAAGACAGTACAACACCCCGTTCTACCTTTACGACGAGGGTGCGATACGTATAAACGCCAGCCGCCTTATCGCGGCCTTTTCGGTTTTTCCCGGCTATAAAGAACATTTTGCCGTTAAAGCCATGCCCAATCCCTACATGCTGAAAATCCTCGCGGAAGAGGGCATTGGCGCGGACTGCTCCAGCCTTCCAGAGCTGCTGTTGGCGGACATGGCGGGAATGAAAGGCGAAGAGCTGATGTTCACTTCTAATGAGACTCCCGCCGCGGAATACGTAAAAGCCAGGGAGCTGGGGGCGATAATAAACCTGGACGATTTTTCCCATATCGCTTTTATGGAAAAATCCCTTGAAGGTGCCGGCGGTTTACCGGAGCTGGTTTCCTGCCGCTACAATCCCGGCCCGCTCAAAGAGGGAAACGCCATCATCGGCAAGCCGGAAGAAGCGAAATACGGTTTTACAAGGGAGCAAATTTTAGATGGGTACAGGCTGCTAAAAGCAATAGGGGTAAAACGCTTTGGCCTTCATGCCATGGTAGCTTCAAACGAGCTCAGCCTGGACTATCACCTGGAAACGGGCCGGCTCCTCTTTGAGCTTGCCGCTGAAGTTAAAGCGAAATGCGGCGTCGCTCTGGAATTCGTCAATCTGGGCGGCGGGCTTGGAATCCCGTACAAGCCGGAAGAGGAAGCTGTCAGTTGGGAGGCCCTGGCGGCGGGGCTTAAAAAGCTCTACGACGAAATAATTTTAAAAGCCGGCCTGGACGGACTTGCAATACGCACCGAATATGGCCGCCCAATCACCGGCCCGTACGGCTGGCTTGTTTCGCGGGCCGTCCATAAAAAAGAAATCTACCGGAATTATATCGGCCTGGACACCTGCATGGCAGACCTTATGCGCCCGGCTCTTTACGGCGCTTACCACCACATCAGCATCCCGGGGAAGGAAAACGCCCCTCATGATAGAACCTACGACATCGTGGGGAGCCTATGCGAGAACAACGACAAATTTGCCGCCCGGCGCAAGCTGCCTGAAATAGCGGTGGCAGCCGAAGGAACCGGGGACTTTGTAGTGATCCACGACACAGGCGCGCACGGACGTGCGATGGGTTTTAACTACAACGGTAAGCTCCGCTGCGGGGAACTTTTGCTGCGGCCTAACGGCTCAATCAAGCAGATACGAAGAACAGAAACCGTGGAAGATTATTTCGCCACTTTGGACTTGAATGCTTTGAAGGACTTTTAAAGGAGACAACATGCCTAACAGAAACCATTGCCTTGCCAACTTGAAAGCGGGATACCTGTTCCCAGAGATCGCCAAACGAAGGCGGGAATACGCCGCGGCTCACCCTGATGCGAAGATCATCAGCCTGGGAGTCGGGAACACCACGGAGCCCCTGCTGCCCCACATTGACGCGGGCCTGGTTGAAGGCGCGAGGCGGCTCGGAACGACGGAAGGTTACTCAGGTTATCAGGACGAAGGCCTCTTGTCACTCAGGGAAAAAATTTCCAGGGTGTTCTACGGCGGGCAATTCGGAGCGGACGAAATTTTTATTTCCGACGGGGCAAAATGCGACATAGGCCGGCTCCAGCTTCTTTTTGGAGCGGGAACTCCCGTGGCGGTTCAGGATCCCTCTTACCCGGTTTATGTCGATGGTTCGGTGCTTATCGGCTCGGCAGGCGGCTGGGAAAGTTCCGGTTACAAAGGAATCACCTACCTCCCCTGCACCGCGGAGAACGGCTATTTCCCTGACCTTTCCCGCCTTCCGCTTAACAGCCTTATTTACTTTTGTTCCCCCAATAACCCCACAGGCGCGGTAGCAAACAGGGAGCAGCTCCGGGCGCTTGTCGAAGCCGCCGGAAAAAATGGCTCAATCATAGTTTTTGACGCGGCTTACTCAAGCTACATCCGCGACAGCGCCCTGCCAAAAACCATTTTTGAAATTGATGGGTCAAAAACCTGCGTAATAGAGGTAAATTCCTTTAGCAAGAGCGCTGGCTTTACCGGAGTCCGTCTCGGCTGGAATGTAGTTCCAAAAGAGCTAAAGTATTCAAACGGTGAAAGCGTAAGGGCGGACTGGGCCAGAATCTCCGGAACGGTTTTTAACGGCGCTTCCAACATCGCCCAGGCAGGCGGCATGGCGGCGCTGGACGATGAAGGCTTAAAAGAAATGAGGACGCTCAGCGACTTTTACCTTGGTAACGCAAAACTTATCAAAGGCTCCCTTCAGAAATTGGGAATAACCTGCGTTGGGGGAGACAACTCCCCATACATCTGGGCCTGTTTCCCCGGCAAGGACAGCTGGGAAGTATTCACGGAACTTCTGGAAAAGTGCCAAATTATAACCACCCCCGGCTCAGGCTTCGGTCCCGCAGGGCAGTCCTTCATCCGCTTCTCGGCCTTCGGGCATCGTGCGGATGTGGAGGAAGCGTGCAAGAGGCTGGAACGGATGAAAACTTAGCTACCAGCATTACCTTTGTATGCTTTCAAGCGGTACAAAATCTTCGGGATGTTCCCTGTAATGTTTACGGCCTTCCTGTACCCATTTTTTTTCTTCATCTGTCAAATCGGTTTTTATGATTGGCTCACCGGCAAGGTATGATAAAAGAGGCTCTACAGACGAAAGGCAATTATCCGGCATTTCGTCAATAAATGTGTGTAATTTTTTTCTTACCACCGCTGCTTCCATGTTTAGCTCCTTTTGTATACTTGCCCCCGGGGCGCGATTTTATACACTATTATCTTTGTTTCGGTAATATCAAACACTATTCTATAATCACCAACGCGCCGCCTATAGCCGTTTTCTCCCTGTAATTTTACAATGTCGCCGGACGGCGGTTCTTCGGCTAAATCTTTCAACGCCTCTTTAATACGGCATTTCATGACCGCATACAGACTTTCAAGGTATTTTGCCGCTTGCTTTTCTAAAACGACCTTCATGGTGAATTATGCCGCGCCGCGGCAGAAAATGCAACAAACTTTACTCGTCCCCCACACGCAGTATGTTTCGACCCGGCTGATCAGTCCTTCATCCGCTTTTCCGCCTTTGGGCACCGTGGCGATGTGGAAGAAGCGTGCGCGAGGCTGGAACGGCTTGGATAAACCAGCGTTAGTCGCCTTTTGTATTGTCTTGAGTTGCGATTAATTTTTTAGTGATAAATTCTGCTAACTCCGCCAATATATTTTCTTGCCATTGCTTTTGAATCGGAGTTATAGCAAATAATTCAAAAGGTTCCTTCTGAAGGGCAAAAGCAATTTTTTCCAGCATGGTATCTGTTGGGAAGCGCCTTTCTGCTTCAATCATGGCAATGTAATTAGGAGCAGTATCAACCATATCAGCCAATTTCAACTGAGAAAGACCTATTTCATTTCTATATGCTCTGATATTTCTGGCAAGAATCGTCCTTAACTTAATCATAATAACCTTGTGCTATATTTTTTTAGGTTACTAGACAGAATGTTATTGACACAATGAATATCGAGTTATAAAATATGAAATAATATAACGTATCGTTATATTATGCTAAAATTTTTGGCACCGACCTGGAAGTTTCCAGTCTTTATATCTGCCTTTGAAGGTAGATTAACCCTCGTGATTTGCCGTTCTATCGCGGTCTGTCACAAAAAAAGGAGTTTTCATCATGAAAAACACATTCAAACTTTTAATTATCGCTTTGATTGCGGTAATTGGATTTTCTATGTTGGCTTGCGGTGATGGATCCGATGGAGGGGGAGGTCAACATCACTGCCGGATTCATTATGCAGATATGAAATGAGGGCACAGGCGTCAAATACATAGATCATTAATTACTTTTTTCCTGAAAGAGTTTTTGGTATTTCGCCTCTTCAAGACGCAAATCTTCACGCCGCATTTCAAGAAAACTTTCCACTGTAAGGGTAGAGCCAAATTTCTGGGCAAGCCCGCGAAGGTTTTCAATCGTTTCATAGGCAACGGCAGTCTGCTTTTCCGTTTGAGTAGTTATAGTAATTTTTGCTTTGGTCATGGGATAAATATAGCATGAAAAATAACAGGAAGCAAAGAAATTTCTCACGCCCAATTCTCAATTTTTAAATCCTGTATCCGCTCAAATTCCCTGACGTTATTTGTAACCAAAATCATGTCTAATAATTTTGCGTGTGCGGCTATCAGCATAACAAGAGGGGAACCGCGGATTTCCTGTCCGACGCTCTGCGGACTCGGTTGAGGTTCAAATGACCCTATTAAACTATTTCTGTCTTTCAAATCCTTTCTTATTGCTCCGTATTCTTTTGCGGCAAGATCGTCAAAATGTTTTATTCCCATTATTGTCAGGAATTCCAGCAAAGCAAGCCGGTTTCTTTCCTTATAACAAATAACCGTGCGGTTTACATATTTTGTCTCCGGCTCAGAATATATATCGCGGTATATATTCTGTCAAATCAACTTATCATTCTTGAATTTTGCCCCTTTATCGTATAGAATAAGGGGTAATAAGTAACAAAGGAGTTCACATGAAAGTTGAAGATCTAAAACACTCTGGATTAAAAAAATGGGTAGAAGATGCGGCTGCCCTTATGAAGCCCGATTCGGTAGAAGTCTGCGACGGTACCCAGGCGGAATACGACAGGATGATAAAAATCATGGTAGACGGAAAACTGGCGACGCCGCTTAATAAAAAACCACACAGTTATCTTTTCCGTTCTGACCCCTCGGATGTGGCGCGTGTGGAAAATCGCACTTACATCGCGAGCAAGACCAAGGACGATGCCGGGCCCACCAACAACTGGATTGACCCTGCCGAACTGAAAAAAACCATGACCGGCCTGTACTCAGGCTCGATGAAGGGCCGGACTATGTACGTGATCCCCTTCTCCATGGGGCCAGTAGGTTCCAACATCGCCAAAATCGGCGTTCAAATTACCGACTCCCCGTACGTAGTGGTGAATATGCATATAATGACCCGCGTAGGAACTAAAGTCCTGGACATACTTGGCGGCGACGGCTTTTATGTGCCCTGTTTCCATTCGGTGGGCAAACCTCTCGCCCCCGGGGAAGCCGACAACGGCAAATGGCCCTGCGCCCCCCTGGAGCACAAGTACATCAGCCATTTCCCCGAAACCCGCGAAATCTGGTCTTACGGCTCCGGCTACGGCGGAAACGCCCTCCTGGGCAAAAAGTGCCTGGCCTTGCGTATCGCCTCGGTACTGGCGCGGGACGAAGGCTGGCTCGCCGAGCACATGCTCATCCTGAAAATTACAAATCCTAAAGGCGAATATAAGTACGTAACCGGCGCATTTCCATCAATGTGCGGCAAGACCAACCTAGCCATGCTTATGCCCACCTTGCCGGACTGGAAAGTCCAGACCGTAGGCGACGATATCGCATGGATGAAATTCGGCGCGGACGGGCAGCTTTACGCGATTAACCCCGAGGCGGGTTTCTTCGGCGTGGCTCCAGGCACCAACAACGAATCCAACTTTAACGCCATGGAATCAATAAAGAAGAACACGATTTTTACCAACTGCGGCTTGACCGAAGACGGCGATGTCTGGTGGGAGCAGATCGGCCACGGCGCGCCGGGCAAGGAGATCATCGACTGGAAGGGCCAGACGAAACCCGCCCCACAGACCGACAAAAGCCCCAAGGGCGAGGAGATCGCCCACCCGAACGCGCGCTTTACAGCGCCGGCAAGGCAGTGCCCGGTTATCGCGCCCGAGTGGGAAGACCCCAAAGGCGTGCCGATCAGCGCGTTCCTTTTCGGCGGGCGCAGGCCCAAAACCATCCCTCTGGTGAACCAGAGCAAGAGCTGGGTACACGGCGTGTTCATGGGCTCCATTACAGGCTCGGAAGTTACCGCCGCGGCGCTTGACCTTAAAGCGGGCACCATCCGCCGCGACCCATTCGCCATGCTGCCCTTCTGCGGCTACCACATGGGCGACTACTTTAATCACTGGATCCAACTGGGCAAGAAAGCCGAAGCGGAAGGCCACGGCGACAAGCTGCCGAAGATCTTCTTCGTCAACTGGTTCCGCAAGAACGCGGAAGACAAGTTTATATGGCCCGGCTACGGCGATAATTCCCGTGTACTGGCGTGGATATTCGACCGCTGCGACAACAAAGACAACTTCATTGAAACCCCCATCGGTAATCTGCCCAAACCCGGCGCCATTGAGCCGCCCGCGTCCGTTACACCGGAGATGATGAGCGAAATCTGTTCTGTGGATATCGAAGGCTGGAAAAAAGAAATCGCCGATGTCAGGCAGAACCATTATCCGCATTTCGGCGACAAGCTGCCAAAGGAGCTTTACGCTGAGTTAGACGCTATCGAAAAGAGGCTGAACGGATAAAGGCAAATGTAAAGCGTTTTAGTTTGCGGTAGCAACAAGGCATAGTGGTAAGACAACCGCTGTGCCTTTTTAATTTTCTGTCAAAATACTATGTTTAGCGATATAAACCTGTAAAGGAGTAATCAATGAAAAACGCAATAAAAGCAGCCGTTTTTACAGCGGTACTCGTAGCGGGCTTGGCAGGGTGTTTGTCATACCAGGTACAATCTGTTTTCATCAGTGCCTACGACAATGCGACTTCGATGAACGCCGGGGAAACGCTCCAGTTCATATCCCAGGTTACGGCTACGGGCAAAGATCTCACCGGTTCCGAGAAGGTAAACTGGAAAGTCAGCTCAACAGCCAACGGCATCGGACCAGTCACGTTGGGAACCGATGTTTCCCCTGACGGGCTTTTAACGGTGTCGATTAACGAAGTATATCCTGTTCTCTACGTGAGGGCGACGAGCGCGGCCTACTCCGGCAAATACGATTACAGAATGATACAGCTCAGCGGTCCGAGAGTTGGGGCCGTAACCCTCGCCAGCGAAGGAAACGCGACGTCGGTAGCGACCGGCGGAACCCTCAAGTGGAACGCCGCGGCCGCAGGCAAACCCCAAAACCAGGGCATAATATTTTCGGTCGGTTCGCTTAGCGACGGGACCGGGGCGGTCGCGGCTGGAACCGCCATAGCCGCCGACGGGACGCTTACGGTATCCGTCAACGAACCCGCCTCTTCACTCTACGTCAAGGCGGTTTCTGTGTCCGACCCTACAAAAACCGACATCAAGGAAGTGCGGATCACGACCATAACCAGCATAACCGTTACCGCTGTGGGCGGTACGGCAAGGGCGGTACGAGGAGGAACACTACGGTTCAACGCCGCTGTCACCGGCAATAATAATCCTGACGGCGCGGTAACCTGGAAAGTCAGTACAACTGCCGACGGCTCCGGGGCCGTTACCGCGGGAACCGCCATAGCCGCCAACGGGACGCTCACCGTGGCCCCAACTGAAGCCGCCGCTACCCTCTACGTCATTGCGACTTCCAGGACAAACACCGAAAAATCCGGCTCAATCGCGGTGACGATTCCCACCGTAACCGCGGTAACTATTATCCCCGCAAACCCGCAAATGAAGAGGGGCGAAGGCCAGACCTTTACGGCCAGGATAGAGGGCACCGGCAACCCGGGCCAGGGAGTAATGTGGAAGGTTGACGGCATTGGCGGCACAGCGGCAAGCACAATAAGCTCCAACGGCGTGCTTTTAGTCAGCACGGCGGAAACGCTGACACAGCTCCTTGTTACGGCCACCTCTGTAGACGATCCGGCGAAATTCGGCACTACGGTGGTAACGATAGCGGCAACCCCCGCCGCCTCAACGACAACGCAAACAACAACGCAAACTACGACAACGCCAGCCGCGCCAACCGTAACTACCGCGGACGGTTTTCAAATGTCAGGCACGGTATTAACCAAATACGTTGGTTCAAGCAGAAGCGCAGTTATACCGAACAACGTTACCAGCATTGGAGAGATGGCGCTTACGCTAAGAACAAGGAGTAGTTAAGGAGATAGATCATGAAGAAAAACAATAAAAGACAAATCAGTGGAAGAACAGCTGTAATTCTTTTGGGGACAGTTCTTCTGATTATCGGTTGTGCCACCAGTCCCTTCACAGGGAAAAAAACAATGGCTTTTATTGGCAACAGCCAGCTTTTCCCCATGGCCTTTGCCCAGTACGACGAATTTCTACAGGAAAATAACGTTGTTACAGATACCCCCGAGGCGGCAATGGTGGAAAGGGTTGGGAAAAAGCTTGCCGACGCGGCCCAGAAGTGGCTTATTGCCGAGGGACACCCCCATTACCTGGACGATTACAGGTGGGAATACAAATTGATTCAGGAAAATACGGTAAACGCCTGGTGTATGCCTGGGGGCAAGATCGTGGTTTACACCGGGATTCTGCCTGTAACCAAGACGGAAGAGGGACTTGCGGTTGTGTTGGGTCATGAGATTTCCCACGCATTGCTCAACCACGGCCAGCAGCGGATGAGCGCCAGTGTGCTTCAGCAACTTGGCGCGCTCGGAGTTTCGCTGGGAGCGCAGGTGATAGGCTTATCCGAAGAAGTCCAGACCGCATTGATTCTCGCATATGGTATTGGCTCCCAGCTTGGCGGTACTCTGCCTTTCAGCCGCAGTAACGAAAGCGAAGCGGATCATTACGGTCTCATCCTGATGGCCATAGCCGGGTATAACCCGGATGCGGCGGTTCCATTCTGGGAACGGATGGCTGCTTTGGGCGGCGGAAGCACACCGCAATTCCTCAGTACCCACCCATCCAACGCTACCAGAATACGGCAGTTAGCCGGCTGGAATAGCGATGCGAAAAAGAAGGCTGCCGAGTTTGGCGTTTGGTTTTAAAATCGAGTAGGAGGCGCCCATTATTTGAGCGGTCGTCCTTTCGCGCCAATGTACGTCTTATTCGGAGGGGTAAATGCCTAAATTTAATAAAATAGCTCAAAATATTAAATACACTGTTTTCTTATTGTTATTGACCACTGCACAAGTTTTTGCGCAAAACAACGATACAACCGAAACAGCCGCCGCTCCGGCATGGCGTCGAACCTTCGGTTCGCGGTTTTCTTCCGGCGTTGTTTCTCTCAGGCTTGGCGATTTCCTTTTGTATGTCGGGAACCAATCGGAAATGGCCGAAATGCAAGCGCGTGAATTCGACATGCCGGGATTTGAACCGTACTACGGAGGAAAATTGCCTGCTCCCGCAAGCGGCGGCGCCGTAAACGGCAGCGCCATAAATGGCGGCACCATAAATGACGGCGCCATTTATGGCGGTGAAAATTACTATGTATTCAAAACCACATTTTCCGTATGTATGGATTGCGTGGACAGGGACATAACGCTGTATATTGATCCTATGTATGTGCCGCGCAGTATACGCGTCAATAATACCGTAATCAGTCAGGCGGGCATATACTCAGGGGGGGTGTACAGCACCGGAATATCTCTCGCTTCTCATGTACCGCTTGCCGCCGGCTTGATTTATTATTCAGAAGATAACGCCCCAATTGAAAATACCCTGGTAATCGAAACGTTTCCTCAATACGAAAGAAACCCGCTGCCGGAATTTTCAATAGCCGAATATACTTTTAATGAAAGAAAAGTATTCTTAAAAAACCTTTTAACCTCCCACCTGGTTCTTGCCTCTCAGGTTCTTTCGCTGCTAATCGCCGGTTATCATTTCTTCCTCTTTTTTTCCAGGGGCCGCAAGGATATAAAGTATCTGTATTTTTCGCTTTTGTGCCTTTCATTCTTCCTTGCTTACACCAGCGTCGGGTTTGTCTATAATTCGTCGCATTATACGCTGATAATTAAGATAACCAGGGTTTTCCAGTTGCTGAGTTTCCCCCTTTTTGCCGCGTTTATGCTGGAATCTGTGGGATTATTCGGGGATAAAAAAAAGTATATCATTATTAATCTTCTGGGTTACAGCATACTTTGCGCTTCATACATAGCCCTTCAGAAAACAAAACAATCCGTAAACGCGATTTACTCCCTCATGACAAATATAAATACGATACCGATTCTGGCTGGCAGTATAATTATTCTCTCTTACGTCGTTTTCTTTAAGAAAAATATCAAAATAGTGCCGCTGTTTATTATAGCGCTTACTGTCGCGGGTTCCAGCCTGCGCGACCTTTTGGTTCTGTCAAACGGCATAGAGCCGTTGTTCTGGGCGGCTCCATATTCATTCATTCTCATGGTAATTTTAATATACGTAATGCTGATAATTGAGGAAAATTTTATACAGGGCGCGTTCTCCCGCTACCTTGCGCCTGAGGTTATTTCCGAAATTGTCAAAGACCCTAACAAGCTTAACCTGGGTGGTGAAAAGCGGGAAATGACCGCGATATTCACTGATATTCAGGGTTTTTCCGCAATTTCCGAACAGCTCGATCCCGCTCATCTGGTACGCCTTTTAAACAAGTACCTTACTGAAATGAGCAACATCATAATGGAAAACCTTGGAACTATAGATAAATACATGGGAGACGCGATTATCGCGTTCTTCGGCGCTCCTTTGTTCAATGCCGAGCATAGCGCGCTTGCCTGCCGCAGCGCACTCGCGATTAAGGCGGCGGAGAAGGAACTGAACAAAGCGTTAATCAGTGAAAAGCTGTGCCCTGTGCCAATTTTTACCCGCATAGGAATAAATACCGGCGAAATGGTAGTGGGTAATATGGGGGCTGAAAAGAAGATGGATTATACCATCATGGGGAACGCGGTAAACCTCGCTTCGCGTCTTGAAGGGGTAAACAAGTATTACCGCACAGGCGGCATTTTGATAAGCGAATACACCAGGGAAAAAATCGGCGATGAGTTTTTACTGCGCCGTATTGACCGCGTCCGTGTGGTAGGGATAAACACGCCGCTGCGCCTGTATGAACTGCTATCGGCGGACACCGGGCAGGACGCTATAGAAATTTGGGAGAAGGCTCTTGATTTTTATGAGCACAGGGATTTTAGAAAAGCTTTTGGTTTGTTTGTTTCACTCATAAAGCGTTACCCGCATGACAATACAGCCCTGGTTTACGCGCACCGCTGCAAGGCGTTAATAGAAACCCCGCCGCCTGAAAACTGGGATGCCGTAAGAAATTTAACAATGAAATGACAGAGATAGCAAGGCTTCTAAATTCGATGTATTGACGCTCAACTTCCCCTGTTGTAA
>Ga0268262_10004810_pt1 | contig 13722 bp, 10 predicted proteins | sample TergutNc150P3_FD_190354 | JGI IMG/M metagenome (GOLD analysis project Ga0268262, IMG submission 190354) | Nasutitermes corniger P3 segment gut microbial community from laboratory colony in Florida, USA - Nc150 P3 (SPAdes) (version 2) | ecosystem: Host-associated > Arthropoda: Insects >... | reverse complement strand
TACATATCCGAAAGGAATTTTCAAAGAATAGGAGTGGGAATAGGTTTAATTTCGTGGTATGATAAGAAAATGGGGAGGTAGGAGAACAATATGAAAATTAATCATTTTTTCTTGGCGGTTATATTTGCGGCTATGGCTTTAATGCTTTCCGCCTGTGGTCCCGACCCTTGCATTGGCCGTGGTTGTAATGGCAAAGGTAACGATATAGCGAATTATAGAATCGTATTAATAGGTGATCAAGTATGGATGGCAGAAAATCTAGATTACGACGTTAGTGGTAGCAAATGTTACAAGAATGAGGAAAGCAACTGCGATAAGTACGGCAGATTATATGATTGGGCAACAGCGATGGCACTACCTGCTAGCTGCAACGCCAGTTCTTGCGCTTCGCAAGTAGGTGTAAAGCATAGAGGTATATGTCCCAGCGGTTGGCATATACCTAGTGATGCAGAATGGGCAACTTTAATAGATTTTGTTGGAGGTTCTTCAACAGCAGACATATCTTTAAAAGCAACAAGTGGTTGGAGTGGTTGGGGCTGCAATGGTCAGGACATTTATGGCTTTGTGGCACTGCCGGGCGGCTACGGCTATGCCAACGACACTTTCCTCTCTGTTGGGTTTGAAGGCGGTTGGTGGACTGCAACGTTTAATGCTAACTACGCCAACTACATACATATAAGCTGCTCTTATGTCGGCAAGTCCAAAACAAACAAGGACGTATTATATAGCGTTCGTTGCTTGAAAGATTGAAAAGAATTTGCACCAATGGCGGTGCGAACCTTGCCAAACCTTGTGTTCCCAAGGGTTTGGCTGGGGTAAAAAAACAAAGTGGGGAGAGGAGAAGAGAAGATGGATAAAGATTATATTCATAAATTATGGAAGCATATTGTTTCGGAATTATACTCCAAACCAATAGAAATGCAGACTATGGGAAGGGGGCGTTGGTTCTCAGTATATTCAAAAGATGATAATATATACATTGATAACTCTCAAACAAACAAACGTTCGGTAGAATTAAATAGTACAAGAAAAATAAATGAAACAGAATTCTCAAAAGTATATCCTTATTATCCGTTGTGGAGAAAAGGAAAAAAGGGTTTGAGGAGATTTATGCAAAAATTGTCGCTAAACACTTCATACATTCTAGCGTTAATAAATCATTTTGAAAAAAAGGTTTAATATGAAACAAATAGTTTGTGAAATGTGCGGCGGTAAGGATTTAGTCAAACAGAATAGTGTGTTTGTTTGTCAGAATTGTCAGGCAAAATATTCAGTTGAAGAAGCCAAGAAAATGCTAATTGAAACTGATGCTCCTGCTAATTTGAAATCATTTTCGCAAACGGAATATTCCAAAAGCTATCAACCTAAAAGTAAGTTAATTGCTTTGCTTTTATGTCTTTTTGCTGGAGGGCTTGGCGCCCATCGCTTTTATGTAGGAAAAATCGGAACAGGAATCTTAATGTTGTTATTCACTGTACCGTCCGTTATTACTTATTATAATATTGCGATACCTATTTCAACGATGATTAATCTTTATAAAATGGGACTTTTAGAATATAAGAGTACTATTATAACGGTTAATATTATTTTTTTTATGGTTGTTTTTGGTATTTGGCCAATAATTGATTTGATTAGAATTGCAACTGATAATTTTACTGATTCAAATGGTTACATACTTTCGGAAAACACAGGAATTTAATATGAAACAAATAGTTTGTGAAATGTGTGGCGGTAAGGATTTAGTCAAACAAAACGGGGTATTTGTTTGCCAGAATTGTCAAGCAAAGTATTCTGTTGAAGAAGCTAAGAAAATAATGGTTGAAATTGACACCCCTGCTAAGTTGGAGAACAATTCTACTAATTTTTCAAATGAACCTTTAGTGTCTTCCAATGGCTATCAACCTAAAAGTCAAGTGATTGCTTTTATTTTATGTTTTTTTGCTGGAGGGCTTGGTGCCCATCGATTTTATGTAGGAAAAACTGGAACAGGAATCTTAATGTTGCTATTAATTATACCATCCGTTACTTTTTTGAGTTATGCAACATCTATTTCAGAATTAAACTATATTTATGGAGGAAAATCTTCGCAAGAATACGATACCCTTGTAATAATTAGTATCATTTTGGTGATTATTTTTGGGATTTGGATATTAATTGATTTAATTAGAATTATTACTGGTAGTTTTTTTGATGATTATAATTCAGAATACGTTGACTCCAATCCAAAACGCGTTGATTCTGTCACAGTTGAACTTGATGAAGAGCTTATAAGAACGAAAAATAAAGAACACAACATAATTTTATATATAATATTAATTTTATTCTTAATTATACTTATATACTTAAGATTTACGTGAAACGCACAGTAGTTTTACAAAAATTGTATTATTCTGGAAATTCCTAAATTCCGTAAATTTTGGTTCAGACAAAAGGAATGTAATTCAGCAATCGGGAAAATCCCAAAAATCGGGGTCATCGGGGTTCAGACAATTAGCCTTTGCTCAAAGCCCTAATCTGTTCTCGCGAAAGACTTGTCATTCCAATCACCTCAGCAACGGAATATCCCTTTGCGAGCATATTACGGGCAACTTTTTTCAAGCCCTTAGTTTCACCCCTAACCTCGCCTCTGGCTTCACCTATAACCTCGCCCTCTTTCTTGGCATAAGCAATGCACGCTCTCTGGTCATATTCGTTTCTCATAACAGCCTCATATTTATAAAGCTCACTCTCCGTAAAATTAGAAATTTCCGCGATGTTGAAAATGTCCCTAAGCTCTTTTTCCTTGAAACTCTTGGGGGCTTTTTTCAGCTTATGACCATTCTTAAAAGCGAAAAGGATTTTATCCATAACGCTCTTGCACTCGCTCTCGGTCTTGCTGAACCTAGGCAGAATTACGAATGTCATTTGAAGCATATCGTAGCTTACTTCGGGGTGTTTGTCGTTCCTTATGGACAAGTGCTGCACAACTTCCTTGCAATTTTTTCCAAAATCAAGGTCAAAATCCAAGAAGCTGATGGAATAAAGTTTGGGAATGTTGAAATCATACTTTTTTCCTTTCTTCGCAAGGTTACTTATAATCATGTAAAGGTAATAGAAAGTGCGTCTTATAAAATATTCCTGCTTATCAACCTGAACCTCCACAATGAACCTAGAGCCTGTGGCATCCTCGCAATGGACATCAAACACGGCGTTTCTGTTGAGCCAGCCGTTGTTTTAGGCATAATCCTCCTAGTGTAAATATTTGATGTAATAAAAGGAGACTCTCAAACGTTGGAGGCTCTGTTGTTAATGAATATAGAAATTTTCTATATTCCCCCCATGTTTTCGCAATACTTATCTCAATCTGCTCTTAAAGGTACAGTCAAAGATTTAATGACTTCTGGGCTTGCTGTTGAATTTATCCAGCCTTGGTACACCCCTCTAAGCACAACGCCTGCAACCACAGGCATAGCGGTTGGCGGAATAGGCAGTGCGTTTACCGTAACCCCGGCAGGCACAACCCCTGTTATGCACTTTTTGCCCGGTATTCAGGTTCGGGGCGCGAAAAACGGGGATTTGAGATTAAACGATTTTTATTTCAGCGAGTCAATTCAAGGCGCGCCTTTGAAGGTTGAAAATGTTGCGCAGGTTTATGAATTGCTGTCGTTTTTCCCATTGGCGGACATAAAGGGCAGCCCCCTTGTGCCTAAAGGTCTTAAGGCTAACGAGATAGCAAAGCTGTTGGAAGATGCAACAAAAAAAGGCGATTTATACGCCGCAAACGAAAAACGCTTAAAACGCTGGCATATTGAATGGAGCCGCCGGACAGAAGCAATGCTGGAAAGTAAAAATCGCAGCCCACGTTTTCAAAGGCTTTGGCTCATAGATTTTTTTGACGGGCTTGTTGGCGAAACCCCGGAAAGGCAAGGCTCGCTAACCGCGGCTTGGGACAGTGAGCAAGAAATTTCAGGGCAGCAGGGCTACGATCCAGAATTGATGGAATACACAGCCTTGTATCCCGTTTCCGCTACCAAATATATCTCTAAAAAGATGGCGAATATACGCAAAATCCAGTTTTCCCCTGTGCTGCCGGGCAACGAAAATATGAGCAGTTTGCCGGTAAATGCAACTGTTTTTGAATTGGAAAACCCAACAAGCAAAACCCGCGAGATAACCATTGTTCAAATGCAAGAAAATCTCTGCGGGTACAATGTTTTAAAGGATAGGCACGGAGTTCAAGATTCCTCTTTTGTTTTGCAGCCAAACGCGAAATTCCCCCAAGCGGAGTCCTTTGGGCAGGTTCAGTCCGATAGCCGCTATACCATAGGCATAGAATTTTACACAAAAAAATTTCTCAATGAATCCGACTGCGCTGGCAGAATGGCAATTGCTGCAACTTGGAACCCCGGAGTTATTGCCCAGGCAAGCGCAAAGCCTATGTTCTACAAGCAAGACGAAGCCACTGTGCTAAATGGAGCTTTGCTATCGGGCAGGGTTAGCAAAAGCTGGGTGAAGAATGTTTACAGCGGCAGGGAAACGATGGCGGGCATTCTGTGCGTGACCGTTGAGCTTCCCCCAAACACAAGCGCAAGGGTTCAGTTCTCGTTAGCCCTTGATTTCCCCTTGATAAGAATGAACGGTTTGAACTCCGTTAAAAGATATACGGAATTTTACCCCGACCCAGACAAACGCGTAAAACCGCTGCTCTTTGAATTTATAGAAGCCGTTCCGCGTATTGAGTCCGCTATTCCTGTAAACTATAACCGCCTTGTTCCAGAACACGCTAGCAAAAATTTCCGCACCCTTGCCATAAACACCTTGAGCTTTTTGGCAGAGGCAACTATTTGGGACAAAGCTGATAAATTTTTGGTTCGTGAATGTGCGGATTACCCATTCTTCAACAGCTTAGATGTTTATTTTTACGGCTCTTTCAGCTTGCTCGCCCTTTTGCCTCGCTTGGACGGCTGCGTTATGCGCAGTTTTGCGGATGCGGTGTTGGCAACAAACCCGCAGATACGTAGGCATCATTCTTATGTGGGTTTGCCCTACGCGGATTTGCCAGACCCAAAATTGGAAGGCATGAGAGGGGTTAAGGGAGCGGTTATACACGATTTGGGTAGCCCTTTTGACGCCGCCCCCGATGCTTATGACTGGCATAATGTAAAAGAGTGGAAAGACTTAGCTCCAAAATTTGTTCTGATGGTTATAAGGCATTATCAGATGACAGGCGATATTTCCGTACTCACTTATTGCAGAGATGCGGTTTATGCCTCTATGGAATATTTGGAAAAATTGGTTGAGCCGGGGCAGGTGTTCCCGCTCACCCACGGAACGGACGATACCTTTGACAACTTGGCGAGCCACGGGATTTCCGTTTATTGCGGTTCGCTGTGGATTGCGGGCTTGCGTGCTGCTGCAAAAATTGCAGAAGCCCTCGGAGACAGGGATCGTGCTAATCATTGGAATAACTGGGCTAATGATGCACAAAAAGTTTTTCACGAGGTTTTGTGGAACGAAAAAGATGGCTATTTCCTCTTTTACGCTTCAAAGTCTCAAGGCGTGAACGATGATGTTTTTGCCGATGCTCTTTTGGCGGATACATATTTGCGTTTGCTGAATATGGAACCTATTATGGATTCAAAAAAGGCAAAGCGTACCTTAGCAAAAATTTACAACACCAACTATAAAAAGAACAGCCCTCTGATAGGCGCGGCGAATTTGGTGCACAAAGACGGCTCGCCTCTAGATGAATTCAATTTTCAGGCGCACGATGTTTGGATAGGCATTCAATACAGCCTTGCAACCGCTATGTATATGCACGGTATGAAAAGGGAAGCCGAGGATTTGCTGGAAGCGTGTTTCCGCAATCTTTACAAAGAGGCTCGTATTCCCTTTGCCGCGCCGGAAGGTTTTAACGGGAGCTGCCGTTTGCACGTTGGTGGCAAGGTTACAAAGGCATTGCTCGCCGATTTAAAAAAAGCAAAAGCATTGCTCGAAGACAACCGCATATCGCCGAACTTGCCGAGGACTTTGAGCAAGTTTGAAAAGCAGTTTAAGAGCTTATGCACAAAGAACAAAATTAAAGCCCCTGAGCTTTTCGCTTTGCTCCACGGTACGGCATTGAAATACACAGCAGGGAAATATTTTAGACCGGGGATGGTGTTTGCGGTAGCTAAGGTGCTATGATATGGCTGAATTGCTTCGCAAAATAGATTTTTTTAAAGATTTAGATGAAGCAACTCTTAACAAGTTTGCTGCAATAGCCACTATCCAAAATTTTCAGCACGGAGAAACCATAATACTCGCAGGCGATACGCGCAGGGCTATGTTTTTTATATCAAGAGGGCAAGCAAAAGTTTTCTCCGATTTCAAAAATTCTAGAAACAGCATTTTGAGCCTGCTCGCCGCTGGCGATTTTTTTGGCGAGATACAGCTTTTTAGCGAAAATGCCAAGAGTTATTTTTCCATAAAAGCCGAAGGCGAATGTTCCGTTGTGATTTTTAAAGGGAAGGATTTTATAAGCGAAATAACAAATACCCCAAAATTGTTGATAGCTTTTTTAAGAGCAACAACGCGAAAGCTCGCCAAAACCTATATGCAAATAGAATCTCTTTCTATGAGCACAATCAGAGGCAGGATAAGGTCTTGCTTAATGCAATTTATAGAGGAAGCGGGTGGGAAAAACCGCCCAACGCAGCAGCAAATAGCGGCGATGTGCGGCACCACAAGAGAAACGGTGAACAGGGAATTGTCTTATTTGGTAAAGAACGGCTACATAAAACTAGACGGCAAAAATTTAATTCTGCTGAAGGATTTGTCCAGCTAAACTATCTATCAAAGCCACAGCTTCATCATATTCCCCAATTAGATTTTTTTGCAGAATATTTTCAACGTTTTCGCCTATATTTGCCATATATGTAAATTTTTGCAAGGAGTTCGCTGCCTTGTCAATGGCATCGGAGTCAAAAATGCAAATCGCTGCTTTTAGATTATTGAGTTCATTTTTCAATGTTTCAAAATCTACGGAATCTTTTTGGTCATTTTTTCTGTTTGCTAAAAGAACCGAGTTTATATTATTTATAAGAATTTCCAAAGCCATTAAAAAATGGGCGTTTTGCTGTTTAATAAATGCTGAATCTCCCTTTCTCCCCGCTGCTTCCAAGGCTTTTGCAGTTTCGGATAAAGCCAGAGCGCCTATGCTTGCGCTTGCGCTCTTCAATGCGTGGACATAAGTTGTGTATAAAGAGTAGTTGCCCGTTTCCAAACTTTTCTTGATTTCGGCCATTTTCTGAATTCCGTCTTTGTGGAATACGGCAAGGGTCTGCATATATCCTTTAAGCGTTCCGCCTGTCATGGAAACGCCTTTTTTTACATCGATGCCGCCAATTTCCATCTCTATAGCTTCGGGGGTGCCAGCATCGGCTATCTTTGCCTCAAATTTTTCTTGCTTTTCTTTTGGGAGCCATTTTGCCAAAATAGCATCCAGCTTAACTATATCTATTGGTTTTGAGAGAAAATCGTTGAAGCCGTTTGAGAGAAACATTTCCCTTGTGCCGGAAACAGCGTTGGCGGTAAGCGCGATAATGGGCAAATTTGCATAACGCGGATTTTCGCTGTTCATTTCCCTTATGAGCTTAGTGGCTTCTATGCCGTCCATTTCCGGCATCATGTGGTCCATGAATACCAAGTCGTAGAGGTTTTCTTTTACCGCCTCGATAGCCGCAAAACCGCTCTGGCATAAATCGATTTCCATTTTGTAAGGCTGCATCAAGCCCTCGGCTACCTTTAAATTCGTATCGATGTCATCTACAATGAGAATTTTTGCTTTTGGAGCATTGAATTTAATTGTCACGCTTTCGCTGCCAAGTTCTTCTGTGGTTTTAATAGTGCCAAAAGGTTCGTGGGAACGTATTTTTTGGGGTAATTTAACTATAAATGTGCTGCCTTTGCCGTATTCCGAATGAACTTTTATATCTCCACCCATTGCCGTCACGAGATTTTTTGTTATGGCAAGCCCAAGCCCTGCGCCCTCTACCTCTTTGTTGGCAGTAAAATCCAACCGAACAAAATCTTCGAATAATTTTTCCAGATTCTCTTTTTTTATGCCTATGCCGCTATCAGCAACTTCTATGGTTAAAAAAACTGTATCTTCGGTTATCTCTCCACTCACGGAAAAAGAGACAAAGCCTTTTTTTGTGTATTTCACAGCGTTGCTCAATATGTTTAACAGCACTTGCCGGATTCTAATTTCATCTCCCAAAAGCGCATTTGGTATATTGCTATCTATATTTATCTCAAATCGCAACTTTGAGTCCGTAATCCTCATATTGATGATGTTTACCACGTCGTTTATCAAAGACGAAAACATATATTCAGTTGGGATTATTTCCAGCCTACCGCTCTCTATCTTTGAAAAATCCAAAATATCGTTGATTATAGATAAAAGATTTGTACTTGCTTGTTTAACGGTAGAAATATATTCCTTTGCGGTAGAAGTCATATTCTCTCGCAGGGCAAGCTCCGCCATGCCTATTATCGCATTCATAGGCGTTCTTATCTCATGGCTCATATTTGCCAAAAATCTGGATTTGGTCTCATTGGCTTTATCCGCTTTGACCTGTGCTTTTTCTGCCTTGCGAGCTTCTCTGTGAAAACGGATAAAACTTAGCAAACTGCTTATGAACACAAGCACCACAGAAATAATTTGAACCACCGTAAGAATGGATATCATTCGCCTTGCAAATGCTATATCACTATCTTTTATATCCACTCCGGCAATCGCTTTGACATTGCCTTCTTGGTCAAAAATGGGGGCGTAGCCAGTTAGCAGCCCTTCCCAGCCAGGGGTGTAATTGCCTAGGCCGGAATGAACGGAGCGCCCTTCCCGCGCGGCTAATAACCAGGGCAGGGAAGCCGCATCATAAGGCGGAGTGTCCAAACCAACCCGCGTTTTTTCGTCAAAATCATTATCCACTATATACTGCATTGAATCCTTATTAGGGCGAATATAATACGCATAGAGAACCTCGGCTTTTATGGAAAAATCCAGCAATTTTCTGTGCAAATCTTTGTACGATTGGAGTTCCATATCCTCTTTTTTCTGATATTTATCCAATTCCTCTACAGTTACGGAACTCGCCAAATACTCCGCCACAGAAACTATGCGGCGTTCTATGTTGTATTCCATTGCACTTACGGAAATAGCCACAAAATGATTTGCGACAACAGACACAACAAAGAGCGTTAAAAAGGAAATAAAGAAGAGGGTCAAAACAAGGTGCTTAATCATTGTAACCCATAGGAATTTGTGACTTTATTGAACTTATCGGAAATTTCAAGGAATATATTTACCAAATCAGGGTCAAAATGCGTTCCACTGCCATCAGAGATAATTTTAACAGCATCCTCGTGCGAGAATGCCTTTTTATAAGGTCTTTCAGAAACAAGAGCATCATATACATCAGCTATTGCCATTAGCCGCCCTTGGAGCGGAATATCTTTGCCTTTTAACCCTCTTGGGTAACCGCTACCATCCCATTTTTCGTGGTGGGTAGCGGCAAAAACTTTAGCGTGTTTCAAAAATTCATGGTCAGTTGTATTTTGTTTTATCTTTTCGATAAATTCTTCGCCGCAAATGGGATGTTTTTTTATTTCGGCAAATTCCTCTTCCGTGAGTTTGCCGTTTTTTTTGAGAATTTCGTCTTTCACCGCGATTTTGCCAACATCATGCAGCTGCGAAGATTGCAACACCAAACCGATGTTCCAATTGCGCATCTCTTCTGCGAGTAAACCGCGCATTAAAAGAGCGCCTATCAATAAAGCCAAATAATTCTGCGTTCTTTCCACATGTTTGCCGGTGATATCATCGCGGCTTTCCACAAGCTCTGCCATTGCTTTTAAGATGGCATTTTGAAGTTCTAAAATGGATTTAGTTTTAGCTGTAACCATTGCTTGCAGATGTTTGTTATAATTTGCAAGTTTTAAATGAGTCTCTATGCGTTTGAGCAAAAGAGATGGGGAAAATGGTTTGGTTATATAATCTATAGCCCCAAGAGAAAGCCCTTCTAGCTCGCTATCCCCATCAATTTTTGCCGTTAAAAAGATAACCGGAATATTTTTGGTTTCTTTTTTGCTCTTTATAAGTTTTATCACTTCGTAGCCATTCATATCCGGCATTTCTACGTCTAAAAGAATTAAATCTGGGATGCTCTTTTCAAGGGATTTTAAAAGAGAAGCTCCAGAATTCATGGTAAAAACCTTGTAATGTTTTACAAGCGTATTTTTACCAAGAGTCAAATTTGTCATATTGTCGTCAACTAAATAGATAGTTCTGCGTTCTTCGACCATGAAGTTAAATATAGCAAATTAAAGCCTTAATGCAAGGCTCTTTTAATTTCCTCCATTAAGCTATCTATTATGGATATGGTCTCTTCGTATTCTCCTATTAAAATTTTCTGCAAAATATTCTCGATGCTGGTACCGATGTCTGCTGCCTGTGTAAATTCTTGAAGAGAATTTGTCGCTTTATTGATAACATCAAAATCATAAATGCCAACCGCTGCTCTTAGTTTATCGAGTTCACGTTTCAGGGTTTCAAAATCAACAGATTTTTTTTGCCCATTTTTTTTGCTCGCTAAAATAGCTGTGTTTATGTTATTTAGAAGAGTTTCCAAAGCCGTTAAAAACTGAGGGCTGTGCTGTTTTATATAGGCAAAATCACCTTGTTTGCCCGCCATCTCCAAGGATTTTGCGGTCTCGGATAAATCCAATGCCCCTATGCTTGCGCTTGCGCTTTTCAATGCGTGGACATAAGTTGTGTACAGAGGGTAGTTGTTTGCCTCCAAGCTCTTTTTGATTTCATCAATTTTCTGAATTCCGTCTTTTTGGAATATGGTAAGAATCTGCATATAGCTTTTAAGCGTTCCGCCCATTATGGAAATACCTCTTTTGACGTCAACGCCGTCTATTTCAATTTCCGGTGTTTCCGAAGTGCCATTATCTGCCGCCTTTGCATCCAGCTTTTCCTGCTTTTCTTTTGGGAGCCACTTTGCCAAAACGGTATTGAGTTTAACGGTGTCTATGGGCTTTGACAGAAAATCGTTGAAGCCATGCGAGAGGAACATTTCCTTTGTGCCAGAGATGGCGTTAGCTGTTAGGGCGATAATCGGCAGTTCTGTGTAATGCGGGTTTTCGTTGCCCATTTCTCTTATGAGCTTGGTGGTTTCTATGCCGTCCATCTCCGGCATCATGTGGTCCATTAGCACCAAGTCGTAGAAATTTTTTCTCACCGCCTCAAGAGCCGCAAATCCGCTCAGGCATAAATCTATTTGCATTTTGTATGGCTGCATCAAGCCTTCGGCTACCTTTAAATTGGTGCTGATGTCATCCACAATTAGAACCCTAGCTTTTGGCGCTACAAACCGTGCTGTGACATTCCCATTCGTGCTATAAGAAAAATTGCTGGATACGCCGTTCAATATATTCGCGATGGATATGGAATGTACGGGCATAGCCAATATCTCTAAATTCAAGTCTGCCGTTGCATCGCCAAATTCCGTGAGCACAACTATTTGGGTTTTGGATCCCATCTTCTCCATCACAGCCCTTGCATTTTCCAGCAGGGAATAAGAGACTAATAGGAAGGTATAATCTTTAGTTTGCAGTTTTTCACTTAGCTCTTTGTCATTTTCGGCACGCTGGCAACTCACGCCCAAGTTATCCACTGTGCAAACTATGGAGTCCGCATATATTTCATTTCTTTCATAAACAAGAACGCTTTTCTCATCGGGTTTATTAACCGATGCCAAAGGCTCTGGCGAGCATATCTTCTGCGAAAGCGTGATGATAAACGTGCTGCCCTTGCCGTATTCCGAGTGAACTTTTATATCCCCGCCCATAGCCTTCACAAGTTTTTTAGTTATGGCAAGCCCAAGCCCCGTGCCTTCAATTCCTTTGTGGGTTGTAATATCTACCTGCACAAATTCGCCAAACAATTTTCTTAAATCCTCCTGTTTTATGCCGTTGCCGCTGTCTGTTACATCTATGGTTAGGGTGGTTGTGTCTTCAACTGTTTCCCCGCTCACGGAAAAGGATACAAAACCTCTTTTTGTGTATTTAACGGCGTTGCTCAACACATTGAGCATCACCTGCCTTATTCTTGTTGCATCTCCAAAAAGGGAATTTGGTACATTGCAGTCTATATTCACCACAAAGCTCAGATTTGAATCCACAACGCGCATTCTTATAATGCTCACTACATCGTTTACCAAAGATGAAAATAAGTAATTGCTTGGAATTATCTCCAGCTTGCCGCTCTCTATTTTTGAAAAATCCAAAATATCGTTTATAATGGATAATAGATTTGTGCCCGCCTGCTTGACGGTTAAAATATGCTCCCTTGCTGAATTAGACATATTTTCGCGCAATGCCAGTTCAGCCATCCCTATTATCGCGTTCATGGGAGTTCTTATCTCGTGGCTCATCTTTGCGAGAAATTCGCTCTTGGCTTTTGATGCAGCTTCTGCCAGCTCGTTTTTTTCATCGGATTTTTGTTTTGCCATGGTGAGGCGGAACAGCACAAAACTGAGCATCAACGCTAAAAATGCGCCTAAGAGAGCGATGAACAATCTCATTTTTTTCACTTTTTGGTAGTATTGATCCATAGGGGTTAAAATTCCCATGTGCCAGCCATTTTCAAATCGTTTGGTGAACAGAATAAAATTTGAATTCAGTTTGTTATCTATTAATTTATGTTCGGAAATATCTATACCTTGTTTTAAATCGTCCACCACGTTGGAAATGCCTTTGTATGGCAATTCAGCCAAGGGCTTGCCCATGCTCTCTTTTATGGGAATGGCGATAATTTCCAAATTTTCGTTCAGCAATATCCCATAACCGCCTTCGGCAAGGCGCGTGCCTATAACATATTTCACTATTCTATCGAGCGACAGGTCTAAGCATACAATGCCAAGCGAATTGCCATCTCTATCAAAAATGTGCTTTGAATAAGAAACAACAATTTCTCCCGTCTGTGCATCTACGTAAGGAGTTGTGGTTGCCACTTCGCCGTGCGCGGCCACGGCTGCTTTGTACCACGGGCGTTCCTTGGGCACATAGCCCTCTGGCGTTATCCAGCCGGTTCCGTCTATGTACGCATTTTCGAATACATCAAAAATGCCGTAAACCCCGTTAAAACCGGACACATGCGTATCGCCGGAATAGAAATGTTCTGTCATTTCTGTCATATATCTCAGTACTGAATTTGCGGAACTGCCCCGTAAAATCATGCTACGTATGCTCTGTGAAAGATTTTGCAAGGATGTTTCTGCCCCCTGCAAATCTGCAGCTATTTTTGATTGCGTGTAGGAGAGGACGCTTTTCGCCTCTCTCGTTAAGTAATCGTTTACAATGTCCCTTACGAACAAATAGCTTATGAATGTCATAAGAAAAAAAGCCAGCCAAACAAATAATAATTGTTTGAATATGGAACGTATAACCGATGTTTTTTTCATAGCCCCCCCTGCCAATGAAATTATACATGACCTACATGTGGGGGGGTAAAATGTAAATATAGAAAAAAATCTTATCCCAGCTTTATCCTTGGGTCTATAAACCCATAGAGCAAATCGCTGAAAAGCCGCCCAAGCATGGCCATAAAACACGAGAGCACTATAATGCCCAAAACCACGTTGTAATCCCTATGCACCATCGCGTTGTAGTACAAAAGTCCCATGCCGTCTATGT
>Ga0268262_10004809_pt1 | contig 13724 bp, 11 predicted proteins | sample TergutNc150P3_FD_190354 | JGI IMG/M metagenome (GOLD analysis project Ga0268262, IMG submission 190354) | Nasutitermes corniger P3 segment gut microbial community from laboratory colony in Florida, USA - Nc150 P3 (SPAdes) (version 2) | ecosystem: Host-associated > Arthropoda: Insects >... | reverse complement strand
CAAGTTCTCTGTCTGTTGAAAGACCAATATCGTTCACTGCTTGAGTCACCGATATAACGCTGTTTTGCATATAATGCGATTTTTCGTTGAGTTCTTTCATCGATTCGCTCATCTGCAAAATGGAATTTTTTATATCCGTTGTATTTTCGGCAATGTGAGAAGTTAATTTTTTTAGTCCGTCCAAATTGATGTATATCTCTTCTATGCCAACCGCCATGCCGTTCACATTGTCTATGACATCTTCGGAATAAACAGACATTTCTATAGTGCGCTGACCCACCAACTTTGCATCGTAATCCACAATGTCTAGCATATCGGTACATGAGCCGCTTAAATCCGAAACCTTGTCTGCGCTAATGCGCACATTATCAATAAAAGAACCCACGTTGCGAATCAAGGCATTGATATCTGCCGCCAGATTTTTAAGTTCTTCTTGCGAATTCAATTCCATATTAAAATCGCCAAAGCGAATACCCTCACTCGCCAATTTATGCAAATAGGCAGACAAATTATTCAAAGGAACAACAAATGAATTCATTTGCCGGAAAATCATAAATAATCCTATCAAAAAGGAAACAAGCATTATGCCAAACAAGTTTCCTATTAGTTTTATGCGGCTATCTTTGAATTTATTCGTAAAAAATTCCGCTACTCTATTGATTTTGTCTGAATAACTGCCGATTGCAACAACCCAGTCCCAGTCTTCAATGTAAACGCTTTTTGCAAGACCATCCACAGCAGGAGAATTTGCGCTTGGCTTAAAGTATTTAAAACTTACAGAGGAAAAATCTTTGACAAGCGCTTTGTCAATCATTTCCTTGGCAAATTTTTTGCCGTTTACATCCGTTGCTTCAAGCACATTTTTGCCTGGCAAAATAACATTGCCAAGCGAATCCATAAACAAAACCTCATCTCCGGTTTTTGAATTAAAAATAAAGTAAAAACCATTGTATTTTTTGTCGCTATGGCGGTAAAATTCGTAATTGCTACGCCACCAATGAATTTCCTTCAACAAACTCGCTACTTTGCTCTTATATTCTTCTGCATTATCTGGTTCCCTGCGAGATAGAATCACATAAGGATGCAATATAGCGTAAACAATGTTGAGCCACGAGTCCATAGTCTCCTCATTGTCTGTTTGCAATATTTCGTTAAAATTCTCTATGCTTTTAGAATCAGAATCCTTAATTATTGAATAAACCAATAGACCATTTATCAAGGCAAAGAGCAGCAGCACCGCCAACATAGACAAAATCATTCGTTGCGAAAAATTCACAGTGGGGATAATATAGAAAAAATCCTCTCCACTTCCTTTTCCGCACTGCTCTCCCCAATTTCAACAACAGCCTGCATGGGCATAGTTGTCAAAAAACGCATGGGGAATTTGCTTTTTGCATAAATTTCTGCTAGAATAGGCGACTTTGCGGTTATTATGTTTGAGAAAGTTAAAACGGCTACGCCTTGTTTGCGTGCTATGCCTGTTATTGAAAGTTTTTTGGCTTTTAGTCCGATTTCCGCAGACATCAAAAGCATTTCCGCAGGCCTGGGGATTGGACCAAAGCGGTCTCTCAATTCTTCGGCTAGGGCAGCAATTTCTTCGCTTGTCTCTATTCTTGCAATGCGCTGGTAAATGGAAATTCTTGCCAAGCCGTCTTTTATCCAGGTTTCTGGCAAATAGGCATCAGCGCGGAGCTCCAGCCGTGGCTGGACTGCTGAATCGCTTTGCGTGCCCAGCAATTCCGCAACCGCTTCCTTAACCATTCTAACATAAGTTTCAAAACCTATTTCCTCTATAAACCCGTGCTGCTCCATTCCAAGCAAATTTCCTGCACCGCGAATTTCCAAATCTCTCATAGCAACTTGATAGCCGGAACCTAAATCCGTAAATTGTTCCATAGCGGCAAGCCGCTTTTTTGCGGATTTTGATACCCCAACTTCTCCCTCTGGAACCACCAAAAAAGCCCTTGCCTGCACAGACGACCTGCCAACCCTGCCACGCAACTGATAAAGCTGCCCAACCCCAAACTGCTGCGCGTTCATAATTATTATTGTGTTTGCGTTTGGAACATCAAGCCCGGATTCTATTAAAACTGTGCAAACCAAAACGTCAAATTCTCTGTTTATAAAAGCAGACATCGTTTTTTCCAAACTGCTGTCTGACATTTGGGCGTGTGCGATGGCGACCCGCAAATTTGGAACCCAGCCTTCCACTTCTGCTGCCAGCTTTTCGATGCTTTGCACCCTATCATTCACAACAAATGCCTGTCCACCCCTTTCAATTTCGTCTTTTACAGCAGCGGCTAAAATGCCTTCGTCTCTTTCCATTATTTTTGTCTCTACAGGCAGGCGGTTGAGAGGCGGCGTGTTTATAAAGGAAATATCCCTAACTCCGGTCATTGAGAGTTGCAGGGTTCTTGGGATTGGCGTTGCGCTCATAACCAAGGTATCTAGCGAAAGCCGCATTTCTCTTAGCATTTCTTTTTGCTTAACCCCGAATTTCTGTTCCTCGTCAATAATCAACAAGCCTATGTCTTTGAATTTAACGTGGTCTGCAAGCAGGGCGTGGGTGCCTACCACCAAATCAATTGTTCCCGCTTCCAATTCTTTGTAAATTGCTTTTTTCTCAATAATTGATTTGTAGCGATTCACAAGAGCTATTTTTATGGGCCAGTCTGCAAACCGTTCCGTAAAAGACTGAAAGTGCTGCGCGGCTAGCACCGTTGTTGGAACCAGAACGGCAACCTGTTTTTTCGCGCTTATGCACTTGAACATTGCCCTCATCGCAACCTCTGTTTTTCCAAAGCCAACATCGCCACACAAAAGCCTGTCCATTGGGCGTGGTTTTTCCATATCGCTTTTTATTTCCTTGGAACTGCGAATCTGGTCTGGCGTGGGGGGAAAGGGGAAATCGTTCTCAAATTCTTCTTGCAACGTGGAATCTGCGGGGAAGGCAAAGCCTTTTGCTATTTCTCTTTTTGCGTATAAATCCACAAGGACTTTGGCAATTTGAGCTATGCGTTTTTTTGCTCTCTCCTTGGCGTTTTCCCAGTTCTTGGTGCCAAGTTTATTGAGTTTTGGCGGACCATCCTCTTCGTTCCACACGAGTTTTTCCAGTTTGTGCAAATCTCCAACCGGAAAAGAGAGCCTGGCTTTGTCTGCGTATTCTATCATCACGCAATCCACTTGCGCGCCCAGTGCCTCTATGCGGGCAAGCCCCAAAAATTTTCCCACTCCATATTCTTCGTGCACAACATAATCGCCATTTGTGAGCGAATCCGCAAAAATCGCATTGTGCAAACTGGAAGATTTATGCTTCTTTTTTGTCAAATGCCCAAAGCGGTTGAAAATCTGATTTTCGCATAACACAGCAAAGGAATTATCAGAGCACCAAAAACCCTCCGTTATGTGCCCAACCAAAATCTCTTTTGCAGCAGAACCCTGTGACAAATGATAAAGCCTCAGTGCCTGCCCTTGCGAAGGAGCCAGTAAATAAACATCGCCGCCTTTTGCGCTGTACTGCGCAATTTCCTTTTCCACTCCCTCAAAACCGGAATTTGAGCGTGTTTGGGGAATTATTTGATTTGAGGATTTGGCATTGTTTAAAACAGAGAAATTCACTACTGAGTGCTTTGACAATTCCTCTGAAAATTCCAGCGGCAGGCTGTAATAATCTTCTGTTGCTATTAAATAATCTTTTAAAAAATCAAACGCAAAGCTATCATTTTCTTCGTGTAAATTCATTGGGAAAATCTCTATGCTCTCTAAATTTTCCAAAGACCTTTGCGTGAATATATCAAAGGTTCTTATGGATTCTAGGGTATTGCCCCAGAGTTCCATGCGTATGGGATGTTCGCGCAAAAGCGGGTTTATGTCTATAACGCAGCCTCTTATGGAAAAATCCCCAACGCTTTCCACAACAGCTTGCTCTCTGAATCCCCTTGATATAAAAATTTCCTGCAAATTTTCTTCGCTTAAAATATCTCCTACTTTCAAATTCAGGGATTTTTCTTTTAGGCGTTTTGCAGAGGGCAATTTTGTTTTGAGGGCTTCTGCGCTTGCAACAACAATTTTAGAGCCGGTTGCCGCATTTTGGATAAATTTCAGCTTTTCTTCCAAAATTCCACTGAAAACTCTAGCTTTGTCTGCCTCTTTTGTAAGGGGCAATGAGAGCAAATCGATTTCATCAATTTGCAAGCATAGATTCTCAAGCCATAAATCCACAGATTTTTGTTCTTTCGTTATTATCAAAATTGGCTTTGAGTTCTTTAAAAACTTTGCGCTAACCCATAAAGCCTGTGCAGAAATGCCCAGATTGCCCGAATGGCAAACCTCCCCCGCTGCTGGAAAATTCAGGCTATCCAATAAACCCAAACTTTCGCTCTGCAAAAAATCAGAAAGTGCGCGGAAACGCAATTAACCCTGTTCCTTTAGATGTCATAATGATAAATGTAGAAAATGCTACTCCCCAAACACGCACCTGAACCCAACGTGAGTTCCCCAATAGCGGGCATCTTCCTCTTCTGAGTTTTCAACGTTTAGGCTTATTTCATCGGATTTGTAACTACCGCCTTTTAGGAATTTGTATTTGCCAAACCAAAAGCCATCGTCTTTAACCCATTCGGCAACATTGCCAAACATATCGTAAAGTCCATAGCTATTAGGTCTTTTGCTGCGTGTAGTCACAGGTTTTTTCTCGTCAAATACTGCATAATCTTTTGGGTTTGCATTGCTAGCCCAGGAATGTTGATATGGAGAACCTGCCCTTGCGGCATATTCCCATTGTGCTTCTGAGGGAAGCTCACCACCGAGCAGAGAGCAACATTTGTTTGCTTCTTTCCAATTCACACTGTGTGCGGGAAGTGAATCGCCTTTGTATTTGCCAAAATTCTTTTTGCCGCATTTATCTTTGTACAATTCCTGGGTTATTGGGGTTGCATTCATAGAAAAAGCTTTAATTTCTGTGTTTTGACCTTTATATTTGAAATAGCCTCCGGGGATTTTAACAATAGAAGCATCAACTGGTTTTTCTGGAACAATTTCTTGAGCCGACTTTTCCGCCAGCCATCTGGCAACTTCTGGCTGAGTGCGAATATAGTCAGGCAAAATAAATTCCCCTTTCAGAGGAATCAAAAAGCCGTTCCAAGATATATTGAGTCCGGAATATTTGTAGTAATGCCTTGAATAGCCGTTTTCAACGGGAATCCAAACAACGTGGTTTTGCGTTGTTAAAAAAGCAAGAGCGAGCGGAGTACTTGTGGTTAAGGCTCTAACCAAATTGTCTCCAGTTAAAAAATCGTGCTCCCAAGTTCCTTTCCATGCAACCTCCGCACGAGCATCCGGCGAATGAAAATAAAGTTCCAAATTGCCTTTTAATCCGTTATTCGATGTGGATTCAAAGCTTGCCGCAACAACAGGAACAAAACCGCTCAACTGAATGTTTCCAAGCTCCACCATACGGGCAAAAAGCGCATCCAAATCTCGCTGCTTGGAACCGGAGCAATTCGCATACCATTCGTTAAAAGAGAGCTGCCTTTCGTTGAGGTAAATTTCAAAGTATCGGCGATATTCGGCAGAGCTGTCGCTTAATGGCTCTGGAGCAGAATATGGCAAGGGATAATCCGCAACAAAATAAGCTAAACAAAGAGAATCTGGTATAAGTTCAATTTCTGGATTAACTAGGCTATCGTATATGCTTTCCAAGGTTCGCAAATCGGTTGATGTTGATATGTCTGGAAGTTCAATTGCCGGTATCTTGTGTTTTTTCATTTGAACATTGTGTGAAATTTTCACTCCTTTGTTAACGCCAGCAAGAAATGTCTCTGTCCAGTAACCATGAGCACGCAAGGAGTAAATTGCCCAGCCTGGAGGCGCTTCTATTAAAACTGGCGTGTTGCCAACAGCTTGCTCGTTGAACCACACCCCAGCAGGCACGGAACTCTGCAATTCAAAAATTCCATTATCATACCTGGAAATGGAGGCACTATCTTGAGCAAAGCCCGAGGCACAGAGCAGCAATGCGAAAAGTATAGAGACTATTTTTTTTTGCATAAAGGGAAAATTTAGCAATTATTTTAAGCTACTTGCTATTTTATCTCGAACTTCAATCAATTTTGCATAACTAGCATCTGGAATTATGGGACCCATAACCTGCACCACTTCTGCTGCGGCTGCAGAAGCAAGCTCGCCACATTTTTCAAGAGGCCAGCCGTTTGTATATCCATACAGAAAACCCGATGCCCAAAGGTCGCCTGCCCCTGTTGTATCTATGGCTTTAGCTTGCGGAGCGCTTATTCTGATTATTTCATCTTTCACGCCTATAAGAGAACCTCTTTTGCCAATTTTAACAACGGCTACTTTAGCCATTTTGGCAATTTCCATACAGGCAAGGTCTTCTTCTACGCTAGTCAATATGCGAGCTTCTTCTTCATTTGCTATTATAATATCTATGCTGCGTTCTTCTATTAGCTTGTCTATTATAAAACGGCAATCCTGCACAACTCCAAAAGAACCGCAATCAAAGACTACCTCCAAATTTTTGGATTTTGCTATATGTATGCAATGCAAAAGTATGGAGGGATTATACGCCAAGTATCCTTCCAAATAGAGAAAATTTACGCTTTGAAAAGGTGCTTCGCTAACCTCGGTGGGAAGAAGCTCGGCAGAAGCTCCCAAATAAGTAAACATTGTGCGTTGGGCATCTGGGGTAACTGCAGAAAGCACCCTACCAGTAGGGGTTGAACTTTTGCGCACAAAGCCTTCCACTCCGTTGTGGTAGAGGTTCAAGGAATATGTATCGCCCAAATCGTCGTTGCCGACCTTGCAAACAAAGCTAGCCTTGCCACCAAGCCTTGCCAAACCGATCATAGTATTGCTAGCAGAGCCGCCAGGTATAACTGAAATATCTTCAACATTGCCTAAAATGCGCCCCATTTCGCCCCAATTCACAGGGTTCATGCCGCCTTTTGGCTTTTTTTGCCTAAGAACCCATTCTTCGCTAACCGAAGCTATCAAATCTATCAATGCCGCACCAACGCCTAATACTTGTTTCATTTTTGTTCCTCTGGATTTTATGTAAATATAGTAAAGTAAATGAAAAAAAATCAACAATCCCTATCCACACGTATTTCCACCCCTTTTGACGTTTTTATAAAATCAGGGTTGGCAAGGGCGGTTTTTATTGCGTTTTTCATATCTGCTGCGTTCACGGTTTTTATTGTTATTGCCATACGGTGGTTTTTTTGCACACGTGAAATGAATGGTTCTGTGGGGCCTAGGATTGTTGGGTTGCCAAAACAGCCACGGAGAACTATCCCTACCGCCGATGCGGCGGCTTCGACCTTGATTTTGTTTTTTCCCTGGATTCTTATTTGCGCTATTTTGCAAAAGGGTGGGTAAAAGGCTTCTTGCCTGTCGGCAAGTTCGCGGGCGGCAAAGCCTTTGTAGTCGTGGTTTATGGCGAATTGCATAACGGGGTTTTCGGGGCAAAAAGTTTGGATTATTACTTTAGAGTTTTCCAAAAAACGACCGGCTCTGCCAGCTACTTGCGTTAAAAGCTGAAAATATCTCTCGCTTGCGCGAAAATCTGGAACGGAGCTTCCTATGTCTGCGCATAGAACGCCAACTAGGGAAACACTTGGAAAATCGTGACCTTTTGCAACCATTTGCGTTCCCAAAAGAATGTTGCATTCCTCGTTTCTGAATTTTTGCAAAAGCTTTTCCGTCTCCCCTAGCTTGCTTGTGGTATCGGAATCCATACGGATTATTTTTGCGTTTGGCAGCCATTCTTTAATTTCTTCCTCGGCTTTTTCTATGCCGCTGCCCCAGAATATGAATTTTTTTGAGCCGCATTTGCAGGAGATATCGAGTGGGTAAAGTTTGCCGCAATAGTGGCACATAAGTTTGCCGTATTGTTTGTGATAAACAAGGGTTACGTTGCAGTCTTTGCATTCCAAAGCCGCTCCGCATTCCTCGCAAATTCGGTTTGCGCTGTATCCTCTGCGGTTCAACAAGATTATTGCCTGCTTGTCCTCGGAAATGGTTTGGGAAAGGGCATCGCGCAAAACAGGGGAGAGCATTAAATCTTTGTCTTGCTTTTTTCTCTGTTCTTTCATATCGGTTATCAGCACTTGCGGAAGAGGCAGGGAACCCGGGCGTTCATTCATTTCTATAAGTTTGAGATTGCCGTTTTTTGCGTTGCTGTATGTTTCCAGAGAAGGCGTTGCAGAACCCAGAACCACAAGAGCACTATATTTATGCGCAATGTGAAAAGCCATTTCCTTAACGTTGTAGCGCGGCGCGGGGTCTTGCTGCTTGTAAGAAGAGTCATGTTCCTCATCTATTATTATGAGCTGAGGTTCAAAGGGTGCTAAAATCGCGGAGCGAGTGCCCATTAAAACATTTGAGCTTTGATTTAATAATTTTTTCCAAGTCTCCCGTTTTTCACGTGCTCCAAGCGCGGAATGCATAACCCAAATTTCGCAGCCTAAAAAATCTTCAAATCGTTTTCTTGTTTGATGTGTCAAATTTATTTCTGGAACAAGTATAAGTGTTTTCATCCCAAGCGCAAGTGCCTTGCGCGCTAGTTCCAAATAAACACGTGTTTTGCCAGACCCCGTTACGCCGTGCAACAAGGCACCTCTAAACCCGCTTGCTTGCAGCATATCGCTTAGCACATCGATAGCATTTTGCTGTTCGCGTGTCAAGGGGGGATGCATAAATATTTCTCCAATTCCTGCGGCAAAAATGCAGTTAAGGCTTCGCCTGTGGAACACATATAATAATTCGCGCACCACAGGAGTGTTTCTATGTAACGCTCGGAGAATACATAGCCCGATTTATGCGCTATTGCAGGCTTGAGTTTAAAGCTCGGAAAATTTTTATGGACATTCAACACGAGAGCTAACAAAGATTTTTTGCGCCCTCTTAAAGAAACCCAAACAACCGAGCCTCTTTTAACATTCTCATCTACGCCATAAGACAAACTATCCAGAATTGTGTTGGGTATGCAAATTTCGGCAACTGCCGCATAGTCCGGCACTATCCCTCGCTTTTTTCAAAAGGTTCTGTAGCTTTTACCCTTTTTACTTCTTCTAAAAATCTCTCCAAAAGAACTTTTTGGCGATATTTTTTTTCTGTAACCTTGCCTCGCGGTTGCAGGTTTTCTTTGTCGCTAGATTCTTTCAAAGTGAATTTAAACCAAGATACACCGTTTTTTAAGAATTCGGCGTTTATAACCTGGGTGGGGATTCCAGTGAATTTCCCCTTTTCTTCGCTATAATTCAAGCGAACTTCAACAGGGTTTTCCAACTGTTGCTCCGAAAAATGCACCAGAACAAAATTGTAATACCCCGCTTTTTGCATAGCAAGGGCATATTCGAGCCGCATTTCGTAGCTTGCGTCTCCATCGCCAAAAAATGCAACCGTTGCATTAGGATCTGTTACAGGCATATTTTCCAAGATAGAAGGCTGCCTGGAGCAAGCCCCGAAAAGCGATACCAGAGCAAGTACCGCAAGCATTAAAGATATTTTGCGTTTTAACATAGGGTATAATATAGTAAAATTCTAAATTATCAATATGCCTAAAAAAATTCTTCTCCTCATTTTACTTTCCATTCTCTCTCTCTCTTGCGAAAAGCAAAATACTGCAAAACAAACCATGGCTTGCCCCGAAACTCCGCCCAGCTACAAAGACGCAACTGGCGAATTTGACCCCATAGCCGTTCCAAACGAGGCTTTGCCCTGCGGAGAAATAACTCTTTGGGGAGGAGCTTCGCCATTTTCTCTAAATATGTGGCAAGACTACAATTCCTTTTCCGTTTCAATAATATCCATGCTTTTTGAACCTCTTGCGGAACTCCATTCCACAGAAAACAGACCCACCGGAGTTTTGGCGAGCAAATGGGATATTTCAGAAGACAAAATGAGCTATTTCTTTGAAATAGACAGCCGCGCAAAATGGAGCGATGGAAAACAAATCACGGCTTATGACGTGCAGTTCTACTACGATGTTATAATGGACCCAAAAAATTTAACGCCTATTTTCAAGGTTGGGCTTTCTCGCCTTGAACGCCCCGAGGTTATTGACAGCCTGCACTTAACCGTAAAAGCCAAAGACCCGCATTGGGGCAATTTTTGGGAAGCGGCAGGAATGGTTGCTTTTCCAAAGCATATTTGGGAAAAAGAAGATTTCAACTCCATTCGCTTTGAATTCCCCGTTGTGAGCGGGCCTTATTCCCTGAAACAAATGAAAATAGACCAGAAATTGGAGCTTGTGCGCCGCTCGGATTGGTGGGGGCGGCAGAAAAGATACAATGCGGGCAAATATAATTTTGAAAAAATAACATACCGTTTTATGGAAGACCGCAACAAAGCTCTTGAAGCCTTGAAAAAAGGCGATTTTGATGCTTATCCAATTTACACTTCGTCTATATGGGTTAAGCAAACCGACTTTGATGCGATAAAAAAAGGCTATGTTCTGAAAAACAGAGTGTTCAACGAAGAACCCATAGGTTTTCAGGGATTTGCATTGAACTTGCGCAGGGATAAATTCAAAGATGTTCGCGTTCGCAAAGCCCTTTCTCTTTTGCTGGATAGAGAGCTTATGAGCGAGAAATTTATGTTCAATCAATATTTTCTGCTCAACACCTATTTTCCAAGTCTTTGGGGTGGACATAAAAATCCATACTCGCCCCTATACCTTTATGCACCGGATTCCGCCCGCAAACTTATGGAAGAAGCTGGCTACACCGTAAATGCTGGGGGCAAACTTGTTGACAAAACTGGCAAGCCATTTGAACTCACTTTTTTAAACCACGCCGAGGATATTCGCCACACAACAAAATTCCAAGAAGACTTAAAAGCGGTAGGTATTGAATCAAACATAGAAACGGTTTCGCTTTCCACATTCCGCCAGCGCATTGACGATGCGAACTTTGATTTATGCTGGCTCGCCTGGGGTGCGGGTCGCTTGAGCGATCCGGAGGCAAGCTGGCATTCCAAAACCGCAAACGACAAAGGCACAAATAACGTACCAGGTTTGCAAGACAAGATTATAGACAGCCTTATTGAAGCCCAAAAAACCGAGCTAAATCTGGATGCCCGCAACAATATATTGAGGAATCTGGACACTCGCCTAACTGAAATAGTTCCATATATTTTGCTATGGCAATCAGAAAATTCCAAAATTCTGCATTGGAGGCGTTTTGGCTATCCTAAAACACTATATGGCAAATTCAATAGGGAAGATGCTATACCGGTATATTGGTGGTATAGTCCCGAAAAAGCTGAGGAACTTCAGCAAGCGCAAAAGAACAATGAGGCTTTGCCTATTGTGGAAATGGATGTGCCTTTCCAAAGCAGCTGCCATTAGCATTTCAACTCATTTTCCAATGCAATAACTGTTGAAAATCATCTCCAATACGTTTTCATCAGAAATTTCGCCCGTCACCGAGCAAAGGGAATTCCGTGCTTCACGCATTTCAAAGGCAGCCAGTTCCATTGCCTGCGATTGTTTCAACAATTCCAACGCTCTAAAAGCACTTTCTTCCGCTTTTTTTATGCAATCAATTTGCCGTTCGCTGACAATCCAAGGTTCTTCGCTTTCCTCTGATTCAGGAAAAAATATGGAGTTAAATGTCTTTTGCAATTCATTTATGCCAATGTTCTTTTTTCCTATAACGTCCGCGTGCGTTTCTACAACCAAATCCGCTAATTTACGCCATTCCTCAAATTCTTTTGGAGGTGGAATGGAAATGTCTATTACCAAAATTTTCAAATTTGCTTTCTCTAAAATTTCTCTTGTTTTTTGCATAGCTTGGCTGTCAATCTCGCTTTGAACCTCCCCTGCGAGTCCGGCTGTGTCTATAAGCAAAATATCTCCGCTTGGCAAATGCAGAGGCACTTCCACAAAATCTCTGGTTGTGCCCGGAATTTCGCTAACAAGCAACCTATCTTCTCTAACAAGTGCGTTTATCAAGCTGGATTTTCCAGCATTGGGCGCACCGAAAAAAGCGGCTTTGGGCAGGGTATGCTGCGATGTTTTGAACCTTTTTTTAAGATTTTGCAAACTTTGCAAAACTTGCTCCAATTTTTCATATCCTTGAAAAGCACTTGGGGGATTGCTTTCTATATCCTCTGCAAAATCCACCGAGAGTTCCAACAAAGCCGAAACCTCCTTGATTTTCTCCGCCAAAGCCTTTATTTCGCAAGAAACTTCCCCACTCAACAACCTATGCGCATTGCTCAGGCTTTTTGCATCTCTCGCACACAAAACATCGCCAAGTGCCTCAGCCCCAGTTAAATCCATTTTGCCATTTAAAAAAGCCCGCTTGGTAAATTCGCCGCGCTCCGCCAACCGCACATCTGGAACCTCGCATAAGGCTGCCATCAACTTGCGAACAATAAAGGGATTTCCGTGAGGGAAGAGTTCCAAAACATCTTCGCCTGTGTAGGAATTTGGTGCTGGGAAGTATATTGCAAGTAGATTGTCTATGAGTCCGGTTGGTGACTCTGCCTTGGTTAAAGTTGCTACGCGGGGTTGCATTTTAAATTCCGGCAAAATGGCTTTGCATATCGCTGGCACGGCTTTGCCGCTTGCTCGCACAACGGCAAGGGCGCTTATTCCTATTGGAGTTGATAGGGCTATTATGGTGTTGGTCATTGGTTTTGGATAAGATAGTAAATTTACTATATTTATCATTTGATATGTATTTTATCTGGGACGAAAATAAGAATAGGATTAACGTAAAGAAGCACGGTGTTAGTTTTGAACAGGCTTGCAAAGTATTTGATGATGCGAGAAAACTTGAAAAATTTGATACTGTGCATAGTACTTTGGAAGATAGGAGCATTATTATTGGGCAAGCAGAAGCGAATTTGTTATTTGTTGTGAATACCGAAATTGATAATGAAACTATAAGGATAATATCGGCGAGAAAGGCGAACAAAAAAGAGCAAGAGGTGTATTATGAGCAAAATGGTTAGGTATAAAATGAGCGAAGTTCCTGAGCCTTCCAAAAAGGATTGGGATAGGGTAAGAGCCATTAAAGACGAAGATATAGATTATTCAGATATTCCCGAAATAACTGATTTTTCTGGATTTCATCCATATTTAGAACGCAAGCTTTACAAGCCTATTAAAAAAACCGTAACTTGCAAACTAGATGCCGATATTATTGCTTGGTTAAAAATTGGCGGCAAAGGCTACCAAACCAGGCTTAATAGCCTTTTGCGAGACTGTATGCAAATTCATTTTGCAAAAGACAGCAAGAAACCCAAGTGGAACACGGTAGCACCTAAGCGGAAATAGAGCCTCGGCTTGAGGCTCTTTTATATTATTTTTCCCTAAAAATTTATATATTACTTCTTAAAAAGGAGTTTATTATGAAAAACTATCGTTTTCTCTTGGCGGCAGGCTTTTTGCTGGTCTTGGCATTTACATTTTCTTGCTCATCGGATGATGACAAAGGAGGAAGTACGTCGGCGTGTAAATACAAATACCACGATATCGAAGTTTGTGAAGAAACGTTAGAAGAAGATAAAAAAGAAGCCAAAGAAGTATGCCAAGAAGACCAATATGGTACATATTATGATTCTTGCCCAGGCGACTATAGTAAATGCTGATTAAGTCCTACCGTTTTACAGAGAAATAAATTATATTAGAGATATGGAAAAGACACTTACATTTTCGGATTTGGAGACACAAAACAAGAAGAAGCGTACTCGCC